>MDTG01388261.1_pt1 | contig 15309 bp, 13 predicted proteins | sample 811421 | NCBI WGS metagenome assembly MDTG01 (sample SAMN05326645, study PRJNA326480) | marine metagenome | isolation source: seawater | place: Pacific Ocean: South East | collected 2011
ATTATTATTATTATTATATTCTTCAAATCATCATCATCATCATCATCATCATCATCATCATGAAACAACGCGAGGAGGAGGAGCAGCATTCCGACGACGACGACAAAAAGAAGGAGGAGGAGGAACTTTTGGGCGCGTATTCCCCGACGGAGCTCGCGCGGTATCTCTCGTACAACGATTTCCACGCCGTCGCGGAAACGACGAGAGATTTGGAATTGAACGGCCAACACTTGAGAAATTGTTGCGCGAAAGATGCCGAGAGAGAAGTGCGAGAACGGAACGTGCGAGAACTGCTGGGGTGCGAAGCGGAAGAGGCGAAGAGGATGTGCGAGGAACTGGAGAAGGATTTCGCGGACGTCCCGTACGACCCCGCGAGGAGTTTTCCTCCGACGATAGCGATGGGGAGACCTGTCGCGAGTGGGAGGCAACGAGAACACCACCGAGGCGAAGAGACGGTCGGTGGCGCTTTGATGAGGGAAATCCCGCCAGACGGCTACAGAAATCCTCTGTTCCCATCTTGGTACGATCGGTCGCCGACGAACGATCGGTGGCGGCACGGATTTGGCAGAGAATATTACGCGGACGATGACGAAGAAGAAAACGAACGAGAGCGACGATTGAGAGAACGAGAAAGAAAGGTCGAAGAACGAGAAAAACGGATAGATGAGATAGAAGCGCGGTTAAAAAGAGTAGAGGAGAAGACTGGGACATAATACTAGGTACCGTTTGGTACCCAGTACGCGCAACGTGTATACATAATGTATTATTTGTAAAACAAAAACAACGAACAAAGGAATAAAACAAACGCCGGCGTAGAAAAATGTGCGGTCTTATTTCTTTTTCTACTTTTGGTTCTTACTTTAAAACACTTCTTATTTACGTATAATTTCCTCTCTTTCTCTCTCTCTCTCCTCTCTCTCACTTTCTCTCTCTTATTTATGTATATGTATTTGCAAATCGATTACCAGCCGATGTGTCTGTAGTTCTCACCCGCGTAGACAGCGTCCGCACCAAGCTCCTCCTCGATTCTCAACAATTGGTTCATCTTGGACAAACGCTCCGATCGGCACGGCGCGCCAGTTTTGATTTGACCAGTCGCCAAACCAACAGCCAAATCCGCGATGAAAGAATCTTCAGTCTCGCCAGATCTGTGCGAAGCCATGACACCCCACCCAGCTTTCTTGGACATGCCGACCGCTTCGATGGATTCAGAAATCGTACCGATTTGGTTGATCTTCAACAAAAGCGCGTTGCACCACTTGCCATCAATTGCCTGTTGAACTCTCTTCGGGTTTGTGACCAACAAATCGTCGCCGACGATTTGGCACTTACCGCCAGCCGTCAGCAACGCCGTGTTCTCTGCATCGTCTTGGTCGAACGGATCTTCGATGGAAACCATCGGGTACTGCGTGCAAAATTCGTTGTATAAGTCAATCATCTCCTTCCCGGTCTTCTTCATAGAACCGTCGTTGTTCTCCGTCTTGAAGTCCAAGTCGTACATGCCGTCCTTGGTCAAGAACTCGGACGCCGCGACATCCATACCAATCTTCACCTTACCGGTGTAGCCAGCCTTTTCAATGGCTTCAACAACCAAGTCCAAACCTTCCTTATTGTCTTGAATATTCGGCGCGAAGCCGCCTTCGTCACCGACGTTGCACGCGTCTTGGCCGTATTTCTTCTTAATGACAGATTTCAAGTTGTGATAAACTTCTGATCCCATTTGCATGGCTTCCGCGAAAGACTTTGCGCCAACTGGCAAGATCATAAATTCTTGCATGGCCAACTTGTTACCGGCGTGGGAACCGCCGTTGATGATGTTGAACGCCGGCACCGGCAAAACCAACTTGTTGTTACCCGCCAACTCAGAGATGTGCTTGTACAAAGGAACACCCTTTTCTCCCGCACCAGCCTTTGCCAACGCCGTAGAGACCGCCAAAATAGCATTCGCCCCCAACTTCCCTTTGTTATCGGTACCGTCCAACTCTTTGCACATGAATTCGTCGAGCGCTTTTTGCTCTCTTGGATCCTTACCAACCAATGCCGGCGCGATGATTTCGTTGATGTTCTTCACCGCGGTAGTACAACCTTTACCCATCCACGCGTTACCGCCATCTCTCAATTCAACGGCTTCGTAGATACCCGTGGACGCCCCAGACGGAACCATCGCGCGGAACATGCCTTTGCCAGTGTGAATGTCGCATTCCACCGTCGGGTTACCTCTAGAGTCGAACACTTGGCGACCGACGACTTTCGTGATCGCCGGTGGCGTTTGCTTTCTTAAGTGATCAGCCTGTGGAAAATAAGTGACGCAATTGTTAATTCTACATCTATTGAGTTTCGTTTTTCTTCCGTTTCTCGACTTCAGATAAGAAGATGCCGATGATTTTGACGACGGCGATTTATCCATTATCCATCTCGTGGACGAGGGCGCCGTCGTCGTCGAGCACGCGCGACACAATTCGCACGACATCATTCATTCGAAAATCACCCTCGCTGCTTTCTCTCGCTTTCCTCTCGATCGTCGATGCCACCACGCGACCAAAACGCGTGGCGAGAAAGAGAGAGAAAGAGCGGGAAAAAGTCTCGAAAAAGAGCTCTCTTTGTGGAGTCAGCCACTCGACAAAGGCGCTTTCTCGCGGTGCAAAAAAAAGGAATTAATCCAACTCCTTCTCGCCGGGCCGACGAGCGCGCGACCGCGAACTACCCAAACTAACGCCGTTCGTTGGCGAAGACTCTTTTCCTTTCCGCGAATTCCTCGAGAAAGCGGAAGTCTTTTTTGTCGGCGTCGCGCCACCCTCGCGCCGGCAAAAGCCTTTGGAAAAATTCCCTCGAGCACACACCGCCACAAAAGAGAAAGAAAAAGGGAAAAACAATGAGAAGAAGAAGAAGAAGAAAAACAATCAGCATCGTCGTCGGAAACCGACGCGAAACGCCCTCGCGCGACCTACCATGAACGAAATCGGTTCCGGCGCTTTCGCCTTCACCGCGGCATTGATGGTTTCCTCCACTCGTTTGGAGAGGTTGTGCGTCTCGATGTACTCTTGGATCGACATATCTCTAGTATTACGTGGTATTTAGTACTCTTCTTACGCAAATGTGTTTTTGGTAATCTCCTTTTTTTTGTGACGACTATTGAGACTCTCGAGCAGTCGAGAGGCTGCTCCTCTCAAAGCCAAAAAGTCAAAGGTTTCTTCTTTTTTGCTTTTGGAAAAAAAAGAACAAATTCCTTTGTTACGGACTACGTACTAAAAGCAAACAAAAATCAACACGTCTTTTGCCGTCAAAGTCGCGACATAAAAGAGCGGGTCTCGGTCTCGTTCTCTCTCTCTCCCGTTTTTGAAAACGTCGAGGATTGGGTCTCGAGATGGCGCCGTTAAAACCGAAAACGATCGCCATGTTCGACGTCGACGGGACGCTGACCGTCCCGCGAAAAACAGCCAACGAGGCCACCTTGGATTTCATCAGATCTTTGAGAAACACGTGCGCGGTCGCCATCGTCGGCGGGTCGGATTACGGAAAGATTTGCGAACAGTTAGGACCGGAATTCGAGAAGGAAGTGGATTATTTGTTTTCTGAGAACGGTTTGGTGGCGTATAAGAACGGGGAAATGATCGCGAAACAATCCTTCTTGCAGTTTTTAGGGGAGGAGAAGTTGCAGAAGTTTCTCAACTTTGTGTTGAAGTACATCGCGGACTTAGAGATTCCGCAAAAGAGAGGGACTTTTATTGAGTTTAGGAACGGGATGTTGAACGTGTCACCGATTGGACGCAACTGCTCGCAAGAAGAACGAGATAACTTTGAAAAGTTTGATCAGACGGCAAACGTGAGGAAGACGATGGTGGAGACGTTGAAGAAGGAATTCGCGGATTACGGGTTGACGTATTCCATCGGTGGGCAGATTTCGTTCGACGTCTTTCCGAATGGATGGGATAAGACATACTCGTTACAATTTGTCGAAAAGGATGGGTTCGAAGAGATTCATTTCTTTGGCGATAAGACGTACAAAGGGGGGAATGATTACGAGATTTTCGAGAGCGCGAAGACTATCGGACACACGGTGACGAGCCCGGAAGATACGGTGAAGCAAGTCACGGAGTCTATCATCAACGCTTAAGATTTTATTAATTTGTTCATAATGCCACAAACGTCTTCATATTGTTCTACCTACTTTGAATTCGTAAAAATATATAAGACGCCGCAGAGCTCTCTGGAAAAGCAATTCTCTCGCCTTCAGATAGAAAACGGTCGGTTCGCCTCTTTTTGTTACAACAAAACTACAATCATCTGTTCGCTACGTATTGCCATTATTTTCTACTTTTTGCGACTATGTTTTACTTCCTTTCATTCAACTTCTTGTCCACTAAACCGCCTTCTTTGCTCAAATGTAAAGCCTCTCTGGCGACCTCTTCTTCGGCGAGTGCTCGAAGTAAAACAGTCGACGCGCCTCTCTCGCCAGCGCCGCGCGATTTCTTCTTCTTCCCATCACCAACAAACTCTCGCCCGACGGCTTTCGCCGATATCCCATCAAATATTCTCGGCTGGTAACTACTACTACCACCTCTACTACTATTATTACTACTGCTATTGTTGGTCTTCATATTCATCCCTTCGTTCGCTCTCCGCGTGGCTTCTTTTTCGTCCTCATCTCCACGGCTCTTCTTCCCAATACTACCAGATGGACTACTCCTCAACCCGCTCCGTATTTCCCCGACCACGTTCTCCAGCGCCTTCGTCGTTCCTCTCAGGTCTTCGTGTAATTCTTTCACCTCCGATTCGTCCAGTATCTTCTCCAATTTCTCTCGATAGACGTGCGAATATCCAACGATTTTCCCGGTCATTCGTCCCAAGGATTTCGCGAGCATCGGGACGTCTTTCGGGCCGAGAAGGACGACCGCGGCGACCGTCGTCCCGAGAATCTCCCCGTAGGAGAACCCAAGGAATCGAGACGCGACGGAAGCGCGCATTTTTTTTTGCTCGTTTGTTTGTTTGTTTGATGGTGGTGGTGGCGTCCTGGTGGTGGACAGAATACTCTCTCTACTCCTCTCTTATGTGTTATAGAGTGGGTCCAATACACATGTGAAGACAGAAGAGGAGTCCTCTCTCTTGAGTACGAGACCTCTTCTTCTCCTCCAAAAAAAACAAAGGAAAAAAGAGGTCACATTTTTGCCTCATTTTCCTTCCCACAAAGGCTCATGTGTCGCGAAGAAAAAAACGCGATGATGATGGTACCACCCAGAAGCGGAAAAGGTGGTCGTCTTTTTTCGACGTATACCTCCTTTTTTTCCGCGTTGGTGGTGGTGATGGTGGTGTTCTTCTTCTTCTTTGGCGTCGTCGCGGGTGCGTCCGGAACCGCGCGTTCGACGAGCGCATCATCATCATCATCATCATCATCATCATCATCATCATCATCGGCAATCGGAAAAACGATCGAAATAGCGCTCTCGACGGGGTCGGCGTCGAAAAAAGCGTTTCGATTTTCGTCCGCGACGTCGCGGGCGTTGGAAACGGCCGAGTCTATCGCGACGTGTTGTGGGAACGAGAAGTTTTGGCGATTTGTTGGGGTGTGGGCCAACCAAAACGGGTTAAACGGGAAGAGATGCCAACGGTACATCGAAGCTGCGTTAGAACACGCCGTCGCTGGAGGACGCGAGGCAGAAGAACCTCCCCGAGAGGAACACATGATGATTGGGGCGTTGAAGATGGCGTTAGGACTGCGGCAGTACGCGCCGCGGTTGAAAATGTTTGAAAAGCTGAAAGAAGAAGCAGCAGAGGAAGTGGTGAGAGATGCCGGGGTACGAGAGGAGGTGAAGAAGAAGTGTTGCTTTGCGACTGTTGGAAACAGAGGACGGTACGCCACGGACGTCGCGAGTTTGAGGAGAGCTTTGAACGAGGCGGCCAAGGAAGACGTGGATAACACGGAACAGTACTCGTATTTGGTCCCGACGGAGTTCGATCACATCTATCCAAATGGGAAAGAAAACGATATCTTGGAAGGGTCCGAGGTAGAAGAGAAGGCGAAGGAAGAACGAGTACCGATGGTGTATTTATACGCCGCGACTGGGTCGCAGTGTTTTCTGGACATGCACGAATTTTTAGCCGAGAAGATCGAAAAAGGAGAAGTGAGATATGTTTTAAGGCCTGTGTTTGAGAAGTCATGTTTGAACGATAAGAAAGCGGTGGAGCAGTGCACGGCGTATGGGGCGTTCAATTACGACGGCGATAAGAAGAGCAAGAGTAACAATAGCATGAATGAAGAGGACGACGAGCTTTTGTACATGCCTGGATTTGGCGTTGAGTTGGCGATTAAAAATATGGAATATAAAGCCGTGGACGATCAAATTACCGGGAAAGATGAGGAGGAAAGCGAAGACGTTGACCAGGAGGAAATCGTGTTAGGTTTTAATTTTAAGACGCTTCGGGAGCGCCTGGCGGAGAGAGGAGAAGACATGCAAGAAAAACTCGACGTATTTAAGAAACAATTAGAACTGGAAGAGAAATCGATCAAAGGTGACATGTTTGAACCGCTTCCGAAATGGAAAATTGCCAACTTAGGTTTACTCGCTACGCAGAAGATTGTCTCCGCAAACGACCCGTTACTAATGCTTCGCGACGTGACCCAAAATTTTCCTTCGCTTATGAATAAAATGGCGAACACCATGCGCGTGCAAAAGAAAACGAGAGAAGAGGTGAAAGAAAATCAACAGGCGGTGCCGCCATCCTCGGTTATCATGTCTTTAAATGGGCAACCAATGGAACTCGATACCGTCGATGCGTTTGCAATCATGGACCGCATCATTTCAGAATTACGAGACGCCGAGCGCGTGCGTACGATTGGATTAGAAGACAAGGCTGCCGCAGAAACGCTACACTTGCGTCCGAAAAGCATGCAAACGAAAGAGCCGCCTAAAATCGACGCCACTTTTTCACCTGTCGAGTATAGTTTCGACTTTGAAAAGGACAAGCAGTACGAAAAATGGTCAAAAAGTTACTCTAAGTTTTTAAAAGCGTTGAAGGAATCGCATGGCCAAGGATTACCGCCCATTCGGCGAAACTTGATCAACATCGTTGCGATCGTAAACCTTGGAAGTGCGGAAGGTATGGAAATAATAAGCGTGTTAGAAAGGTACCGTAAAATGAATTTACCGGTGCGATACGCTATTCTTGCGATTGGAAGCAACGATGAGACGCAATTGTTCGAAGACGATGATTACATGGGAGACGGTTCGGGTGGAGAAATTCCAGACGATTCACTTCCGGATGGACAGACGTATTCAAACTTAGTTGCAAAGTGCGCGCATTATATTTTAGTGAAATACGGGGCGAAGCCCATGCGTGCTTTTGTCAACGATATTATCGAAGGAAGAGAGCAACTTGCTCCGGGCGATTACTTCTCGCCTCCGGTCATTGCACCGCCAAAGTGGGAAGATGCGAGGTCGAATTTCATACAAATCGCTCGAGCGATCGAAGTCTCGAACGTGTTAGGTAAAGGAAGCGATAGTAAATCAGTATCAGTGACGGATCGAAGGGAGGTCATGGAACGTGTTGTCAAAGAGTTAAATGACGTATTAGATAAAATGGAAGATGACAATCAGGAAGACGATAACAATAAGTACAGCGCAGATGCGTTGAAAGCGAAACGAGCCGTCGAAAGTCGAGGGCTTGAACCGAACTCGGTATTGATCAACGGTGTCTACTACGACAGCGAAACGAGTCGAAGGACAGTTGGTGCTTCTATTTCTCGCGCGATGGGACATTTCATTGGCTCTGTCGTCCAAAGTCTTCCACAAGCTATTCAAAAGAAACAGTTGAAGGACGACATGGACGCGTACGCTTTCGTCAACAAAGGTGGTGCAAAAAAGCTACGTCCAGAGGTTCAAGATGAATCTGCGTTTCCGCCGACGTTTTTACCGGAAATTCCGCATTTGTTTTACATCTCCAAACCGTGGCTCGATGGCGGAACGCAAAAAGAAGCGAAACCAGTGTCCATATGGGTTGTAGCCAATCCGGATTGCGCGTTGGGTAAAGCGCACTTATCGGAAGCTATGAAATTCTTGCAATCGTCTTACGATGAGTCAAAGAATGAAAATCAAGATAAAGAGGAGGACGGTAATCAAAGCGTCGCGAAACAAACGCGATTATATTTGGTCAATCCGCAAATGAATGACTCTGCGAAACCAACGCTCGTCGCGCGTGCCATCATCGCCGCGACGCAGCTTACCAGTACGCGCGAACGCATTCCAACGCTCGTGTTAGAGCTACTCAAAGATGGTGAAGGCGATCGGGACTTTATCGATCGTGCAGTGGAAGTATCCGGAGTGAAAGCGGACGAGTTTCAGAAATTCCTCCGCAAGGAAGAAACGATTGATGGTCTCTTGAAATTGCAAAGAACGCTCAACGTGAAGCATCTTGGAAACACGAGACGCGCATTTGTCGTGAACGGCCGCTTACTCGATCCAGTCGCTTTAAAAACTGAATTCGACGCCAGCGATTTACACGTAGTTGCCGAAGCAGATCTCGAGAAACGTTCCTACGATGCACAACAGATTGTTGAACGCGACGTGCGGGCGAAGGAGAATCCAAAGGATCACACTACCATGGTGCCGTTTCGTATCATTTCGGGCCGCATCGCGGCTTTGTCCCATTTTATTGCCAAGCGGTACGAACAAGCTGCCTCGAGAGGTGTCGTGGAATCGTTAGAGTTCCTCTCGACGAACCGCACGGCATTTACTCTGGGAAAGAACAACACTCGTGGTAACATCCCAATGGTTGAAATCGAAGTCATTCTCGATCCGCTTTCGAAGGAAGCGCAAAGAATCGCACCGGTTCTGAAGGTGCTCAAAGATTCGCTCGGCAACCACGCCTCTTTGAAAGTCATCATGAACCCGGTTGTAAAGTTATCAGACGTTCCGTTATCCTCGTATTTCCGATACTGTGCGCAAGACCTGACGGATTGGTCGAAATTGCCCAAAGTCGTCTTCGAAGCAGGAAGTTTGCCAGAGAGCAAAACACTCACCGCTCACCTCGATCATCCGGAACCTTGGATGGTGACGACGAAAAAAGCTAAATACGATCTTGATAATTTAATATTAGAGAATGTGAAAGAAGATACGATTTTTGCGGAGTACAGTTTGGAGAGCTTATTGGTCACTGGACACGCGTTTGATGAGAGCAATCCAAGAAGTCCGCCACGAGGGACACAAATTGTTTTACGAAAGAAGTGGTTAGCGGAAGATATCGGAGATGAAGAAGGAGAAGGAGATGACAATACCATTGCAGGTACAATTATCATGGCTAACCTTGGCTACTTTCAACTCCCCGCATCTCCTGGACGATTCGCCTTGGCGTTGAAAGAAGGACGCTCGCGAGACGTGTACGAGATGGCAGCGACGGGTTTAATTGACATCGATGATCGAACGAATACGTTTTCGAGCGGTCGCACGGATCTATCCAAGTTCAGAGCAGAAATTACCATCGCGAGCTGGAGTGGGAAAAGAGTCGAAATAAAACTGAGTAAACGCGCAGGATTTGAAACGGCGGACGTTTTGAGCGAGGAGGAGGACGATGACAATAACAAAGGCAAAGGTGGTTTGGGCTCCACGATTTCCTCCCTATTCGGTGGTAAAAAGAGGAAAAAGAATCATCTTCAAGTTGATGAAAACGGCTTGGAAACTATTCACATCTTCTCCGTCGCCACTGGTCACTTGTACGAACGATTCCTCAAAATCATGATGGCCTCGGTGCGTCGCAACACGAAGAACCCGTTGAAGTTTTGGTTCATCAAGAACTGGTTGAGTCCATCTTTTAAAGATTTCCTCCCGCATTTCGCCAAGAAGTATAACGTTGAATACGAATTGATCACGTATAAATGGCCGACATGGTTGCACAAGCAAACCGAAAAACAACGCATCATTTGGGCGTACAAGATTCTCTTTCTAGATGTCATCTTCCCGCTTTCGCTTGAGAAAGTCGTCTTTGTGGACGCCGACCAAATCGTTCGAGGCGACATGAACGAACTGTGGAACATCGATTTACAAGGAGCACCGTACGGATACACCCCAATGTGCGATAACAACAAAGAAATGGAAGGGTTCCGATTCTGGAAACAAGGCTTTTGGAAGAACCATTTGAGAGGCAAACCGTACCACATTTCTGCATTGTACGTGGTTGATTTGAAACGGTTCCGCGAGTTAGCTGCTGGCGACCAATTGCGAGGAATGTACGAGCAATTATCGAAAGATCCAGGTTCATTGGCAAACTTAGACCAAGATCTACCGAATTTTGCGCAGCACCAAGTCCCAATCTTTTCGTTACCAATGCCTTGGCTTTGGTGTGAATCGTGGTGCGGCAACGAAACGAAAGCGGCGGCGAAGACGATCGATCTGTGCAACAACCCGTTAACGAAGGAACCGAAACTTGTTGGAGCGGCGAGAATAGTGAGCGAGTGGACTGAGTTAGATAACGAGGTTCGCGCGTACACTTCTGAAGTCGAGAAGAGTGGTTTGCTCGGTCATACGAGGAAGCACGACGAACTCTAATTTGTAGTTAAATAGATAAAATGTATCTCTAGACTAATTTTTTGCAAGCACCTAAACATATGTTTCAACATTCTTTCGCTTTCCGCATATCTGCTATAGTTTCTTCTACTGACCGTTTATCTCTCTTCTCTCCCTCTCTCGCCACTCTTAACTCGGACACGTCGTCTCCAAACGCCGGCGCCTTGTCGGTTAAACTTTCCTTCTTCCGAAACGCGAGCATTTCCCTCTTCGTTTTTTCCGCTTTCTCTCGTAAACTAATCTCCAACTGTTTCTTTTCCTCCTCTTCTTTTTTGCTCAGTTTATACACGCGCACGAATTTCATCGGGTCTCCGTTTTCATCAACCATATTGTCGATTTCAATCGACTCCGACGTCGTTTGCATCTCCGAGGCGCATCCGTGCGCGACGTCTCGCCACATCTTTTGCATCGGTTGGAAACTGTTGTCGTCATTGTACAAATGAATGAATGCGTGAAATAAGAAGGAAGACGAATTCGTCCGGTCAGTGATGAAATAATCTCTCCCCATACGAAAAGAACGCACCTAAAACTCGCCGTCTCCTTCCCTTCGCTCGCCGTCCACTTCTCCACGACTTCCTTTTCAATCTTCTCTTTGATTTCCTTTTCAAATTTCTTCCTTCGTTCCAACGCTCGTTCCTGTGGAGTCATCAGCGAGCTCCGCTCTATGCGTGGCAGTGGTTTTCCGTCCGTCTTCCCGTTCGACGCGCGGTGATGTTGTTGTAACTGTTGTTCGCTCGTCTTTTTTATGTTCCCGAGTATGTTCCCGAGTAAATTCGACGACGCGTGGTTCTTCTTCGCTTTCTTCTTGGTCGCATCGGCCATTTCTCCCGGCAACTTTCGCGCCGCTCCTCCCGGACGCTTCATCCTCCCTGGCGCCCTTCTTTAAGTCGTCGTTTCCCTCGTCTCTCTCTCTCTTTCGGACGGACTCGAGGCGCGTCGTTTTGGCGGTGAGGCACGAGGACACAAGACAACCAAGGAGCACACAACTCTTCTTCTCTCGTTTCTCTTGAACCCGTCAACAGTTTTCTCCTCTCTTTTTTTGATACCCTAAACTGTGGTATCTCTTTCCCTTTTTTCCCTTTTTGTCTTTTGTTCTTTTTTGCACTGACTACTAAGACGCACAAAAAAACAACATCATCATCATGGGGGAAGAAGACGAGGAGGAGGAAGAGCCGACGACGACGGAAGCGTCTCCCCCCCGAGAAGGAGGAGGAGGAGAGAAAAGTGGAGGTGGTTCTTCGTCGGAGGCGTTCGCGCTGAAAATGCTCGTGGACAGCCGGAACGCGGGGGCAGTGCTCGGTGCGCTTTGTTTGACGTTTGTTTGTGTTTTCCTCACACGACTCGTTTTTGGTGTTGTTTCTTCAATCGCGTTTTGAGATCAAAATGAAATGTCTCTCTCATACCGTCGTTCTCACGTATCGTTCTCTCCTTTTGTGGAACAGGCAAAGGCGGCGCGACCATCAACGAACTGCAGGCGTCGACGAACTGCAGAATCCAGCTGACGCGAACCGGAGAGGTATTTCCAGGGACGACCGAACGCGTGTTGACTCTGTCCGGAGAATTGCCGTCCGTCTTAACGGCTTTGCATTTGATATGCACGAAATTGCAAACGGAAACGACACGCGACGAGGAAGAGACTACTCACGAAAGCGCGCGTAAAAACGAAGGAGGGGAGAATAAAGAAACCCCGAAATGCAGACTAGTGATCCCGAACGCGGCGGCTGGATGTGTCCTCGGCAAAGGCGGCGCGACGATAAAGTCGTTCATAGAAGACTCGGAGGCGGAGATTCGTTTATCGAGTCAAAATCAAGCACCTCCCGGGTGTCATGATCGAATTTTGACCGTAAGTGGGACGATTGGGCAGATATTAAGGGCGGTGGCGTTGGTGGCGGCGAATTTGTTGGAAGATCAGAATTACGCGACGTTGGTGAAGAGGCCGAGCACGTATCGACCGAGTTTGGATTATGGAAGAGGAGGATCCATGGACCATGGGAGAGGACACCATGATAAACACAACTTGGACCCGCAAAACGTGGTTTCGGCGACCATGCAAGTAGACGACTCGAAGATGGGCCCAATTTTAGGCAAAGGAGGGAGGACGATTACGGAAATTCAAGTCAGTTCTGGGTGTAGAATTAAAGTGAGCGACAGAAACGATTTCGTTCCCGGGACGAACTTGAGGACCTTACAAATCAGCGGTTCAGTAACGGGAGTGCAGGTGGCGTGGGAGATGTTAGAGGAGAGATTGAGAAAGATCGAACAAGACAGTATGAGTCTACAATGAGCGATGTTGTGAATACGCTCAAATTCGCGCACAAAGTGTTCAAAACTCGCACTCGTAACATCGTCGGTAAACGCCGAAAAATCTTCGGTTTTGAACGAAGGAGGTAAAATTGAAAGCAGGTGAAAAAAATGACCAGATCTGGTCCAAGACTCGAGAACTTAGGCGATACATGTGAATTAAATTGTACCAAACATTCGCTTTAAATTAAACTAAACTTTAATCGAAGACCTTGCATTCTTCGGCTCCCGGGTCAGACGCACACAAGGCTTCCATCGGGTCAGAGAAGTTTTCAACGCCGGTTCTCAAGGCCTTGGCAACGATGAGCGTCAAGTCGACGACTCTTTGCGTGTAACCCCATTCGTTATCGTACCAGGCGACAACCTTGACCATGTCGTCACCCATGACCATGGTTAAGGCGGCATCGATCGTCGTGGAGACGTCGGAGCATCTGAAATCGACAGAAACCAACGGAGTGTCGGTGATTGCCAAAACGCCCTTCATTGCGCCGTCTTGAGCCTCTCTGAACGCCGCGTTGACATCTTCGGCAGTGACGCCCTTCTTTTCGACGTTGACAACCAAGTCAACGATGGAAACGTTCGGGGTCGGGACTCTCAACGCGATACCATTCAACTTACCCTTCAATTGCGGCAAGACCAACGCGACCGCCTTGGCGGCGCCGGTGGAGGTCGGAACAATGTTCAACGCCGCGGCACGTGCACGTCTCAAATCTCTGTGCGAAGCATCCAAAATTCTTTGGTCACCAGTGTAGGAGTGAGTGGTGGTCATGGTACCCTTGACGATGCCGAAGTTTTCGTCCAAAACCTTGGCGAACGGCGCCAAGCAGTTGGTGGTGCACGAGGCGTTGGAGACAATGTTGGCAGCCGGGTCAAATTGGTCCGCGTTGACGCCAACGACGTAGGTCGGGATCTCGTTACCCTTGGCCGGGGCCGTGATGACAACCTTCTTGGCACCAGCGGTCAAGTGCTTGCCAGCACCCGGGCCATCGAGAAAGACACCGGTACCTTCGATGACGATGTCGATGCCCATTTCCTTCCACGGCAACTTCAACGGGTCTCTCTCCGCGACGACGTTGATGATGTCGCCATCGACAGAGATGGTCTTGTCGTCGATAACCTTGACGTCAGACTTGAACGTACCCAAGATGGAATCGTACTTGAGCAAGTGCGCGGCTGGCTTGGCGCCACCGGATTGGTTGACGCAGACGACTTGGAGCGGGCAATCCGGTCCGCGCGTCTTCCAGCATCGGACAAAGTTACGGCCAATGCGGCCGAAACCGTTGATCGCAACCTTGATCTTGTCCTCAGCGACGACCGTGTTGTTGACGGCAGCCTGAAAACGAAAAGAAACGCGTGCGTAGGTCGCTGGTCAGTCGTCGAAATCGGGGGAAGAGAGTAATGAGAGGGGGGGAAATGTGTATACGCGAGCGCGCTCTGTTTTTAGTCCTTCGAGCACTTTTTTTGCCTCTTTCGGGACACTATCCACTCTTTCGTGTTTGGGGGCGCGATCGACTTCCCTTAAGATATCTGGGAACAAACACCGCGCGCTCGACACCAACACGAGCACCACAAAGAGGTCACCACTCGACGGCGTCTCGATGGGGTCAAAGTCGGTGTTATTGTCTCTTTTCCTGGTGGCGCTTTTGCGTCGTTTTCGTGCGAGCGCGTCGTCGTTACAGTCGTTCCCGGTGTCCGATCGATTCGGATCGCGTTATCTCTGAATTTTTCTCTTTCATTCTCGGTCTCTCGTTACCTTGGCCTTTTCGAGTTTCGCGTAAAAATGCACACAAACGATGATGAAAAACCAAAGCGAAAAAGCATACCTTGGCGACGGTGCGGTTCTTGAATTGGCCGGAGACAGCCGAGAACTGCGTGAGTTGGGTGGTCTGAGAAGAGAAATGCGGGTCAGAATGAGCGTCGAGCGTTCGGATCGGTGTCTCTCGCGCACAACGCGTTCGCGAACCATTTTGCGAGAGTAATCCAACACAAATGCCTCTGTGCGCATTGAACACCAAAAAAAAAGAAAAAAAAAGAAACAACACCGCGTAAAGTTGCCCGAAGACCACGCGCGTTGCCCGCCACACGCGAACGTCGAGACGAGACGCGTCGACCGGAATCGCGCGACGCGAGTGTTCGAGCGTACCGTGGCGGTGAAAGAAGCCATGATTACGTGTGAATGTATGTAAAGTTGCGTTGTTAAGTGGCGATTGGATTTCTTTTTTTACGTTTTTTCCTTTCGTGTGTTTTTTTGCGCACGTGGTGGGACATCTGTGCACTGTGGGACCCCGAAAAATTCGGTGGTGTCGTTTTGGATGGGGCGTGTGGGGTTGTTTGTCGTAATAATAAAAGAGATGCAAAAAATCTGTCTCTTTTTTATCTCCCAAACACCCCCTTTTCTTTTTTTTTGTGAATAAGCTTGCTCGAAATATGGTACCCTAAACTTATGAATTTGAGG
>MDTG01173068.1_pt1 | contig 15308 bp, 8 predicted proteins | sample 811421 | NCBI WGS metagenome assembly MDTG01 (sample SAMN05326645, study PRJNA326480) | marine metagenome | isolation source: seawater | place: Pacific Ocean: South East | collected 2011
GCTAAAGAGCAAGGTAATCTTAAAAAAGCTATGGCTCAAGGTATAACAGGTAGACCTGCACCTAATATGAAAACAATGGCAGATGGTGGCATTGTAGGGTTTCAGCCTGGGGGTAGTGTTTTAGATAAACTAATACAAGAAAAAATCGCTGAGATAATGGCGGATAAAAATTTAGGGCCAGAAGAAAAACGAGCTGCTATAGCAAAACTAAGAGAACCAAAAGCTCAACCCGAAGGTATGCAAAAAGTATTAGGTGATAAATTAATAGCAGATCAAGCATATGACGATCAAGTTATGGGTCTTGGCATGGGAGCGTCAAAAGGTGATACGATACCACTAATTCCTGGGTCTAATGTATTAAATAGATTTCAAAAAGATACGCCTTTAGGGAAATTAGCACAAAGAAACATAGCGGATATAGCTAGTCAGATGGGTGGCCCCGAAGTTAACACAAGTGTAGATCCTATGGCTATAGGAGTAGGTAATATACCAAAAAAACCTCTTCCTGAATTTGTTATGGACTATGGTTATGGAACATTAGGAACAGGAGAGGAACCAAAAGACGATAAGTTAACCGCACCTAAGTCAGGTATAACGGCTATAGATGCTTCTTCAGTAAAATATAAATCTCCTTTAGAATCTCTAAGAAAAGAAGTTAAAAAACTAAAAGAAACAGATGATACATATAAAATAAAAGATGTAGATGCAATAAGAAAAAAGGGTAGAGACGATTTTACAGATGCTACTAAAGATATAATCCCTGGGTTAGAATCAATACAAAAAACAAAACAAAGCGATTTAGAAAAATTACTAGCAGGAAAAGAAAAGTTTTATGAAGGTATGCAAGATCCTGATGTGTTACGTGATCGTAGGTTAAGAGCTGCTCTTGCAGGTGGAGCAGGTGGAGCTACTTTTGGAACCACACTAGGAGGTGTAACAAGGGCATCTCTAGCAGAAGAAAAAGCACAAGAAAGATTTAAAGTAAAAGGTTTCCAAGATCTTTTTGGCGATAAAAAAGATTTAATTAAAGAAATAGGCAAAGATAAAGCAGATATCCTAAGTAAAACTTTTGAGATAACTAAAACCGCTTTTGATATAGGTGAAAAGCGTGGTGACACTGCGGCTAGAGAAAATGCTGCAACGAGAACAGCAAAAGCTAAACTTGATGCGACTGTGTTAAATGCAGTTAGTAAAGATGCAGAAATGTTCTATAAGCAGGATGTAGATAATGCAACCTTTAAACAAAGAGCTAATATAGCCCATGCAAAGTTAATGTCTCAGGCTGCAGATAGAGAAGTTAAAGTTGAAATAGCTAACTTACAAGCAGATTTAGGTAGACAAAAGAATGCATTGTTAGCAGAAGCAAATAAGATAAAGAGTGCTACAAGTTTAAGAAATTTTAGAACAACATTGTTTACTGGCACACAAAAAATCATAGCCGACTTAAAATCTAAATATCAAAAAGTATATCTAAAAGCGGCAGAAGACGCTAAACTAAACCCAGGTGGAGCCGCAGGCGAAAAAAGAGCTAAAGAACTTATAGATCAAATGAACGCATTTATTAAGTCAGATACAGCATCTCTACAAGCCGTTACTAACGGTATTATAAAAGATTTAGAAAAAGATATAAGTGGTGGAGGCGGCACTACTAATATGGACGAAGTAGATAAAATACTAGGTATAAAGTAAAATGGCTACCATTGAGCAAATTGGTGAGTGGATTATTGCTAACCAAGATAAGCAAGGCACACCAGAATTTGAAACTGTAGCTAACGCTTACAAAGAACTTCGTGCTGGTTCTTTATCAAGTGAGGCTGACAGACTGCGAGAAGAAGGTGAAGCAGAGCTACAAGATCTCTTAGATAAACCTATAGAAGAAGAACCTGAAGAAGCTGATATAATTGATCAAGGTCAAGAATTTATTAAAGGTATCTTTGGTGGTGCAGTGGGCCTTGGAGAATCAGCAGCATTAGGTGCAGTAACTCCTTTTGGTGAAGATACAGAGACGGCAGCACGAGAGGGTATATTAAGTGCAACTGATCCTGTAAGAGAATTTTTCGCAGCAGAAAAAGGCCAAGAAGAAATATTTGGTCGTAAATTTGGTGAGGCTTTAGGTTCTTTTCTTGGTATTGGTGCAACAGCATTAGTTCCTGTTTTAGGATTGCCTCTTGCTGCTGGATTGGCTGTGTCAGCAGGTGCTGGTGAGGCTAGTGAACGTGCTCGTGCAGGAGATGCTACAGAGGGCGAAAGAGGTATAGCTTCTTTATTAGGTGGTGCAGTCGGTGCAACAGAACTTATATCTCCACTTAGAATAATAAAAGCATTTAAAAAATCTGTTGGTGATGATGTAGCAGATGATTTTTTTAGTAGAGCAAAACGTATAGCTAAAGAAGCAGGAGTAGAAGGTACTCAAGAATTTACTGCAGCGTTTCTTCAAAATGCTATTGAAAAAGGTATATACAACCCTGAAAAAGGATTGATGGATGATGCACTAGAACAAGGTGGTTATGGTGCTGGTGTTGGTGGTTTTGTGCAAGCTGTAGGAGACATGATAGCACCAAAGTTTAGAAAAAGAACAAACGCTGATGGTAATACTGAAATACTACAACTAACAGATCAAAGAGGCGATCAAACAATAAGTGCATTAGACGCTGAAACAGAGTTAGAAGAACAAGGAAGAAAACTTTTAGAAGATAGAAGACCTGGGCCAAAACTAGAAGAGGGTCAAGATCAAGGTGAATTGTTTGAAGGGTTAGACTTAGGATTAGCAAGACAAGAACCTAATTTTATATTAGTACCAGAAGAAGGCGAAACAACAGAAACAGCTAAACCAAAAGTAGATGATGCCCCCGTACAACGAGATCTAATAGATGAGCTTGAAGACGCACAGTTAAAAGGTCTAATAGATGTAGACGAGACAAAAGAAATAAGAGATTTAATAGCTAAAGATGAAGAAACTGCTAGGGTAGAAGCAGAAAAGAAACTAGAACAAGCCAAAGAAGCACAACTAAAAGATATCACTAAGACATTAGATGCAGAACAAAAAAGAACTACAGAGATAAAACGTGGTGATATTCTTAGACCTATATTAGAAAATCTTGACACTGCTAGTAGAACAAATACAGAAAAACGTTTTTCAAAAGCTCTTGGGGACGCAGGTATAGCTGACACAGCTATAAATGCACAAGAGAAAGCTGTAATAAAATTAGCCACTGATGCTGTAAGAGATGGGCGACCTATACCAGCAGAAGCTAAAGATTATCAACAAATAAAAACAGATGATATCTATAAAGGTATAGATGTTGAAAAAGGCACAAGATTACAAAGAACTGAAATACCAGACGTTGACAAAAAAAGAAAAGGCTCGGTGCTACCTGAAACTAGAAAGGTTGAAACAGATGACCTACAGATTGAAAAACTTGACGAAACCGCAGCTAGAAGAGGCACTGAAGGTGCTGTACAAGACGTGGCAGAAACAAGACCTGACGATACTACTAGAAGCCCCGAAGGATTTGCAACACTTACACCCGCAGGATTGGATGTTAGCCAACGAGATACTACTAGAGTTGGAAGAAGAGAAGGAGAACAACAGGATACATTAACGCCTGTGGATAAAGTTACAACTGAAGTAACACCTGATAAGGAGTTAACAAAAGAAAAATTTAATGAGATAAGACAGAAAAGAAACGATTTAAGCACCAGACTAACCAAGGTGCAACAAGGGAATGATAGAGGTAAATATAGTGTAATAACTAGAGAACTAGATACGGCTGTAAATAATAAAGATGTTACAACTGCGGACAATGCACTTCAACGCATGGAGGCGTTTGTAGCTGACAGAGAAAAGGGTGTAAAGAAGTTAACAGGTGATACTAGACGTAAAGGGGCCCGCCAGAAGCTGAAAGATGACGCAACAGTAGAGGGTATAGGTAAAGCTCTAGGTAAAAAAACTAGAACAAAGATTAAACCAAAAAAAGAGCCGTTAGTAAAACCAAAAGAAACACCTAAAAAAGTTGTTGTAGAAGATACAAAAACCAAACAAATCTATGGCGAAAAAGCATTTAAAAAATTACAAAAAAGCCCAAAGAAACAAAGAATAGAGTCACAGCTCAGTAAAGCCATAAACGAAGGGGTGCAAACTTACGATGTAATTATAGAAACAGATGAGAAAACAGGTAAACGTAAGAATGTACTAAAGAAAAAAGAAGTTAAGACGAGGGAGGGGCTTCTTACAGAATATGTAAAGAACTTACGTAAACCTCTTTCTGATTATGATTCTCGTACTGGTATTGATTTAAATAATGATGGAAACATATTTGAAGAGTCTGATTTACAAAAACTGCAAGAAATAATAGAAAAAGGCAAAGGAAAACAGCAGACAAGAGAGTCTTTAGATATAAAAGCAGGTAGAGCATTTAATAGGTATGCAGAAAACGTAAGTAGAACATCTGACGTATTTGTCCTTGTCGCACATGATTCTATATTTAACAAAGGGTTTTACAAGACAGGAGAAATAAAAACACCTGAGTTAAAAAAATATTTTGATAAAACTGGTCAGAATAGAGCTAAAGAAATATTAGATTGGTCAAGAGAGAACTTATCTAAAAAAGCAAATGATGCGATTACAAAACTAATAGCTATAGAGCGTTCTGATTACATAAAACAAAGAGAACTTAGACGTAATGCCGCTGGTGGTAAATGGGGTGAGATTGATACAGACAAAAAATTAAAAGCAAATCAAAAAGCAGAGGCAGAGCAGTTTGATGAAGTTAGAAATAATATAAAAGATAAAAAACAAACTTTTGAAGATTATATGGCTACAGCAGATGAGATAATAAAAGCTGATGCTGATTATAAAATAACTGATGAAGAGATAGCGGCTATAGCTGATTCCGAAGTTATAATAGTAGATAAATATTTAAAAGCGGATGCTACAGAGGGATTATCATTACCACTGCATCCTATAATTAAAAATTCTTTGAGGGCAGGTGATTTAAAATCTGCGTTGGAAGGACTACAAGCAACTTCTTTAAATAAAGAAACAGCACAAGTTGCAGGCAAGTTGGCACAGAAGGTAGGCACGACAAAAGTAGAAATAGTGAACAACTTGACCGATGAGGGTGCGATCCCTGTATCAGGTTTGTTTGACCCCAAAACAAACACAATAAAACTAGACGCAGACACTGGTTTCAATCCACACGTGATACTACATGAGATGGCACACGCTGTCACTTCTGCTAATCTAGCTAACAAATCGCACCCCACAACTAAACAACTCAATGCATTATTTAATGACGTAAAAGATATGTTAGATACTGCATACGGCTCTACGAATGTAGATGAGTTTGTGGCAGAGGCTATGAGTAATCCATCATTCCAAGCAAAGTTAGCTGGTTTAAATCCCAATGGTAAGCCTATAAATGCGTTCCAAAGATTGGTAAACATCGTAGGTAATTTTATAAGGCGTATAACAGGACAACCAACCAAAGAAATAGATTCTGCACTATCAAGAGTAGACGAGGTCATAGACGATATAATAACTCCTGCACCAGAATTTAGATCAGCAGGGCAGTTAGCATTAGTAGCACAAAGACCAGAACTATTAAAAACTGTAAAAAGAATAGTATCCAGCACAGCAGATGTTATGGATAAAAACAAGTATACAAGTGTTGTATATGATTTCTTATCGTCTAAAGCACCAAAACTATTAAAATCAGGTGTATTTATAAGTTTACCTATACAGGCTTTGGGAGATTTAGCTACAAGATATAATTTTAAATCACCTAGAGTAAGGGAGTTACAAAAAACAATAGATTTAATGAATGGTGAAACGGGACAAGTTGACGTGGCTATAGACGCTGCCATGAGAAAATATGAGCCGTTTTTTGAAAAAGCCATAAACGATGGTAGAAAAGAATCATTTGATTTTGTTGTGTATCAAAGCACAGTATTTAGAGTAGATCCTACTAAAAAAAGAGACGAATATAAAAACAAAGATGGCACTGCTAGAACAGATGAAAGTGGTAATGATCTATTAAAAAAGTATGACGAGATACAAAAAGAGTGGAACAAGCTAGGTCAAGAAGGTCAAGCTATCTACAATGACATGAGAAGAACTTATGCCAAACAATACGAAAAATTAAAAAATGTTATACTTGGTGAAATAGACAATTCAGATGCAAGCACAGAAGTTAAACAAAGTTTAAAAAAAGAAGTATTAGCTAAATTATTTGATAAAAATAAAATAGAACCATACTTCCCGTTAACTCGTGAAGGTGATTATTGGGTTTCATACCAAATTAAAAAGGGTGATTCTACAGAAATGGCGTATGAAGCATTCGAGTCTAACAGAGGTAGAGAAAGGGCAATGGCAGAATTAGCAAACGACCCTGATGTTTCTAACGTAGAAACTTACTCTACTTTAGATAAAGTGAATTTTCAAACCGCACCGTCAGGCTCTTTTGTAAAAGATGTATTACAAGTTATGAAAGTTAATAAAGTAGATGATGTAACTCAAGAACAAGTGCTACGTATGTTTATAGAGACTTTACCTGCAACCTCTTTTGCTAAATCTTTTGTAAAAAGAAAAAACAGCCCTGGGTATAAAGAAGATGCCTTGGGTGCATTTAAAGAAAAAGGTTATGATATAGGCCGTCAAGTCGTTAGAATGAAGTATGGGAAAAAATTACAAGAAATAGATGACGGTTTGGCAGAAGACTATAAAAAACTAGGAAACCCTAAAGCAAAAGAATATGTACTTGAATTACAAAAAAGAGCTAGATTCGCAAGAAATCCTCCTAGAGATATATTGATGAGAGCTTCTGCACAAGCTAACAGAATAGCATTTTTAGGTACAATAGGTCTTAACATATCCTCTGCTATAGTTAACATGACACAAGTGCCTCTTATGTTTCAACCCATACTTGGTGGTAAGTATGGACATAGAGAATCTTTTAAAGCCATTAAAGAAGCAGGGGTATTTATAGGCAGTAGTGGAGTAGGAAAAAAAGCAAGAAAAATAACAACTCCAAATGGAGAGGTTGTAGACGTAGGAGCGGCTTGGTCTATAGATAATTATTATGTTGCAGACAAAGATGGTAAATTTAAATTGCGAGATGATTTAAATGTTGATGCTAACAAATTAAGACAATTAAACAGATTATTACCACTTGTTCAATCGGCATCTGATAGAGGTCAGTTAAACCGTTCCTTATTTTATGATACATTAACACTAGAAGAAGGTGGTAGAGCAAGAAACCTTTGGGATAAAATAAATGCTTTTTCTGCTTTCTTTTTCCATCAACAAGAAAAATTTAACAGACAGGTAGCACTCATTTCTACCTATAACTTAGAATTAAATAGGTTAGAGAATAGCACAAAGGCAAGTGAAAGAAATTTATCTACGGCAGAAAAACAAGAGTTAGCCGCAAACGAAGCGTTATACAGATCACAAGAAATGAACGGTGGGGCATCTCTTGCCAACGCACCTAGAATAGCTCAAATACCTATTGGTCGTGTAGCCATGATGTATAAATCTTACGGCATACAAATGTATTATACTTTAATAAAAACAGGTCTAAAAGCTGTAGGTGCAGATAAAAGTTTATCACCACAAGAAAAGAAAATAGCACAAAAACAATTTTTAGGTATATGTGCATCATCTGCTTTACTTGCAGGTATTCAAGGTATGCCGTTTGTAGGTTTAGTAATGTTTATTGCAAATATGTTTCTCGATGATGAAGAAGAATCAGCAGAGTTTTTAACAAATAGATTTTTAGGGGATCATTTATACAAAGGGCCAATAAGTGCTGAATTTACAGATATATCAGGTCGTGTAGGTTTATCTAATTTAATATTTAGAAATAATCCCTATAACAAGGATGATAGTGTACTAGAAACTGTTGGAAAGACTTTGTTAGGCCCCGCAGGTAGTGTTATAGGCCAATTTGGAGCTGGTATATCAGAGGTAACAGATGAGTTTGGTGATACTCAAAGAGGCATAGAACGTATGATGCCTGCGGCTATTCGTAACATTTTTAAAACTGGTAGATATATAGCTGATGATGGTATATATACTAGACGTGGTGATTTAATAGTAGATGACATATCAGGACATGGACTGTTCTTTCAATTCCTAGGTTTTCCGCCATCAGAATACACGAGGGCACAAGAACAAAACCAAGTAGCTAAAGGTATAGATAAAGCTGTTAATGTAAGACGCTCAAAGCTACTAAGACAGTTATATTTAGAAATAAGACATGGTATGGATACAGAAGATGCGTTAAATGCCATAAATAAATTTAATAAAAGACATCCTAGATTTGCCATAAGTGCAGATGCAATGAGAAGATCAATAAAACAACACGTTAGGCAATCAGCAACAATGCACAACGGTGTATCTCTGAGTCCAAAAATGCGGGCATACATGAGAGATGAAGAAGATATGTATGATTTTGACTAAGACATACGCCATACACGCACACCTAATTTGCCATCTTCAACGACTGTGCGTATCTCGCTTTCCCAACCTTTAGATATAAATATTCTTTTTATTTGCTTGGTAGCCTCCACAGTATTTATACATAATATAAACACAGAGGCATTGATTCCCATGCTATCCCAGTTTACAACTATGTGAACCCCATCAGGGTTTAAATCATAAGTCTTTAATACCGACATCTTCTACTGCACAATCTACTATTATTACATCAGTTGGAGGCAGATTCATGTGAGTGCCTTTACTCAGCCTCATCTTACTCCTACGTGCCCCTAACTTCTTTATGAGATCATGTACAAACGAGTTATAGTTTATTTGCTGATCGCCACACCACGCCTTGAGTGGCTTTGGTATTAGATAAGCTCTCTTTAAATCTGTCTCGTATCTCGCTACTAACTTACCTCTAGGTAAATGTTCGGGTACAACAACCTGCTCTATCTCTGCCTGCTTACGTAGGTCATCTGTGCTTTTTATCCAAAGCACGTTACTCCAATGCTCGTGTATGTAATCGTTAAGCACTTCTTCTACAGACGCAGACATGTCCTCCGAGTGATGCTTGTTTTGATTTAATTGTTCTATAGTCCAGTTAAATAAATTTTTAGTGTCATAGTCTACTAGACCCATTCTCTTTGCTAGTATTATTCCAGTCAGGCTACAAGATACCAATACAGACCAAAACCTATTCTCTGCTGTAAGACCTGCTTTTTCGTCCACCTTTGCTTGTACCTCACCTAGTAACTTCTTTACACCTGATATGTTACCCATTACCTGGCCAACATACTCTCTCCCAGCATGCCCGTAGTTATCTTGTATTGCACTACTAAAAGTATCTGTTTCTTCTTTTGTTTCAAAGTGTATACGTTTGACGTGGCATTCTAATATTCTTTGTGCCTCTGCCTTTGGCATAGCTTTGACTATACTTATTCTTTCTATAATACTAGTGTTACCCGTGGTTACAGATAACAAACTCCACGATTCGCCACGATGCCTTTCTATATTACTGCCACTAGTCATTCGACCTCTTTGTCTACCACCAGTCAGTTGATAGGCTATGTTACTTAAATCTCTGCCTTGTGTATTAGTCAACTCATCCATATACAAAGGTAGATTGTGGTACAACTCACCTCTATTCATCTTTGTGTTGTACGTATCTCTCTCGTGTATTATCAAATCTTCGGGTCTACCCCATACTGATGCACCTGCCATCATGGCTGTAGTTTTACCCACACCTGAGTCCTTACTGTATATGTGCAAAGCCGCACAGTTTATAGGTGAGAACTGCATCAAGGGTGAACCAAATGACGTGCCTACAACAAACTGATGTAGTTCAAACCCATCTCTGTTGTAGAAGTTTATAGCTTTCTTCCATTCTTGCAGAGTGCCTCTTGGTTCAAAGGCAGGAAACAATGAAGCTGTCTGTGAAGATGGTGGATTAAATTCTTTCCTATCTTTGTATATCTTCTCATTGCCTAATATAAAAGACTCACAGTCATCACCAGTCCAACCAAACTGCCTGTACGCTTCATCGGCTGTACCCTTTTCTTGTAACTCGTTTACCCATGTAGTTGTATATTGCATAAGTTCATCCATCCTTGTAATAGCTACACCTTGCATTGATATTACTTTACGGAACTCCTCCCTAGAAGTCACGGCTGTGAGGGGTAACGTAAACTCTCTAACTCCGTCTTTTGGCAAATGCAATCGCATCACGACTGCCTCACCAACCTCTACATCTCTCAATCTTTTTACTACATACAAGTCATTGTGATATATAAGTTTCTCATCTACATCACCACTAGACTTTATAGTTCTGACATACACACCACCATTAGCACCTCTGAAATAAGGTCGTGGATACGCAGGTATGGTGTATTTATTAGTAGGGCTATTTACTAAATTTATAGCAGGAGCTTCTACTACATTATCTTCTTCGGTAGCCTCCTTTATACGTTTACCAAGAGATATAGGAGATTTTATCTTACCCCAAAACTTACATTTCGTGCATATTTCGGGGTTGTATTCATCAAATGTATTACAGAGGTAAGGCCCTTTTATGTTGTCCATCTTCTTGTCTGTACTTGTTTTGGTGTAATCTTCGTGACCCTTTGATATGTAATGTGCGGCTTTTTCTGCGTCTACACAGAACTTAGCTATAGATAATCCTGCTCTCCACAAAGGTTCGCTGACTGTTTCTTGATCTCTAGCTATGATACCTATCTGTTGACAACCATTACCACTTGCAGTTTTTACAAGTATATCTTTGAATACGTTTTCTACATTACTTATCAACGCCTCTGATGTAGCATTGTTTTGTGTAGGCACATATCTATTTGGTACGGGTATAGGGTCACCACCTAATAATTCAGAGAACTCGTCAAAGTCTACAGTATCAGGCATAGAGTTACTTATAAATGTAACTTCTAATGGTGGGTCTACCTTATTGTTATGTGTGCTTGGTATTCGTAGCACTCTTGCGGCATCTGCCGTTACAGCAGGATCTGCTAACAAGTTATGCTGTGTGCATTGATGCTTTAGTTTTGATGCGGTACGTAACCAATCATCCACACCGACAGGTTCTGACAAAATCCAATATACATGCACACCTCTACCTGAATTTATCAACAACGGCTTAGGTAGAGATAGTTTCTTACAAAATTCTTTTAAAGCTGATATAGCTTTCTGTTGTGTTTCATAATCTTTCCCAACCCCACAATCGAGGTCAAGGAACAATGTGTTAACGTGTTTTACGTTAGGTACTTTCCTAGAGCTTGGATCAACAAACGTTGATAATGCAAAATATACGTCATATCCTTCTTCATCTAAATTATTTGCCACATCGGCAACTTGACCTATATCTTTGTAAAATTTCTGTACTCTCTTGTCGTCTCTTATCCGACTTGCAAATACGCAGTAGAACCCCTCCTTGGCTAGTACGCTCCTTAAAAATAATATTTTTTCCATGACAAACCATAAAGTTAAGCTACCACTACCCCTCCAACAACTACCCATGGAGAAAGGTTTAAAAAAGGAGTAGTGGTATTATTGAGGGACTAGTCGTCCCAGTTATCAACTATAGCAGAGAGATCGTTATCTTCTACCTTTTCTTTTGTAGATTTTTTACTTTCTACTTTCTTAGGTTCTGCTATCGGTTCTTCAACGGAATTAAAAGGGTTATCTTCGTTTGCAGTGTAACCACCTTCCACAACACCAAATGGTGATACTTCTTCCATAGGTTTGTAGTTAGTAACTTGTACTGCTCTTAATCTCAAAGACACACCTGCATCTTTACCCAACATGTACGGAGTAAAAGTCACAGCTATATTCACGGTGCTACCAGTAGTTAACAGAAAATCATCAGCTAACTTTACACCCTTGGAGTCCACCTGCATTGGCTTTCTTGTAGGGTCTGTACCATAAGCACCTTTTAATTTAGTCTTATGAGTGTAAGTTCCATCCTCATCTTTCTTAAATGGGAATGGTAGTTTAGCAGGCCAACTGCCTTCTTTCTTCTCTGCATAGGCTCTACCCATCGCCTCGTACAATGCCTTGGCTTGATCTTTATTCATGCGAAACTGCATGTTATATTCTGCCCCTGCATCTGTAGCGTTGCAAGGTATAGACCTCTGCTCTGCACTATCAAACTTATAGGTTCTATTTATTTTTGGCCATAAAGCCTCTACATCATTAATATTGTAGTTCATAATCGACTCGTTCATTTGCACTCTCCTAATAATCTTGGTCGAGGTTTACTTTTTCTATACCATGTTTTTTATCAACGTCATCTTCGTGATGCCAAGTTTCCGTGACAATATTGTCGTTGTCTTTCAATGGTTTAGACTTGTTTGTTAAAGCATCGGATACGTCCTCAATATTAAACCGATAAGTATTACCCACTTTTATGTAAGTATCATCGGGTATTTCTTTTTGACGCACCCATGCTCGGATTGTGGATATGGAAACTGAAAAGTGTTTAGCCACATCCTCTATTGGTACATATTTTCCTACCATTATTTTTTCCTCACAGTTATGACGTACTCCGTGTCTTTGTTAAGACCTTCGGGATATACATCGGGGTTATCTTCCAAAAACTCTTTTAAGTTTGACTGGTTAAGACGCTTATCAAACAACTCAGGTACTTCATGCTGTAGTATAAACTTGTGCATGGATTCCCAGTCGCTAGTCCAATACTTTGTCTTTGTCGTTCTATAAAAGAGACCTTCGGAAGTTTTCACACTCTCAACACCATGTTTCTCACAGTAATCGAGAAGTCCTTTTCGCACCATGTCTAGCTGATTAACTAACGCTGTATCTTTTTCTTTGTAGGAGACACTGAGCGATGCTCGTTCCTCTCTTATTTTTATATACGCTTTAGTTAACTTTTCAGCAGATAGGGAAGATTCTTCCATTTACATTCTCCGTTTATCTATTAATACTTTATATATAGTTACTAGAGATAGCTTAGTCAAGTATTTCTTTGTAAAGTTCTATTATTTTTGTGTGTAGGTGTATTCTGTTATCTAATAACCTGTAAACGTGTTTTTCTGTGTTAGAACCTTGCAGTTGCACCACAGTGCATTTGTGTGTCTGTCCTGCTCTGTGTACTCTAGCGTTGGCTTGAGCATAAGTTTCTAACGAACTTATGGGACTCCACCACACAACCACATTGGCTTTCGTAAGTGTTACACCATGAGCCGCAGATTGTGGTTGAATTAATAAAACTTTAGGTATTGTTGTTTCTTGAAATGCTTTGAATATTTCTGTTCTCTTGTGTGCAGGAACATCACCACGAATAATATCTGTGGGTATCTTATCTGCTATTAGTTTATCTCGTAGTAAATCTATTGTGTGTCTGAAAGGAACAAACACAAGAACCTTCTGACTTGCCTCATCTATAACTTCTTTTAATACTTTGTATCTGTTCTTTATATCAAACTCTAATACATCACCCTTGTCTGTATAAACAGCACCTGATGCTATTTGTAGTAACTTGTTCATACCTATTGCGGCATTGTTAGCGGTTATCTCTTCTCCTGTTATTTTCATTCTTAGTTTTGTTTTTAGTTCTTTGTAGTATTTAGTTTGTTGCCTTGTAAGTTCTACCTCTCTCTTGACATATGTCATGGGTGGCAAATCTAAACAGTTCTTCTTTGTAAATCTAATGGCAGGTTGCAGTATTCTATGTACAGTTTTTATAGAAGAATCTTTTGGAATCCATTTGAACCTAGATATTTGTGTCATCACCATGTCACGAAAAGAGCCAAAAAACTTTGGCACAACAGTTGGGTTCATCAACTTTGCCAATCCATAAGCATCAAGAGGACTCTGTGCCGCAGGAGTTCCCGTCATCATCCACAACCACGTATCATCTGTTAACAACTTATTTAATACTTTCCATCTTGTTGTTCTTGGGTTTTTATAATGTGTGGCTTCATCGATTATTATCAAATCAAAACCACCTTTTAATATTGTATCTGATACAATCTCAACGCCATCGTAGTTTATAACTACAAAGTCTGAACCTTCTTCTATTATTTTCTTTCTCTTGTCGGGTGTGCCATGTGCTACTTCAACAGTTCTGTGTGGTGCAAAGGTCATCAAATCATCTCTCCACACAGAATCCATTATCGATAAAGGGCATATGACAAGCACACGATTGACTGCTCCAATGTCCATCAAAAAGTCTGATGCCCATATAGAACTAGCAGTTTTGCCAGTGCCTTGTTCGTTGAAACAAAACGCTCTTTTTCTTGTAGCCAAGAAAGATGCTGTCTCTTCTTGGTGTTTAAATGGTTTGAAAGTCCCTGGGTATATGTATGAACGCATACCTGTTGACGTGTTTTTTAATACTGCAAGACCCATATTTCACTCCTTTTTCTAGGTACAATCACACACGGGGGTATCGTTACCCCTACTGTACGGGCTTTAAATCAAGCCTTTTTTTTCTTTTTTCCGTTTCTACTTCTGTTTTTCGATGGACTTTCTAAAAAATAACCATCTTTATTACTGCCACCTTTACTTAACATTTTCTTGTGACTGACATCTTTTCCTTTTCTGCTAACACCTTTTTTATCCAATGCACGTCTAGCTTTCTGACGCTCCATGCGATTCGGATGTTCTCCTCGTTTCTTTTGTTGTTCGTATTCTTTTTTGTAAGGTCTTTTTGTTTTTGTATAAGCCATCAGTTGTTACTCCCGTTGTGTATACACTCTATTACTGGACAATGCCTACGACACAATCCGCTTGGTCTTGCGTTCCAAACATCTTTATTATACGCAGTTTCCATTTTTTTGTAATTAGAAATCCACTTATCCCAAAGCTCGTTGCTTCCAGAACGTGTGTATACTTGCTTAACAAGTTGTTTACACACAACAAATAACAATCCTGCATTTATTGTGTCTATCTTTGGCATGTAACTAAATACAGATAGAGCCATAAGTTCTAGCTGACCTTTGTCTGCATACTTTGCAGACTTGCTACTCTTGTAATCTATGACCCATGCTTTTGTATCATCTATGATTATTAAGTCTGCTATACCTCTCCACCAAACTTGTTTAGACGTAAAGCTACACGGACTGAGATCCTGTGTGAGTCCCATACGAACTTCACAATACTTCTTACCTTTTTTGTTTTTAAGAGAATCAAGCACTGGTTTCATAAATCCAAATCTTCTAGGTATGTCCTCGCCATGTTGCACGTAATTCTCTGCCACAGCATGGAGTTCTGTGCCGTAGGTCATGGCACTTGTCTGCTCTTCTTCGTAATCTTTTGCTATCTTCAAATGATAGAACTGTTTGGGACATTGTTCAAAAGA
>MDTG01065857.1_pt1 | contig 15307 bp, 14 predicted proteins | sample 811421 | NCBI WGS metagenome assembly MDTG01 (sample SAMN05326645, study PRJNA326480) | marine metagenome | isolation source: seawater | place: Pacific Ocean: South East | collected 2011
AATTCAATGGTATAAGCAAAATATAGAACTAATAAAGGAAAATTAAGAGTTAATAATGGAACTCATAAAAACATCAGAAGTATTTGAAGATATTAAGTATTTTAAAGGAAAATTTTTCCCTGATGAAAGAGGATTCTTTAAAAAACCATTTTATGGAAGTAATTTGGATGACTATTTTAAAAACGTTAGTGAAGTTTTAGTTTCAAAATCAAAAAAAAATGTAATTAGGGGACTTCATTTTCAAACACCTCCTCATGAAGTTTCAAAAATTGTTCACTGTGTTGAGGGTAAAGTAAAAGATGTATTTTTAGATTTAAGAAAAGACAGCCCTACCTATGGAAAGCATGATTCTGTTTACCTTGATGATGATAAAAATATTACAGTTTTAATTCCAAAAGGTTTTGCCCACGGGTTTAGTGTTTTATCAGAAAATGCAACAGTAGTTTATTTGCAATCTGGAGATTTTAATGAAGCATCTGATTCTGGAATATACTGTCTTGACCTAGGTATAGACTGGGAAGTAGACATTCCAGTTTTATCTGAAAAAGATCAAAATTTAGTAAAATTTTCAGAATATGAGTCGCCCTGGTAATTTAAGTGGGAAATAGTTTAATCATCACAGGAGGCACAGGTTTTATTGGTTCAAGCTTTGTAAGGAAAATTACTAAACAAAAATCAAATGACAAAATAATTCTTGTTGGTAAGGAAAATAAAAGAATAGGTAGTAATCTTGAACAAATTAATATTGATCAATTAGGATATCAATTAGGGAAAATAAAAAATAATAAAGTTTCAGTTTTTCATTTTGCTACATTTTATAGTAAAAAAAACGAAGATAAAGAAAGTATTTTTGAGGCCAATATTAATTTTGGTACATCTTTATTAGATATCTTAGATAAAACAAAAGTAAAAAAATTTTTATATACAAATACAATGTTTGCATTTAATCAGCTTGAAAGACAACATTATTATACAGAAACAAAAATAGAATTTTCGAATATATTAAATGAATATTTTGAAAATTCAGAAAGCTTGTACTCGGAAGTGTTCTTAGATAATACTTTTGGAGTTGAAGACAAAAGAAATAAGATTGTTTCACAAATAGTCTCATCTATATTGAGAAATGATGATAATCCAGTTTTAGATAAAGAAATTTATATAAATTTATCATATGTAGAAGACGTATTAAATTGTTTTATTAAAGAATATGAAAATAATGAGAATGGAAAAACTAGGATTACATCAAAGCTAGATGTTAAATTATATTCATTGTATAAATTTCTTCAAAAATATCATCAAGAAGGTCTTATTGATAGAAATATCTTAGAAATTAGAGACAGTGAACACTTATTAAATAGAGAGTTGCCTTCTTTAAACGAGCATTTTATTGAAACCGATATATTTGAAAATCTAACAAAAGTCATGGATAAGGCATCTTAATTATGCAAAGAATAAAAATATATGATAAATATTTGAGTGAAAGAAAACCTCCTGTAAATTTAAAAAAATCCGATTTAAGCTTATTCTCACATGAATTTAATAAAGAAATACCTGAATCACATGTGCTAATTCAAAAAAATATATATGTAATTAATGATTCCTTAATTTCATTAAAAAAATTAAAATTTTATTCCTCTTATATATATTTTTATTCACCTGGCTATAAAAAAATTATTAAAGATGTATTAAGGAATTTTTTAAGAAGTAAATCAGGTGTTGAGGAAATTGAAAAGGGAATATGGATTTCTGATAACAAAAGTGCAGTTTATTTTCACTGGCTTTGTGATGCTTTAGGTAAATATTATTTGATTCCCAATAAGTTTCTAGATGCAATTGTATTAATACCTAAGAAGTATGAAATTTCATGGATTATTGAGTTTTTAGAGTCTCTAAGTATTGAATATAAAATTTTAGAGGAAGGTAAGAAATATAAAATTAAAAAAATGATACTGCCAAGCTATCCAGCCCCATCTGGAAATTTTAATAATAAAAATATAAACGATGTTTCAAGAAATATAATTAAAAGCTGCCAAAAAAATAAACCACCTATCGGTGTAGACGTTAAAAGAATATGGATTAGTAGAGAATCAGCCAGGAGGAAAGTTACAAATAAAAAAACAATAGAACCTATATTAAAGAAACATAATTTTCAAAATTATGTTTTAGAAGATTTGAGCTTATCAGAAAAGGTTGAGTTATTTCAATCAGCCGAAATAATTGCAGCATCACATGGTTCTGGTTTGACTAATATGATTTTTATGAAAGAAGGCACCAATCTTATAGACATAAGAGATCCAAAAGATAATATTAAAAATGCTTTCTTCTCTCTTGCTTCAGAATTTAATTTAAATTATTTTTACATGGAAAGAGAAGAAACAAATGACGGAACAATTATTATTAATCCTGAAAAATTAGACCATATTATTTCATCTATTTGCAATGATTAACTTCATAAGGGGAAAAATAAAAAAAGAATTCTTTTTAATATATCTCTTTGTTACCTTCTTCTGTTTTCTATATTATTATTTAATTTTTGTTATGAAAATTATTGTTCCAGACTATTACCTTTGTGTAGAAGTTGTAGATCAAAAGTTAAAATTTTTAAATAAGGTCTATGAAATTTTCTATCCTTTAAGTTGTGATCAGAAAAATTATTTTTTAGGTTTTGAAAATTTTAATAATATCATTACAACAGAAAACTATCCATATCAAACTAGATCTCTTTATGTATTATTTGTATTTATAACCAGTTTGATATTAAAAGGGTTTAACTCCCTTTTCAATTTAGAACTTAACTTGTTACTAAATATTACAAATCTAATTTGTCAGCTTTTTCTTATTACTTGTTCCATTTATCTTATAGACAAAATGCTTAAAAAATATTACACATATGATAAAAAGACATTATTTTTAATAACAGGCTTGGTTACTGTTAGCCCTCTTCATAAATGGGGAATATTTACACCTTCACACCAACTTCTCACATTAACAGTTTTAATTCTTGGTGTTTACATACTAGAGAACTATAGAGATTACAAAATCATTAATATTTCAGCGTATATGGGTATATTGTACATGGGACATAGGTCTTTTTTATTGGTATATTTAATTTTTCTACTCATGAAGTATTTTTTTCAAAAAGAAAGAGAAATAAGTAAATATATAAAATCTTTACTAGTATTTTTTGTTCCTAGCATCATTTTTTATATTTATATTAGACTTCTGGGCTATTATCCTTACGATGCAGCGACAGAATATTGGGGACAGTTTATTTGGGTACTTTACTTCCTAGCAGGCAAAGTAAAGAGCGTTGGGGAATGGTACTGTCAGACTATTCCAGAAAACTTTTCGTGCTACTTCAGAGATTCTTTAAATACGATTAAATATCTACTCACTCCATTGATATTTATCATACTTAAGCAAATTTTTGACAAATTTCTTTATAAAAAAAATCAAAATAATTTAGTTTTTTATACAATTATTTTTTCATTTGTTATGTTTGCATTTTATTCTTTAATTGGATGGTATCCTCCACTGAGGTTTAATCTTTATAGTATTGGGAATTGCTTAGTATTTATATCTTGTATTCAAGTGATAGAGAATACTAAATTATATGAGAAAATATTGTATTCGGGGAGTATATTTTTATATTTTGTCAATTTAAATCATTGGAATTATCCCGAAGTCGTTATGTTTAACAGGAGTATATACGTAGTTGTTTTTATGATGGTTAGTTATTTCTTAGTAAGTTTTATGAATAATAAAGAAATTATTGAAAAAAATAAATCCTAAGGATTAATTAATTGCATTTATACTAAATATGTGAATATAAGTTTATTAATTCTTGCATACAATGAAAAAGAATTTATCAATGATGTTATTGACAAGTATAAAGATAGTTTTAAGGAAATAATTGTAGTCAATGACAATAGTAGCGACGGAACTAAGGAAATTGTCCAAGAGCTAATAAAAGAAAATAGCCACATAAAATTAATTGATAACAAAAAAAACCAAGGAGCAGGCAGGTCTTTTTTTAATGGAGTAGATTACTTTCTTAAGTCTGATAGTTATTATTTAATCAAGATTGATGGAGATGATCAATTTCTTAAAGAAGATGTGGCATTTCTTCTTGATAGAATCCAAAATGAACATTTTGATTTTATAAAATGTGATAGGTTTTGGATTGATGGAATAGTAGGAAAAATACCAAATGTAAGATATTTTGGAAATGCATTTGCTTCTTTTTTAATTAAATTCACGACAGGAAATTGGTTAGTGAATGATCCTTTAAATGGTTTATTTGTTTTATCAAAAAAAGCAGTAAATAATTTAACTTTACCGAAACTTTTCAACAGGTATGGATATCCTTTTTACTTAGTTGCAGAAATTATAAAGAACTCAATTACTTCTGATCTGAAAATAGGACAATATAAAAATAAGGTTAAGTATGAAAAAGAGTCAAGTAGTTTGAACGCTTTTACAATGTTTTTCAAATTAACTTGGTATACCTTAAAAAACTACTATTTAAAAATAATTTTAAAATTAAGAATATCAGAATTGCAAACATCAGCAATACTTGATATTTTTGGTCAGATTTTTTTAATAGCTTCTATATATTCAATAAGTAGATTTATTGGGATAAGATATTTTGATTTAATTGGTGGCTCCCAAGCTATTTGGTTTCTAGTTTTCTTAATTTTATTTATAATTTTCACAATAATGATAACCCTCTCTCAAAAAATTGAGAGCTCAATATCTAAAGGAAAGTTTGTAAAATTAAATTGAAAAATAAGTCAATAAATATTTCATTTTTCGTATTTCTTTTTTTGTTTCTATTATTTTTAAAAATTGATTTTAGATTTGCAGAAGAAATTTATTGCTGTGGTGATGATCATGATTATTTTCTTCATGCTGAGACAATAGGAATAGATTTTGATTTAGATTATTCAAATCAATTAAAAGGAATAGAAGATCGCAGATTTAACAAAAATGATAAAATTGCACCTTTAGGTTTTATTGGATCAGGCATATTGTCAGCTCCATTTTTAGCCATCGGTAATGCACTTGACTTTGTCTATGAAAAAACAATAAATAAACAAAATAACTTGTTAAATTATAAAATCCTTTTTTATTCAATGTCTCCCGTGTTTTATTTATTTTTATCTTTTAAACTAATTGTTTCTTCCTTTGATAAATTAAATATTTCTTATAAGAAAAGAGATGTTTTAATTCTTCTTTCAGGGTCAGGTGTTATTTATTATGCATTTGAACGTTTTAGTATGACACATGTGTATGAGGTGTTTGTTGGTATATTGATATTTTATTTTTGTACAAGATTTTATACTTCAGATAAAGAAGAAAATTATTATGCTTTTCTAATTCCTATTTCAATATTATTAGGAATATTAGTAAGATGGGTTAATTATTATTTTCTGGTTATTCCAATTATTTTCAAATATTTATTTAATAGCAAGATAGGTAACAAAAATTTGTTAAGAAATAATTCCTACTTTCTTTCAAGTATTTTCTTTTCTTTATTTACATTTTTAATACACACAAAAGCACTTTATGGAAAATTTACCATTGATCCACGATATGTTTATAACAGTAACTTATCGACATCAAGCTTAAATACCTTGGGAAGTGATCCAAGTAGTAATATTTTTTATGACTACCTTAATAATTTAAAAATTATCTTCTTTTCACAGGAATTTGGAGCAATTTATTTTTCTCCAATTATTTCTTTCACGTTTGTTTTACTAGTGATTCATATGTTTCAAAAAAAAGAATATTTAAATAGTAGTTTTATTATTTTACTACTTTCATATCTACAAGTCTTTTCTCTCTACTACATTTGGCAGTCTTCAGGATCAGCATATGGATTAAGATATCTATATAGCTTGGTTCCAGTTTCTATATTCGCTTATTACTCGATTAAAGAAAATCAAAAGAATTCTCATATCCACAAATTTGTTTTAGCGGTATCGGTATTTGCAATCTTCTCGGTTTTATTTTTTGAAACAACAGAAGGGACTCAATTATCTTTGGAGGGTATCTTAAATTCGTGGGGTCATTTATCAAGGTATGCTGAAAGGTACTACCTAACTGGCTTATTAGAATCTTTTATTGCCTTTGATGCATATTTAAAGATTTTTACCACAAGTTTTCTTGGTGCTATTTTTTTTAAGATTCTTACTTTAATATTTGGGATTCCAGCCTTAAATGAATTACTACTTGATTTAGGATTACCTGTAGCAAATGATGATTTTCAAAATTATCTTGTTGAAATTAGTGTTATAGGAATAGACAAATTTGTTACTATAGTTTTTCTAGCTATATTCTTAATCAGTTTTTTTTACAAAAAAGTTTAACAAAACTAAAACAATATAATCTGCCACTCTTCCAACAAGACTTATTGCTAATATTTCACTAGTTTTATAAACATATAATTTTTGCAAAGAAATTAAAATCAATTCAGTTATTCCTATATTTCCAGGAGTTATTGATATTACTCCCGTGAACTGTCCAACAGAATATAATTTGATAGCTTCTGAAAGACTATTATTTTCTACGTACATATTTGCAATATAAAAAGCTATATAAATATTTAGCAAAGTTAATAGGAAGGTGAGCCCCAAAAATGATATTTGATTTTTATTTATAGTAAATAATGACTTAATCCCATAATTGATTCTAAATAAAATACCACCTTCTTTTATTTTATTATTTTTATGTAAATAAAAACTTATATAAATCAATAGTAAAAAAGCAATAATAAAAGTTAAAAGAAATAAGTTAATTAGGGTAAGAGTATTATTTGTATAAAAACTTGAAAAAATATTTACAACTGATAGTAATATTATTGAATTCAAAAATAAGTTAATCAATGATTGGCCAGTGTTAATTGACATGTAAGTAGATAGTGGTGTTTTTAGCTTATTAACAAAATAGTGCAACTTGTATCCGGAACCAAGCTTAAAGGGCATTAATTGATTTCCAGCTCTATTCATAAATACTATTTTGAAAGACTCTTTAAATTTAATTTTTATTTCAATAAGTCTATATAAATAAATATTTAGATATGAAATTACAAATATTCTAAGAAGACATAAGAAAATAATAAATACAAGAGAAGAGGTTTTTGTAGTCTTTAAAATATTTGTAAAATCAGGCTCATTAATAAAGTAATTAATAAAAAAAACTAGGAGTGTAAAAGTTATTAAATAACTTGAATATTTTTTGTTTTTTTCATTCATTTTGTATTTCCTTTAATTATATGACCTAATAATTTATTTCTGAGCTTTCATATATAATGCTTAGAGTAAATTAGAGTTATAGAGAGGTAATTTTGAAAGTTCCATTTAATGATTTAACAAGAATTCATGAGCCTATAATTAAAAGTTCACTTAAAGAATTTGAAAAAGTAGTAAATAAAAGTGCTTTTATTCTTAATGAAGATATAGAAAAATTTGAACAAGAATATTCATCTTTTACAAAACAAAAATATTCTGTAAGTTGTGCAAATGGAACAGACGCTTTAGAAATAATTCTCAGAGGTTTAAAAATTACAAACGGTGATGAAGTCATTCTTCCAACGAACAGTTTTGTTGCAACAGCTTTAGCTGTATCAAGATCGGGGGCAACACCTGTGTTTGTAGATAATGACGATTTTTATTTAATAAAAACAGACAAGCTAGAAAGGAAAATAAATAAGAAAACAAAAGCAATAATAGCAGTTAATTTATATGGACAGCTTGCAGAATTAAGTAAATTAAGAAAAATAGCTAAAGAAAAAAATATTTATTTAATAGAAGATTCTGCACAATCTCATGGAGCAAAATTCAAAGAAAAAAACTCCGGAGATTTTAGTATTGCTGCTGGTTATAGTTTTTATCCAGGGAAAAATTTAGGAGCTTGGGGGGATGGAGGTATAGTAACTACTAACAATAAAAAACTATATGAAAATATATTATTAATACGTAATTGGGGTAGTGTTAAAAAATATTATCATGAGACAATAGGTTTTAACTCTAGATTACAACCAATCCAAGGAATTGTTTTATCAAAGAAATTAAAGAAACTATCTTCATGGAATGAGCACCGAAATTTTGTTGCAAAAAAATATAGTCTAGAATTAGAAGACTTATCAAGTATTAATTTACCTAAGACATTAGAAAATAATTACCATGTATGGCATCTTTATGTTGTGAGAATAAAAAATAGAGATATATTTATTGAAGAAATTAAGAAAAAAGGTATTGAATTAGGGATACACTATCCATTACCAATACATAGACAAAAAGCGTACAAAGACCATAAGCAATACAATAAAAAGATTATAAATGCCGATAACCATGCAAAAGAACTTGTTTCTTTGCCTATTTTTCCACATATGACAGAAAAAGAAATTAATTATGTAATAAGTAACATAAGAGAATTAATCAAGAAAGAAACTAGACTTTTTACTCCAATCTTGAGCTAGAAACTAACTAATCTACAATTTCACAGAAATAAACTGCACCATCGTTTTTACCTGTTATGAGATTAATAATTTCTAACAATGGTAAAAGAAACCCAGCTAGTAAAGATATCATTTTATTTTCTGTAGAGCTAACTCTTTTAAAATTAGGAGTAAAGTCAGCCATGTTTATTTTGATTGTTTTTACAACCCTGTAATTATTAAGCTCAAATAATTTTGTTATCGAATTATTAGAAAAATATTGAAAGTGAGGAGAGTTTGACATTTTTTGAAAAAGCCTATTCCAAAAAACCGGAATATTTAGTTTTAGAAATAAACTTGCTGTTTTAAATATCATGCCTTCATTTATTGGAAGGAGAAAAACCAAATACTTTACTTGAGATTCATTTGCAATTTTAATTAATTTTTTTGGTTCCTTTAAATGTTCTATAACATGTGATCCCAATATTAAATCATAATTATTAAAGCTTTTTATATTTTCAACATCACCATTTATAAATTTTATTTTCTTTTTTAATAATTCTTCTTTGAAAGTATCATCAACATCTAAAGCTGTTGAGTTGGGAAAAATTTTTTTAAATTCAGATATTAAATATCCTTTTCCTGCTCCAATCTCAATTAATCTTATTTCATTGTCTAAGTATTCTTTAATTAATAAACTAATTTTTTTTGCTTGAGTCACTCTTATTTTTTCTAAAGATTCTGATATTTTTGGATGATTTAATGTTCTATCAGTTTCATCTTTTGGTGTGAATAAAAAATGTTTACAGCTTTTACAAAATGATACTTCTGAATCTTTAGTTTTTGAGCAACCCTTATTGCAAACTGTACAATTAATCATTGAATTATTTTAACTCTTCTGCAAAAAAGAAATCGTTATGTTTTTTTGCTATTTCTTGAAAACTAAATTTTTTTGACAAGGTCGATGCTTCAATTGACATTTGAGACTTTTCATCATCAGATAAATTATCTGCAAAAAGAATAGCTTTATATAAACTATCGGAATTTCCTGAATCAAAAATAACCGAGTTCTTTTCATTGCAATATTCCATAAAGCCTATCGAGTTACTAACGATACAAATTTTTCCAAAGCTCATCCCTTCGATTAAAGTAAGCGGACCACCTTCTATCTGACCGCTTTTCTTCTTTGAAGGAACAATAAAAAAGTCACAATTTTCAATATATTTTATTTTTTCATCAAAGTCTTTAAAGCCTAAAAAATTTACATTATTCCTTAGTCCTAATTGGTTTGAAATATTTCTTAACCTAGTTTCTTCTGTTCCTAGCCCTAAAATATTTAACTCAAAATTTTCATTATATATTTTGTATTTTGAAAGGGCATTTAACAATATATCTATCCCTTTATAATCAATTAATCTTCCTATAAAAAGAAATTTCTTTTTATCAGTTATTTCCCTGGGGTTTTGTTTTAAATTAAAAAATTTATCATCAATTCCCATAGGTATAACTGTAAACTTCTCCTTGTTGGAGGCGTTAATATTAATATTTTTATTAATTTCATTTAAAACAAGATTGCTTACTGCAGAGTACTTATAAGAAGATTCAGTAATTTTTTTTATTATTTTTGACCCAAGCTTACCTAAGTTATTTAATAGTAAAACATCTGATCCATGTGAGGTAAATATAAATCTTGTTCTAAATAACTTAGAGATTAAGTAAGTATTAATTACTTGAGGAAGAAACCAGTGACAATAGATTACATCTGGTTTAAATGAAAAGCATATTTTTAGTAAAGAAAAAAATTGTGCTATTACAAAAAATATAACTTTAATTAAATTTAATTTATTTTCTTCAAGAGAAGGCTTAATTCCTTTTATTGATAAATTCTGATATTTTTTTGGAAAAAAATATCTAAATGAATGAATATCATAAAATTCTTTTTTAGATATTCTTTTGTCAGAGCCATTCATAGGCTTTAAAATTTTAAATTTTAAATTTTCATTTTCAATCTTAAGATGGTCTATTAACTGATTAATCATATCAGCTACAGGTTCTTCTTCACTTGATTTAAAAGTTGAAGTATTAATAAGAACTTTAATTTCATTTCCCATAATTTTGTATTCTACTTTAAATACATAGAATTGATTGAAATATATTTTCAGAATATAAATACAAGCTATTGATTTATAGTTATTAATAACTTAGAGTAATTTTATGCCAAATATTGAAAATAATACTGTTCTTATTGGGGGCATGGGTTATGTTGGATCAGCTATAGTTGATTATTTTAATTCGAAAGATATGTCCACTACCGTTATTGATAATAATATTTATAGCAAAAAAATAAAAGAAAAGGAAAATAACCAATATATAAATATCGATACAAGGAAAGTGGATGATTTGTTAAAATATAATTTTTTAAATAAAAATATAATTATTTTATCAGGCTTAGTGGGCGATCCAATTACAGCAAAATACCCAGAAGCAAGTATTGAAATAAATGAAAATTCATTAATTAAATTTATAAGTAAATTAGAAAATTATAAAAAGTTAATTTTTATATCAACTTGTTCGAATTATGGTTTAAGTGAATCAGAAGAGCCATTAAATGAAGAAGCTGCACTTAATCCAATCTCTCTTTACTCAAAATCTAAAGTAGCAGTAGAAACTTTTTTAACTAAATCTAATAAAGATTACACAATATTAAGGTTTGCTACAGCATTTGGGCATTCTTCAAATATGAGATTTGACTTAACTTTAAATGAATTTACAGCGATGCAATATTTTAATAAATACCTAGAGGTATATGATTATGAAACTTCTAGGCCCTATTGTCACGTTAAAGACTTTGCAAGAGTAATTGAAAAAATAATTCTATTTGATAAAAAAATTACTAATAAGCAAATTTTCAATGTAGGTTCAGATAAAAATAACATATCAAAAAAAGATTTAATAAGCCTGATAGCAAAAAAAACCGGTAATAAAAATTATAAACTTATTGAAGATTCAAAAGATAAACGAAATTATATTGTAGATTTTTCAAAAGTAAAAAAAGAATTAAAATTTACTCCAGAATTTAATATAGCTGATGGGGTAGAAGAAATAATTAATAAGTTAGAAGGCGATGAGTATAAACTTAATAAAAATTTTGATATGCTTTTTAACTATTATGGGAATTATTTAATCCCCAAAAATAATTTAGAAATTTAATTTACGATTTTAATAATTTTATAGTCGTTGGGAGATTAAATCCATTATTAAATACAAATTCTGCATTTGGATAATTTAATAAACTATCTTTATTAACAAATGGTAGTTCATGAAGTACATTCCAAACATTTCTAGCCCCAATACCGTTCTTGTTTAATTGAGAAATAAGATTATTTTTTTCATCTTTTGAAATGTTATTTTTAAACATAAAAAGATTTAACCAATAATTAGATTCAGAATTTTCAACTTCATTAAAAATATTAATTTCTTCTACATTCTTGACTAATGCTGCATAGCTTCTGTGAATATCTCTGTAAGTTTTAACTTTATTATTCAAATTTTTTATTTGGCTATTGCCCAAGGCTGCGTTTAATGCTGGAAGGCGATAATTGTAACCAACTGAGTCATGGAAGTAAGAGAATTCATCAGCAGTTTTATTTGCAGTAGTAGATAAGTGTCTCACTTTGTCTAATAATTCTTCGTCTCCAGAAACAACAGCACCCCCTGCTCCCGAGGTAACAATTTTGTTTCCATTGAAACTTGCTGTTGTTACATCAGAGAATTCAGCAGAAGTTAAATTGTTTCGTTTACTTCCAAGAGACTCTGCAGAGTCCACAATTAATTTTAATTGATATTTATCACAAAATTTTCGATACTCCTCAATTTTTCCTATATGTCCAAAGACATCGACAACAAGAAGAGCCTTTACTTTTTTATTAGTATTTGAATCCAATACATTGTTATTTTCATCATTAAAATATTTTTCAGCATATAAATTTAGCTCATTAATATCTAATGAAAGATCTTCTAGTGAAATATCTATAAAAAATGGTTCTCCCCCTACATAGTTAATTGCATTTAATGGAGCAACAAAAGTTAAGGGTGTTGTAATAACCTCGTCATTTCTTGAAATACCAAGTCCAGCTAAAGCCATATGGAGAGCTGAAGTACCAGAATTTACAGCCACAGCTCCTTTATTATCAAAAACTTTTGAAACACTTGTTTCAAATTCATTAACTATTGGTCCCGCTGTTGACACCCAATTATCATTTAAAGTTTGCATTACAGCGTCTAAATCTGAATTGCTAATTAATGGTTCGTTAATATGTATTGGCAATTCTTTTGCAGGGTACCAAGATTTAATTTCTTTTATTAATTTATCAGAGTTCACTATTATTAGATTTTATAACAATAAATAATCTTTCGGGATTAGAAATTTAATTTATGATTAGCCTTGTATATTAAGGGGAAATTAATTGAAATTTGATAGAAGAAAATTGAGTCACTATTTAATTTATTTAATTTATTTATTCAATATTTTAACTTCTTTCATCCTTTCTCTTTTACTTTTCTTTAAAAAGAGAAAGAAAAGAATTATTTTATTTGGTCATAAATTAGAAGGTAATATTTTTTATTTTTTAACTAGTTGTAAAGAATTTAAATATGAAGTGTTTTATGTTTCCTTCTCGTTTGCTGAATATAAAAATTTAAAAATAAAATATTCAAACATACTTTATGCATTAAATATATTACATGTATTTAAAATTATTGAATCAACCGTATTAATTACCACACATGGTATTTTGTTTCATAGTTTTTTTAAAAATTTACTTGGAATGAAAACATTTAATATTGGTCATGGCGTAACAAATGTTTTGAATAAAGTAAGTCCAAAAGAGCCGGATCAATTATTTGATAGCCATTGGTTGATTAGTAATTTTGAAAAAACAATAATTGAAAATGACCTTGGAAGAAAAATTTCTAATCTAGAACCTACTGGATTTTTGAGAATAGATAATCTCTCTTCAAATATATCCAAAATAAAAAAAATTAAAAATGAATTTAAACTTTTAGACAAGGTTGGCCTTTATGCACCATCGGGAGTGGAAGAATATGATTTTCAAAACGAAAACAATTTTCAATATCAAAATATAAAATTTCTAGAATTATTAAATGAATTATGTCAAAGGGAAAAAATTACTTTAATTTTTAAGCCACATTACTTTAATTATAATTACCAGAAAATTGAAAAAGATGTTATTTCATTTGTTAACAGCTCATCAAATATAATATATTTTGAGGAACTAGGTGATAGTACAACTAATGAAATAATGCTGGCCAGTGATTTCTTGATAACTGATTATTCATCATTATTTGTTGATTACTTAATATTAAAAAAACCAATTCTTTTTTTAGAAGTAAGGAAAAGAATGGATGATTATATTTATTCTGAGTATTTTAATAATGAGAATATTAATTTTATGACAACCTTTCAAGAATTTGAGAACACATTCAACGATTTATTTATTGATTCAAAAAATATAAAAAAACTTAATGATTTAAAAGAAATAATATTTGAAAATAAATATCAATACAATGTATTAGACAAATATAAGAGAAGTATTAGTGAAAAACTCAATGTTGACTTAAACGAAATTTAAAAATTAAAACAAAAAAAAATTTATCACAAATTGCTTTAATGATTTTATAATTTAGTAATGTTATATATTTTTTTAAATCCTAAAAAAAAGATTAATAATTTAATATTAAAAATGATTGAAACTCACGAAATCACTTTTAAAGTATTTTATCCCGAGAATAAAGACGAATTATTAGATTGTGATATTAAAGACTCAGAGAACTCAATCGCATTATCCATATTATCAAAAGTAATATTCCCGAAGAGTTTTTTATCAAACTTTAAAAATTCCTACAACATACACCCTGGAACAAAAAATTATCCTGGTTTTGGTTATAATTTCGCATTATTAAACAATGAAATTGAGTACGGCGCTGTATGCCATCATATGGAAGAAGAGATTGATAGTGGAGATATTATATTAGAAAGCAATTTTTTAATTCATGAAACGGAATCAGTCGATACTCTACAATTTAAAACATATTTGCATATTTTAATTATTTTTAACGATTTTATTGATAATTATATAAGTAAAAAATTAGATAATTTAAAAAAAGTTCAGTGGAGTAGGAAACCTTATTTAAAAGAAGAATTTATACAAATGGCAGAGAAAATAGAAGATGATAATCTAAAAGAAAAATTTACCAGATATCCTGATAAAGAAACCCCTTTAGTTGAAAGGTACTTCTAATGAAAAGACAATTATTTATTAGTACATCTCCATCCGATTTCGATATCCTTAAACAATTAGTAGTTGAAAGTTCTAAAATCAAAAAAGTAGATTTTTTAATTTTATTTAGTCTTAGTAAAGATGAATTATCATCATTAAAAAAATCTAATATAAAAGTTATAGTTAAAGATTTAAAGTTTAAGAATAAGAATGATAAGACAGAACTAGTTAAAACTGATTTAGATAAAATTAATAAGTTTTATAGCAATTTCCTACTAGAGAATGAATATGATCAAATTATTATTTTAGGAGATAGATATGAACTTTTGCCGATAGTCCAAATATCATACTTATTTAAAAAAATAATTATGCATATACATGGTGGTGAGATAACAAAGGGTTCTTGGGATGATTCAATTCGTCATTCAATATCAAAGCTTTCACATATTCATTTTGTTACTTCTGAAAATTCAAAGAAAAATTTAATAAACATGGGTGAAGATGAGAAAAATATTTTTAATTTTGGTTCACTAGGTGCATTTAATGCAAAAGAGATATTAATTTCAGA
>MDTG01281890.1_pt1 | contig 15306 bp, 14 predicted proteins | sample 811421 | NCBI WGS metagenome assembly MDTG01 (sample SAMN05326645, study PRJNA326480) | marine metagenome | isolation source: seawater | place: Pacific Ocean: South East | collected 2011
TACTCTCCCAAGGGGAATTAAAAACGCTAAAAGTTATAGGTTTATTTTTTTTTAATTCTGAAATAAGTTTTTTTATTTTATAGCTATCACCAAAATTTTTTAGATATGATTCTAAAAAATTTAAAGCTTGAAAATTTTCATTGTTTTGAGAAAGAATTTGAGCCCAAGCAATAGCTTCATTCTCAGAAGGTTTCCTTTCAGTAAATAAATCTAAATTAAAATAACTATAAGAAGAAGAAAAATCTTTTTTTAAAGCATAAAAAATTGCTTTCTGATAACTATAAATAGACTCACTAAATGAATAACTTTGATATTTTCTTTCGTCTTTATCTTTAAAGTTTTCATTTAAAATTTTATCTAACCAAATTTTACAAACTTGAAAAAATATCTTTGGCGAGTTATCTTCATTTTTGTTAATTAGATTTTCAGCTTCGATATATCTTTTTTCTGACATTAATTTTGAAACTAATATTAAAGAAGAAAGAGGAGTGTATATATTTTTTTTTTCCATCAAAACTGATAAATCTTCAGCCTTACTAACATTACCAGAAATTAATGAAAAAATTAAAGCTTTTTCGAAAATATTTTCTGAAACCTCATTACTTTTTAATAAAGTATCATAATAACTAACAGCAAATTTATAATCTTTATTAGATGCAGCAGAAGTAGCAGCTAAATATGCACCGGAAGAAGCATTTAAAAAATTGCTAAAAAACATAAAGAGTAAAGAAATTTTAAAAAAGATTTTTAGGAATAATTTTTTCATAAATAAAAGTTCAAAATAATGATTCTTAATTTTTTTTTACATATTAGGATAATTAGGCCCATCTCCTCCATTAGGAACATTCCAAGTAATATTCTGGCTTGGATCCTTTATATCACAAGTTTTGCAATGAACACAATTTTGCGGATTAATTTGAAATCTCATATTATCATTATCATTTAATACTTCATAAACCCCAGCCGGACAATATCTCTGAGCAGGTTCATCATATAAAGGAATATTGTTAAGTATAGGTATTTTTTCATCAGACAATTTTAGATGACACGGTTGATCTTCTTGATGATTTGTTCCTGAATAACTTACATTTGTTAATCTATCAAAACTTATTATTCCATCTGCTTTTGGATAAATTATTTTTTTAAAGTCAGAGATCTTTCCGGTAGCATCAGCATCATTTATTTTGTGCTTTAGTGTTCCAAATAGATTGAATCCCAAAAGATGTGATATCCACATATCAATTCCACCAAGTAATAAAGAGGCAAACATTCCATAATTTGACCAAAGTGGTTTTACATTTTTTACCTTTTTTAAGTCTTTTGCAATTTGACCATTTTTAACTTTATTTTCATATTCTATTAATTCATCTAGCTCTCTGTTTTCACTAATTGCATTCGAAACAGCTTCGGCAGCGAAAATTCCTGAAAGCATAGCATTGTGATTTCCTTTAATTCTGGGAACATTAACTAATCCAGCCGAACATCCAAGCAAAGCTCCTCCTGGAAAAGTTAGTTTAGGTATTGATTGAAATCCACCCTCAGAAATTGCTCTTGCACCATAAGCAACTCTTTTACCACCAATTAATATATTTTTAACTGTAGGATGATGTTTAAATCTCTGAAATTCCATATATGGGGATATGTAAGGATTTTTATAGTTGAGATGGGTGACAAATCCTATATATATTTGACTATTTTCAGCATGATAAAGAAAAGAACCACCCCCAGCATTTTTTCCTAACGGCCACCCCATTGAATGCATTACTTCACCAATGTTATGTTTGGTAGGGTCAATATCCCATACTTCTTTTATTCCTATACCATACTTTTGAGGTTCACATTCATCATCTAAATTAAATTTTCTTATAAGTTTTTTAGAAAGAGATCCTCTTACTCCTTCAGAAAATAAAGTATATTTCGCTAAAAGCTCCATTCCAGGTTCATAATTATTTCCAGTTTTACCCTCTTTACTTAACCCGAACTCCCCAGCAACTACACCATGAACCTCTCCATTAGAACCATAAACAATTTCTGAACAAGACATACCAGGAAAAATTTCCACACCTAATTTTTCAGCTTCAGATGCTAACCATCTACAAACATTACTCATAGATACGATATAATTATTATGATTATTCATAAAAGGGGGTAATAAAAAATTTGGAATATTAATAGAACCAGCAGGACCGAAAATGAGAAACTTATCTTTTTTAACTTTTAATTTAATTGGAGAATTTCTTTTTTCCCAGTCAGGAAACAATTTTTTTAGTCCGCTTGGATCTAATACTGCTCCAGAAAGAATATGAGCACCAACTTCAGAACCTTTTTCTAAAACCACAACTGATAAATCACTGTTAATTTGTTTGATTTTTATAGCAGCGGAAAGTCCTGCTGGACCTGCTCCAACAATTACTACGTCATAATGCATTTTTTCTCTAATTATGTCACTCATCTTTGGGTATCCAATAAAAATTGAAGGAGGTATAAAGTTAGAAGATACTTCTGATTTTTTCTTCGTCAAGTGGTTTCATGTTTTTGCATATATAAAATTAAAAATTCATTTTTTTAAAAAAAAAAATAAATAATGATTGAAAAAGGGTTAAAAAATAAATTAAGCTTAGTAAAGTAGTTTTTTTGGAAAATTGGTTTGAAAATGGAAAAAATTCCAATTACAGATAGTGGTTTTAATAAACTTGACGCGGAATTAAAAAAATTGAAAAGTTCTGATAGACCAAGTGTAATTAAAGCTATAGCTGAAGCAAGAGAGCATGGAGATTTATCTGAAAATGCTGAATATCATGCTGCAAGAGAAAAACAATCCTTTATAGAAGGAAGGATAAAAGAACTTGAAAGCTTAATTTCAAGGTCAGAAATTATAAAAGTATCGAGTATGAGCGGTCCAATAAAATTTGGTGCTACAGTAGAAATTATTGATGAAGATACTGAAATATCAAAAAAATATCAAATAGTTGGAGAAGCTGAAGCAGATTTGGAAAATAATTTATTAAATATCAAATCTCCATTGGCAAAAAGTCTTATAGGAAAAGAGGAAGGTGATAGTGTTGAAGTATCAACACCTGGAGGAAAAAAAGGTTATGAAATAGTTTCTATAAAATATATTTAAAATTTTAGGATTTAGACTTGACTTTCCCTTCTTACATATACTTCTTGAAAAAAGAAAAATTACTTGGAATTAACTCTTTATCAATATTAACATTTTTAATAATTATTTTATTGTCAATTGAAAAAGGGTTAAACTTCACAAATTTATTTACTTCTAAAACTGATATTTTTTCAACTATATCAACATGTATCTTTGCTTCTACAATTCCATTAATTTCATACTGCCTATCAATTATACTCTGGTACAAAGAACAATTTTATAAATTATCAAATGAAGATTTTAAATCTACCATAGACAAAAAAATAAATAGTATTTCAAAGCAACTTCATAGAATTGAAACAAAAATTATTAGCGAAAATTTAAATAAAAAAAAATCTCAAAATCAGTTTGAAAAAAGAAAAAATAATACTGCTAACAATATTCAATCAAAAGAAAAAAAATTATCTTTTGACACTCTAAACTTTGAAAATGACGAAAACCAAATCTTACCTAATTGGGATATCCTATTAAAAGCCTTAAACTTCCCAAACGATATTAATGATCAAATAGGCTTTAAAGCATTAAAAATTGCAAAAAAACATAAACAAACAAAAGAATTATTATTATCTGCAGAAGATGTAATGACACTTTTATCTAAAAAAGGAGTTTATTTGGATGATCACAATTTTTCTCCATTAGATGATAGAAATTGGATTGAATTTATTTTAGATGAAAATCTTGGCCAAAAAAAATCATTAATTTGCTTGAGTCATGATAAATTAATTGAAATGTTAAATAAAGAAAACATTAATGAAACAATATTTCGTGACACAATGTTAACATTTTTAAGAAGATTTGATCAATTTATTAGGTTTAGATGCCAAAGCGCTAGTGATGATCAACTATCGCAATTAGCCCTCACAAGAAGTGGAAAAGCTTTTATTCTAATTGGTAAACTTTATAAAATCTTCTAAAGTTTATATTTTTACAATAGACTTAATAACAATAATTTTTCTAAAAAGATTAATTAAATTAAAAAATAAGAAAATTTAAAATTAACTTAGACTCTTAGAGTTCCACCAGAGAGTTCGGTTATTTTATAAATTATTTTTTTACATATTTCTTCAATTTCATCATCAGTAAATGTTTTTTCAAAAGGTAAAAGTTTTATTGAAAAAGTTATAGATTTTTTTTGTTTACTATAATCAATTTCATTTTGTAAATCTTCAAAAATATCAAAAATATTTATATCCACTATATTTTTAATCTTGAGAGATTTTATTATTTTTTCTATTTGTTGAACTTCAAAATCTTTTGGAAAAACAAAAGAAAAATCTCTTTCAACAAATTGAAAATCTGATTTAATCAATGGAGGTCTTGAAATTTTTTTCTTACTTGAAAAAGGAATATTTTCTAAAAACATTTCAAAAATAATTATTTTATCTTTAAAATTCAAGTCGTTTTGTATTATAGGATGCAATTCTCCAAAAGTAGATAATACTTTTTTAGAACCTAATACAAATTTTGCTGAACGATGCGGATGTAAATATTCTGGAAGGTTATCTCTTTCAATAATTAAATTTTCAATTTGTAACCCACAAGTTCTTAAACAAAACTCTACAACTGATTTTATATCAAAAACATCAACATTCCTATGATCGGTATGTACATTCTTTTTTAAAAATTTTCCAGTCATTATCCCTGTAACGGAAGTATTTTGCTCTTTAGGGTTTGGTCCAAAAAAAACCTCTCCAATCTCAAAAAATTTAATATCATTTTGTCCCCTTGAAATATTTTTTAAGGCAGACAAACAAAGACCTGGAATTAGGCTAGGTCTAAGAGTATTCATCTCAGAGCTTATTGGATTTAAGATCTCAACTCTCTTTTTGTTACCTAAGAAAATATTTGCTAATTTTTTGTCAATAAAACTGTAATTTACACATTCATTGAAACCACTGGCTGCTAATACTCTTCTTAGGATAGAAATTCTTTTTTTCTCTTTTGAAATTATTGATTTTTTAACACCGTAAACTTTGTTAACAAGAGGTTTACCTTTTAACTTAGATAATGAAAACACTCTAACAATTTCTTCTACTAAATCAGCTTCTCCATCAATATCAGGTCTCCAACTTGGAATACAAACATCAACTAATAATTTTTCTCTTGATTTTAATTCAAAACCTAAAGATGTTAAAATTGAATATTGAGTTTCTTTGGGAATATTTATTCCTACAAGACTATCAACTCTTTTGTGATTGAATGAAATTATTTTCTCATTCTTAAATTCTAAACCTTCTTTAACCAAGTTTGATGGTGATCCACCACAAATATCAAGTATAAGTTTTGTAGCAAGCTCAATGCCAGGTTCAGTAAATTTAGGATCGATACCTCTTTCAAACCTATACCTAGCATCAGAATTAATCTGAAATTGTCTTCCCGTTTGGGCAATTGAAAGAGTAGAAAAAACAGCAGATTCTAAAAAAATATTTTTAGTTTCAAAATCTACACTTGTATCTAAACCACCAATAATCCCAGCAATTGAAATAGGTTTTTCTTTAGATGTAATTATTGTTTCATTACCTCTGAAAATATATTCTTTATTATCCAAAGCTGTAATTTTTTGATTATTTTTTGCTTTTTGTATTAATATGTTATTATCTAACATGTCAGCATCAAATACATGAAGAGGTCTTCCTCTATCAAAAGTAATATAATTGGTAATATCAACTAGAGCTGATATTGGCTTTATACCAATAGCTTCCAACTTACCTTTCAACCAATTAGGAGATGATTTGTTAACTACTCCTTTTATATATCTACCAATAAATAGAGAGCATTCATTACCTAAAATTTCTTTAGAGATTTTAACGCCAATGGGGCTTTTGAAATTGCCATTTATTTTTTTTACTGGGTCATCCACAAATTGACCTAAACCACGTGAAGCTAAGTCTCTAGCAATTCCTTTTACACTCAATGCATCAGGCCTATTTGGAGTAATTGCAATCTCAATTGTTATTTCTGGTTTTTCTATATAATCAATATATTTCTCGCCAACTTTTGCCTCGGTTGGAAGTTCTATTATTCCTTCGTGATTATCACTTACCATCATCTCCTTTTCTGAACATAACATTCCGTAACTTTTTACACCCCTAATTGAACCAATGTTGATCTTTTTTTGAATTCCAGGAACAAAATCACCTGGATGAGCAACAACTACCATTAAGTTTTTTTTCACATTTTTTGCACCACAAATAATCTGTTTTAATCCAAGATTTGTTTGAACACTGCAAATACTTAATCTTTCAGCATTTTGGTGTTTTAAAACATCAATTATTTTTCCTACTGTGAACATTTCCAAACTTTTAATAGGATCATCAACCTTTTCTACTTCTAATCCTAAATCAGTAAGGTTTTCTAAAATTGTTGCTAAATTAACATCTGATTTTAAATATTCTTTTAACCAGGAAAATGTAAATTTCATAAAAAATACCTTTGATAATATAAAACTATGTATTACTTATCCCTGAGTGAATTGAAGGAACATCAAAAAAATTAAAACCATAATGTTTTAACCATCTTATATCGCTGTCAAAAAAATTTCTCAAATCCGGTATACCATATTTAAGCATTGCCAACCTGTCTATGCCAAGCCCAAAAGCGAAACCTTGATATTTTTTTGGATCGACTTTAACAGATTTTAAAACATTTGGATGAACCATCCCACTACCTAAAATTTCCATCCATTCATCGCCCTTACCAATTACTAACTTTTTATCTGCCCATGAACATTTTATATCAACCTCAGCTGATGGTTCTGTAAATGGAAAATGACTACTTCTAAATCTTAATTCAACATTTTCTATTTCAAAAAAAGCTTTACAAAATTCTTCAAGAACCCACTTTAAATTTGCCATCGATATTTCTTCACCTATTGCTAAACCTTCAACTTGATGGAACATCGGAGTGTGTGTTTGATCATAATCAGACCTAAAAACTCTTCCTGGAGAGATGATTTTACAAGGTATACCAAATTCTTCCATATATCGTATTTGAACGGGACTGGTATGAGTTCTGAGAACATTTAAATTTTGAGAAGAATTTTGGTCATTTTTTATATAAAAAGTATCAAACTCTTGCCTTGCTGGGTGTTCTGGGGGAATATTTAAAGCATCGAAATTATACCAATCATTTTCAACCTGAGGTCCATCGGAAACTAAAAAACCTAAATCTGAGAAAATTGTTATAATTTCTTCACTTACCTGACTTACTGGATGAATGGTACCAAAATTTTCTTTCCTTGATGGAATGGAAATATCGATCTTGTCAGATTTTATTTTTTTTTCAATTGACTCTTTTTGAAAAAATTCTTTTTTAATTTTTATTTCATCTAAAATCTGTTTTTTTAAATTATTTAATTCAGGACCTAGAGTGATACGATCATTAAGGGGCATAGTACCTAATTCTCGCATTTTTAAAGTCAAAGTTCCTTTTTTACCTAATAAAGAAACTTTTAAATCTTCCAAATTCTTTAGATCTAAACACTCATTCAGTAGTCTAAGATATTTTTTTTTAATATCTTCCACAAAATTCATCAACTGAGCCTCAAAAAACTATTTTTTAATATTTTTAACTTTATCAACAATACTAGAAAAAACCTCTGGCTCACTAACCGCAAGTTCAGCTAAAACTTTTCTATCCACGTTTATACCAGCAGAAATTAAACCGCTAATAAAACTTGAATAAGTAAGTGATTTGTCCAAAGATCGAACAGCTGCATTTATTCTTTGTATCCACAATGCTCTAAAAGTTCTCTTCCTAACTTTTCTGTCTCTTGTTGAGTATTGAAGTGATTTATCTAATGATTGCTTAGCTGTTTTAAAATTCTTATGTCTGGCACCATAATGACCCTTCGCTAGCTTTACAACTTTTCTATGCCTAGCATGAGTTACTACACCTGATTTTACACGAGACATTTTACTATCTTTCCTTTACTTTGCGTAAGGCATAAAAGATTTCACAACAGCTTCATCTGCTTTAGAAAGTGTATTCATACCCCTAGCGTTTCTGATAAACTTATTAGATCTTTTAATCATTCCATGCCTTTTACCAGCTTGACCAGACTTTACTTTGCCAGTAGCTGTGATTTTGAAGCGTTTTTTTGCTCCGGATTTAGTTTTGAGTTTAGACATTTAATCTCCAAGGAATCTGTACATCATGAAAAAAGATTTTAAAGTTTCGTATATCTCTAAAGTTTAAAATGTGCAATAAAATAATTTAAAAAATTAAATTAAATTTCTAAAATTCATATTATTTTAAAACTATCCCGTAGTATCATTTCCTTCTATTGATACAACTCTCAATATATTTGTTGTTCCAGGGATATTAAAAGGAACACCTGCTATAACAATAATTTTTTCTTTTTTTGATGCAAAACCATCTTTTTTTGACACTTTTATAGCATTTTTAACTGCATTTGCAAAGCTATCAACCTCTTCAGTAATTACACAATGTAATCCCCAACAAAAAGACAATCTTCTAGCTATTTTTATTTTTGGAGTAAGAACAACAATCGGAACTCTAGGTTTTTCTCGTGAAGCAAGAATTGCAGTAGTTCCACTGTGAGTGAAACAACATATCGCTTTTACTTTAGTTGTTTCAGCTACTTGTCTAGCAGCAACTGTAATGGCATCTGATACTCTTGTCCTTGATGGCATTCTTGTTGACTCTAAAAGATGCTGATAAATAGTATCATTTTCGACTTCTACAGCTACATTATTCATAGTTTTTACAACTTCAACAGGATACTTCCCAATTGCAGACTCCGCTGAAAGCATAATCGCATCAGCTCCTTCATAAATTGCTTGAGCGACGTCCGATACTTCTGCTCTAGTTGGAATAGGAGAGATAATCATACTTTCCATCATTTGAGTGGCAACAATAACAGGCTTACCTTTTTCTCTACAACTTTTAATAAGTTTTTTCTGTATTGGCGGTATAGCTTGAATAGGCATTTCGACACCAAGATCTCCTCTAGCTATCATAATTCCGTCAGATTTTTTTAAAATTTTATCAAAAATTTTAACAGCAACTGGTTTTTCAATTTTAGACAATATTGCAGCTCTTCCTTTACAAAGAGATTTTGCTTCATCAATATCTTCTGTTCTCTGAACAAATGATAAAGCAATCCAATCAACTCCTAAATTACATACAAATTCTAAATCACTTTTATCTTTTTTTGAAAGAGCAGCAAATGGAAGAACAACTTCAGGTACGTTTACTCCTTTTTTATTTGATATTTCTCCACCTTGAACAATCAAAGTTTCAGCATAATCTTTTGAGCAGCTCAGAACCTTTAGTCTTATTTTTCCGTCATTTACTAATATTATTAATCCTTCTCTAAGAGAAGAAAAAATCTCTGGATGAGGAAGAAAAACTCTTTTGTCTGATCCGGGTTTATCTATATTATCAAAAGTAAATTTGTTACCTTTTTTTAAAGTTTCTGAATTGTTTTCAAAATTTCCACACCTTAACTTTGGTCCCTGAAGATCAGCAATAATACAAATTGGTTTGTTAAGTTCTGCTTCAACTTTTCTAATTAAATTATGCAGAAAGGAAATTTCATTCCTATTACCATGACTCATATTTAATCTAAATATATCAGCTCCCGCTAAAAATAATTCTTTTATTATTTTTAAATTTGAACTTGAAGGACCAAGTGTAACAGCTATTTTGACTTTTCGTTGCCTTCTCTTTGCCTCATCCATTTTATTCTTTCTTTTTTATTATTTATTATTTATTATTTATTATTAATCATTTATTTCTAGTCCAATAACTTAAATAAAGAAAGATTTTTTTAATTTTGAGATTTTTGTAAATAATGAAAGAAAATTTATCTTACAAAATTTTTAATGAAAAAAAGACCTCAAATTACATATTAATTTGTGATCATGCCACAAACTTAATAGATAATAAAATTTCAAAAAATTTTCTAAACTTGTCAAAAAAAGATTTAGAACGGCATATTGCATATGACATCGGAGCTCTTGAATTAAGTAAATTATTAAGCAATAACTTAAATTGTTTATTAATTCATACAATTTACTCAAGGTTATTGATTGATCCAAATAGAGACCCTAAAGATCCAACATCAATAATGAAATTCTACGATAAAACAATTATTAAAGGAAATATTTCATTAAAAGAAAAAGACAAAGAATTCAGAAAAAAAAAATTATATTCTCCTTATCATAAAAAAATTTCAGAGTTATTAATCAAAAATAAAAACAAAAATAATGGTAATTTTCCCAAAATCATATCTATTCACACTTTCTCAAAAGAGCTTTCCGATAATGAAGAACGTCCGTGGGATATTGGAGTTTTGTGGTTCAAAAAAAATAACTTTTCAAAACAATTGATTAATAACTTAAAAAAGAATAAAAAATTGACAATTGGAGAAAATGAGCCTTATGATGGAAAATTGCCAGGTAGTACTTTAGATAAACAGTGCAGCAAATTAAAGATTGAACATGCTCTTTTAGAGGTAAGAAACGATCATTTAACAAGTAAAGATAAAGTTTGCAAGTGGGCTGAATTAATCACTCAAAATATTAAGGATATAGAAAAAATTGAAAAAAATTGATATTATAGACCAAGAAAAGATTGAAGCAGCTACTTTTCGAAAATTAAGAGAACACTTACTAGATAGAACAGATATTCAAAATATCGACATAATGAATACAGCTGATTTTTGTAGAAATTGTCTCTCTAAATGGTATATGGAAAGTGCAGAAGAATTAAAAATTAAAATAACAAATGAAGAAGCAAGAGAGATTTTTTATGATATGCCTTATGAAGAATGGAAAAGAAAATATCAAAAATAAGTCCTTAAATAGCATTTCTGAAACATTCCTCCACGAAAATTTTTCTTAATTGTAATGTTGTTTTCCCAGGCTTTCCAGTACCAATTTTCTTGTTATTAATTTCCACTACAGGGGTAACTAAACAACTTGCTGATGTAACAAAGGCTTCACAGGCGTTCTCAGCTTCATTTTTTGAAAAAGGCCTTTCTTCAAAACTCATTTGTTTACTTTCCGCTAACTTTAAAAGTACAAGTCTATTCACACCAGGAAGAATGTCATTACTTAAATTTCTTGTAATTATTTTTCCTTCTTTATTTATAATAAATGAATTATTTGAAGTTCCTTCTGTGATGTATCCATCTTGTGTCATCCATGCATCGTCTTTTCCACATTTCTTAGCTTTTGTTTTACTAAGTGAAGCAGCTAAAAGTTGAGTTGTTTTAATATCCCTTCTATGCCATCGAATATCTTCATCAAAAATCACCTTAATTCCATTTTTAATATTAGATGGATTCAAAATATTTTCTTTTTGAGAAAAAATTACTATTGAAGGTGTGGTTTTATTATCAAAATAAAAATCTCTATCGCAAATTCCTCGAGAGATTTGCATGTAAATTAAACCTTCTTTTAAACTATTCTTTTCCAAAATTTCTTTATGCAACTTAAGTAAATCTTTATCAGAAAAGTTAAGATTAATATCTAATTCCTTTAAAGACCTTTTTAATCTTTTTAAATGAGACTCCCAACCAACAAGCATTCCTTTTATTACAGTAGTTACTTCATATACTGAGTCACTAAAAAGAAGACCCCTATCAAAAACAGAGATTTTAGCTTCATCTTCAGAAAAGAATTGATTATTTACAAAAACATATCTGGACATATTTGAATATTATCTTTAATTTATTTTTTTTCAAGATAAGATGTAAAAGTGAGATTTAAAAATATGACAAATGAAGTTTTTATACTTTCTGGGGTTAGAACACCTATAGGAACTTTTGGGGGAACTCTTGCTAAAAGTTCTCCTATTGAATTAGGAACTTTAGTTACCAAAGAAGCAATTAAGCGTGCTAAAATTTCACCAAAGCAAATTGAGCATGTTGCCTTTGGTCATGTTATAAACACTGAACCAAAAGATATGTATCTTTCACGAGTTGTTTCTATAAATTCAGAGATTCCAGAACAGACACCATGTTTAAATGTTAATAGACTATGTGGTTCAGGTGCTCAGGCAATTGTTTCAATGTTTCAATCTATAGCATTACAAGATGCTGAATTTGCAGTAGCAGGAGGCTCAGAAAATATGAGTCTTTCTCCTTTTATTTTGAATAATTCAAGATGGGGAAAAAAAATGGGTAATGTACTAATTGAAGATATGATGTTAGGCGCTTTAAATTGTCCTTTCGGTACTGGTCACATGGGTGTTACTGCAGAAAATGTAGCAATAAAATATAATATTTCACGAAATGAACAAGATAAGTTCGCATTAATTAGTCAAGAAAAAGCTGCTGATGCAAAAAACAATGGTTTTTTTGATGATCAAATTTTACCTATAGAAGTTTCTGCACAAAAAAAAATAATCACTTTTAAGGACGATGAACATTTGAAAAAAACTAATTTAAATGAATTATCTAATCTGTTACCAGTATTTAAAAAAAATGGAACTGTTACAGCTGGAAACTCATCAGGTTTAAATGACGGAGCCGCATCTTTAGTTTTAGCTTCTCAAAAATCTATAATAAAAAATAACTTGAGTCCAATAGCAAGAATAATTGGTTACTCTCATTCTGGAGTAAATCCAGAAATTATGGGGATTGGTCCAATAACTGCTGTAGAAAAATTATGTGAGAGATTTGACTTAAAAGTAAGTGATTTTGACGTAATTGAAAGTAATGAAGCTTTTGCAGCCCAAGCCTGCGCAGTAAATAAATCTCTTCAGTTAGATGTTAAAAAAGTAAATCCACAAGGTGGAGCTATTGCTTTGGGACACCCAATTGGAGCGACAGGAGCAATATTAGTTATTAAAGCTTTGTCAGAATTAAAAAGAATTAAAAAAAGATTAGCTCTCATAACAATGTGTATTGGGGGAGGTCAAGGAATTGCTATAGCAATTGAGAAAATTTAGTTTTCTAGAAATTCTAACAGAACTTTCAAGAAGTAATCTTTTTTTTCAAAATGAACCCAATGACCACAATTTGAAATTATTTTCAACTTAGAATTAGGAAAAATTTTTAAACTGTTTTTAAAATTTTTTTCATTTATGTAATCAGAATTATTACCTTTGATAAAAAGAACCTGTCCATGAAAAGATTTAGAATTTTTAGGGTATGACAAAATTTCTTTAAGGTTTATGTTTATTGCATTAATATTGAACTTTAGAGAATACATATTTTCAATACGAATTAAATTCTGAGATAAAAAAAGAATTACATCTCTTCTATAACCTTTTAAAAATAATATTTCTTCAAAATCAGCTCTTTTTTTTATTTCACTAAAATTTATTTTTAAAAGAATTTTTAATAATGAACTCCATGAATCTGGATAATTAACAGGAGCTATGTCAACAACAACTAGTTTATTAATCAAATCGTAATTTTCTGATGAAAAGTACATAGCTGCTTTTCCTCCCATCGAATGGCCTAAAACATCAACTTTTGTCCCGAAATTATCTACAATTCTTTTAATATCATTAGACATCTCTTGATATGTATGTAATGGATCCCAGAAAGAATTTCCATGATTTCTCATGTCCATAAGAATAACTTTCTTATTTAGTTTTTCTAAATCTGAAGCAACAGAATGCCAATTCTTTAGACTTCCATATAAACCGTGACAAATTAGTAGTGGTATAGAATTGTTTTCTGAACCATAGATTTTGAGATTTATATTTTTTTTCAAAGAATAAACTCTTTCAATTCTTCATTATCAGTTATATCTTGAAATACAAAACCAGACTCAGTTAATTTTTTAAATAATTCTTGAAAATCAGGAGTTCTTTTTGTTTCTATACCGATAAGAACAGAACCAAAATTCCTTGCAGATTTCTTGAGATATTCAAACCTTGTGATATCATCGTTTGGACCAAGAAGACCTAAAAAATCTTTCAGAGCCCCTGGTCTTTGGGGTAATCTTAAAATTAGATATTTTTTAAACCCTGAATACCTCATAGCTCTTTCTTTAACATCAGGTAATCTCTCAAAGTCAAAATTTCCACCTGATACTATACATACTACTTTTTTTCCCCTAATTTCACCTTTAGATAAATCCTTTAAAACATCTATAGATAAGGCTCCTGCTGGTTCCAAAACAAGCCCTTCAAAATTAAGCATTTCAATAATCGTGCTACAAACTCTATCTTCTGGAGCGCAATACACTGATTTTAAATCAAGTTCTTTAAGAATTTCAAAATTAATCTTTCCAATTTTAGCAACTGCTGCGCCATCAACAAAATTATTAATTTTGGATAAAGTAATTTCTTTTCCGGCTTCTAATGCTGCTCTTAGGCTCGAAGCACCTTCAGGTTCAACCAACTTAAAATCAAAATCTAAATTATAATTTTTTGCGTATTTCATCATACCGGAAGATAATCCACCTCCTCCCACAGCCAAAGATATTAAATCAGGATTACCCATTTTAGAGAATTGTTCAATTAATTCTGACATGACTGTTGCTTGACCTTCAATAACATCAAGATTATCGAATGGTGGCAAAAAAATAATACTTTTATCTTCTGAATATGCTTTTGCAGATTTTAAAGTTTGATCAAAGTAGTCGCCTATTAATTTAATATTTATATTTTTACCACCAAAAGAGATAGTCTTATTTATTTTTTGTTGAGGAGTAGTTACTGGCATAAAAATTGTTCCAGTTACATTAAAATGTTTACATGCGTAAGCAACTCCTTGCGCATGATTCCCAGCAGATGCACATACAAATTCCTTTACTTGTGAGTTTTTTTCTAATGCTTTTCTCATAAAATTAAATGCTCCGCGAATTTTATACGATCTTACAGGAGAAAGATCTTCTCTCTTGAGAAAAATTTCAGCGTTATATTTTTTAGAAAGATAATTATTATATTGTAATGGTGTTGGTTCAAATAATTTTCTTAATGAAACTTTTGCCTTTTCTACAGAATTTACAAAACTTGACAACTTACCTCCAAACAAAAACTACCAGGATTTTTTATAAATGCTTAATGCGTCTTCATATCTAATTTCAACAGGATTATTCACTAATAATCTTGTTTGCTTCATCGCTTCTTTAGCTAACTTTTCACAATCTTCCAAATTTATACCAATATCTCTTAACCTTACAGGCAAATTTAATTCCATACAAAGACTTTTAAGA
>MDTG01134016.1_pt1 | contig 15305 bp, 15 predicted proteins | sample 811421 | NCBI WGS metagenome assembly MDTG01 (sample SAMN05326645, study PRJNA326480) | marine metagenome | isolation source: seawater | place: Pacific Ocean: South East | collected 2011
TGATACAAAAATTTTTTTTATAAAACTTAATTTATTTAATTTTCTTACCACGATTTCAATTAATGGTCGTTTCCCAATTTTTAAAATATTTTTATTTTTAATTCTTTTTGATCCTTTACGGGCCGGGATATACGCTATCATTTTGTTTTCTTCTTAAGCAAAAACCAAGTTATATCGTCTTGCGGAAAATGTGGATCATTTCTGTAAGTAAATCCGTAATCAATAATTGAAAGATCATCATATTTCTTTATAAGATCTCCAGCAAAATCTCTTTTAAAAAGCTTATTTTTAAAATTTCTATAAACTACTTTTAATGGAACTGGATTATAATATTCACAAATTAAAATGTATTTTTTTGATAAACTGTATATTTTTTTGTAAGTTCTATCTAGATCTCTTGGAGCAATGTGAATCAAAACTGTTTTAGTAAAAACTAGTTCAAACTGAATAGGCCAATTACTTGGAAATTCATCAAAAAGCGACCCGTGAAATGTTTTAATTTTTTTTTGATTTTTTTTTAAAATTTCTACTGCTTTTTTATTTATTTCAATTGCATACCTATCTATATCTGGAAATATTTTCTTCAAAGCTATCAAGTTTAAGCCAATATTAGAACCAATTTCCAGACACTGAGAAATTTTCTTGTTTTTAAAAACCATTTTGAAGAAATTTTCATTACAATCTATAAGCTCATTGGAGTTGTTTCTTTTTATATAATTATTTCCAAAACTGCCCGACCAGAATTTTTCTTGCTCATTCTTCATAAGTTATACTTAAGCTTATAATTTCTTTTATAGAATAAATAATTAAGAAGTGAAAATAAAATCTTAAAATTCGATTTCAAAATATTCCCAAACCTTGGTTTATCAATTCTTTTTTTTCCAGTTATACTAACTTGAGAAAAGTTTATTTTTTTAAATAGTAAATAATATACTACGGAAAGACCAATGTCATACCTAAATATTTTTACTTTCTTATAATCAATTGATGAAAGTTTTATGCCCCTCATTCCACACAGAATATCTTTTACTCCAAAAAAAAAATTGAAATATTTACAAAATATTAATTCCGAGAATCTTTGTTTTTTTTCTCTCACGCCAAAAATTAATTTTTTTCCACTTTTAAACTCATTTACAAAATACTTTATATTATCAGCTGAGTGTTCTCCGTCTGCATCCAAAGTTATAAGGTGTGTAAATTTCGAATTTAAAGCTTTTTTTATACCAAGATTTATTGAAGAACAATATCCTAAATTCTTGTCATTATTAAATACTTGTGCTCCATTTTTCTTTGCAAGTAGCATAGTTTTATCATTAGAAGCATCGTTTATAACCAATACTTTACCATATTTTTTTGATTTTCTTACAATTTTTGAAATTGTTTTTTCTTCATTGAAAGCTGGAATAATTATTGCTAACCTAAATCTTTCCAATATAAAGCCTCACCTTCTTTTTTATCAATTTTAAGTTTTTTTCCAATAACTTTCTCAATCTCCATTGGGTTTATAGAACCACTTGGACATGGTCGCAGTGTTGACAAATCTTTTTCTGAAATAATTGAGTTTTTTTGTAAGTTTTTATTTAATCTTATAGATCGTCTCTGAATAATAACAGTTTCGATTTCGTTTTTCTCAACCCTTTTTTCAGCATTCCCAAGTGATAATTCTAATTCTCTAGCTCTAAGGATCATCTCTTTCCATGTATCAGGGTTCATTGCAAAGTCATGATCAGGACCAACCCTCTTATTGTCATCTGTAAAATGTTTCTCTACAACTCTTGCTCCCATCGCAATCGCTCCAAGTACGCAGGAGTGTCCTGGCGTATGATCAGACAATCCAAGAATAACTTTAGGCCATATTTTTTTATAGGTGCTTAGAACATTTAAATTTTGAAATTTAAAGTTTTCTGCAGAGTTTGTGTAATTGGTGTTGCATTGCATCAAACAGACCTCATTTTTTTTTGAATATATTATATTCATTGCCCTTTTTACATCATCTAAATTAGCAGCTCCAGTTGCTAGAATAGTGGGTTTGCTAGTATTTCTGATCGCCAATAATATTTCTTTATAGGTAATATCACCTGATCCAATTTTATAGCAATTTACAATATTTTTAAACATATTTACTGCCTCAACATCATAAGGAGTAGTCATAAACTCGATATTAGCTTTGTTACAGGTAGAAATTAATTCCTTAGTCCAAGATCTTGGAGTGTGATATTTTTTATATATATTAAACACGGAATCTTTCCACTTCGACTGATGAGATAAATTCATATCTGGAGAAGAAAAACCTTTATCGGAAACTATTTTAGGAGCAAGAAAATGTTGAAACTTTGCACAATCAGCTCCAGATTTTTTGGCTAAAAAAATTAATTCCTTTGCTCTCTCAATTTCTCCGTCATGATTGGCAGCAATATCAGCTATAAAAAATGTCGGATAATTTATACCTATTTTCTTTTTCCCTATTTTCATTTTAATTATTTATAAATTGAGTAGTTTTTTTATAGTTTTTTATAATATTTTTTACAATGCTTTTCATATTTGGCATCTTTACATTTAGTAATCTTTCAACTTTAGAATTATCTAACCCACAATTTAAACATCTTTTGGTAAGCAATGTTCCAGCTGATTTAATTAATTTATTTTTAATTTTTAGATTTAGCTGTTTTTCAAACTCCTCAATAATCTCTTTTTTACTAAAGATTTGGGAAGAAGAAATATTAAAAATTCCTTCCGCATTTTTTTTTAGTAATAGTAATAAAAATTCACAAAAACTGTAAATGTCGATTGAAGAATTATAATAATCATCAAACAAAGTCATATTTTTTTTATTTTTTATCGACTCAATAACCCAATCTACAAAACTACTTTTTTTTGTTCCTGGACCAATTATACTCGTTCTCAAAATTAAACTTTTAGGGGCTTCCTTAGCAAAACATTCTCCTAGGTATTTCGATAACCCATAATTATTATAAAAATAAATAAAATCTGTTTCTTTATTTTTTTTTTTTTTAAAAAATTGGTCTGTAGATATTTGAACAAGTTTTTTCTTTTTTTTTTACACCATAAAGCCATATTCTGAACAACTAATGAATTGATTTTAAGTGCGTAATTTAAATTACTCTCGCACAAATCTAGATTAATCTCTGCAGCACAATTAATTAATATATCTGGATTGACATTATCCAAATAATTAATAGTTTTATTAAAATCTAATATATCAAGCGAATTTGATGGAGAATTTCTAGAACATCCAAAAACCTTTACTTGTTTTAATTTTAAAAAATTAGTTAACTCGGAACCTAACATTCCAGTGTCACCTATTATTAAAATTGTTTTATCAAATTTCATTACTGGTTTTTAAATTAACAAAATGTTCTACTAATTTTTTGATTTTATTCTCATTCAACCATACTCTATTTGTATCGCTAGAGTACTCAAAACCATCTTTTACAGATTTGAATTTCTCAGGATATTTGTCATCACGATAATCACTAAAAATTATTTCAGGTTTAATTATAAAAAAATCATTGAACTCAATTGTATTTCTAGACTCGTTTTTGGTTATTAAAACCTCATGTATCTTTTCACCAGGCTTTATGCCAATTACTTTTAAAGAGAATTTTGGATTAATAGCTTTTGATAAGTCAGTAATCTTCATACTAGGTATCTTAGGTATGAAAATTTCGCCACCCTTCATAATTTTTAAGCATTTTATAACAAAATCTACACCCTGATTAACGGTTATAAAAAATCTTGTCATTCTTTTGTCGGTAATTGTAAATTCTTTCTTATTTTTCTTTGATTGTTCTAAAAAAACATTTAAAACACTTCCCCTAGAACCAAGTACATTTCCATACCTAACAACAGAAAATCTTGTTTTAAGTTTTCCAGTCAAATGATTTGACGCAACAAAAATTTTATCAGCAACTAATTTCGTTGCTCCATATAGATTTATTGGGTTGGAGGCTTTATCAGTAGATAACGCTATGACATTTTTAACTTTATTATTTATTGATGCAGATACTATATTTTGAGCACCCAAAACATTTGTTTTTACGCATTCAAATGGATCGTACTCAGCAGTAACAACGATTTTCATTGCTGCAGCATGTACTACAACATCAACTCCATACATTGCTTGATTTAGCCTTTTTTCGTCCCTAATGTCGCCAATAAAAAATCTTACTCTTTTTTGAATTTTTTTTGGAAGAGATTCCTTTAAAAAATATTGTTTTTGCTCGTCTCTTGAATAGATAATTATTCTAGGTATTTTTGAGTCTCTCAATAATTTGAATAACATAGTCTTACCAAATGAACCAGTCCCGCCAGTGATCAGTAAGGTCTTGCAAGCAATCATGGAGGTCTATCCTTTTAAAATTTCCTTAATCATTATTATCCTAAAAAAAACTCTATTAAAATTATCAGAATATTTGTTTTTTAAAAGGTAATTAAAAAAATCATTTGTAATAAATGGAACTTTTTCACATTCAAAATTTTTTACTGTTTTTAAATATCTATTTATAGGAAAAACAAATCCTCTTTTTTTTGGATTTACTAATTCTCGTGGTAAATATTTTTTAATCAGCTTTTTAAATAAAAATTTTTGACCATGCTTGAAGAATTTTCTTTGATCGATACTAGCAACAAATTCAAATAAATCTCTTGATAGAAAAGGAGAACGAACCTCCAAAGATTCTCTCATACTTGCTCTTTCTACTGAAGGAATGTAATTTTTTTCAAGAGTTGAATTTATATCAAATATATTTGATGAAATAAAAAGTTTGTGATTGTTATGAAATTGTTTTTCTGTTCCTAAGAGTTCTATTTTTTTTAAGAAATCATAGGGTAAAATTCCACCGTTTTTAATTTGAAGAAATTTTTTTAAATCACTTCCTTTTAAAAATTTACTATGCATATAAGGTTTGATCAATCTAAAGAGGTTTTTGACAAAGAAATTTTGAGTATAAATAAATCTCCATTTGTAAAAGAAATGATATTTATTGTATCCATAGATTAGTTCATCTCCACCTAATCCACAAAGAGCAACCTTAAAATGAGTTCTAGCAAGTTTAGACATCTGCAGAAATGAAATGGACGTTAAATTATCATTAAGTGTTCCATACAAATTGATTAAAAATTCCGGTGCATTTTTCCATGATTTATCTAAACTACTATTAACTTTGATATTGGGAAGACCTAAATATTTTGATATTTTTTGAGCATCTTCAGTTTCATCCACTCCATCTTTATATTGCATTGAAAAAGTTGTTAATTTAGCATCTAATTCTCTAGAGGCTATTGCTGCTATCAGTGAAGAATCAAGACCACTTGATAAAAATAAGCCCATGCTAACATCAGATCTTAACCTTAATCTAATTGATGAAATAAGTTTGTCTCTAAAATTTTCTATTTCGGTCTTTGTAAAATCATGAACTTTTCCTTTATCAACAAATTTTTCTGGTATTTTCCAATAACTTTTTGTTTTCATTCTTAATGAGTTGTCATATTTATATACTTTACCCTTACTAAGTGATAATAGGTCAGGATGACAAGTGGTTTTAGTGGATAAAAATCCTAAAGTTAAAAATTCATTAATATCATTTTCAGATAACGAAACCTTTAATTTTAATTCTTTAATTAAAACGTCTGGCTCTGAAGAAAAAAATAAAGTATCAGAGTTTCTATATGTAAAAATTGGTTTTTCACAAAAAGGATCAGTTACTAACCATAAATTCTTATTATCAAATATTGCAAATGCATACATACCGTCAATTATGTCCAGACATTTTTCTCCCCACTCACTCCATGCGTGAATTAACACCTCTGTATCAGAATTAGTTTCAAAAGTATGTCCTTTAATAATAAGTTTTTCTTTTATTTCTTTATAATTATAAATCTCTCCATTAAAATTAAGAATAAGGTCTCTGTATTTAAAAGGTTGTCTTGATCTTTTATTAATATCAATAATTGATAATCTTTTATGCCCAAAAAAAATTTTGTGTTTCTTTGATGACCAAATACCGTCATCATCAGGTCCTCTATGATTTAGTTGATCAAGACATTTAATACCAAAAGATATATCTTCATCAGATAAAATTGTTGTTTTCCAAAAACCAAATATTCCACACATTTCTAAATTTTTTCCAAAAACCTCTCGATAGTTAATAGTGAAAATAAGAATTTTCCCATTTTATGATTTTTTTTTTGCTTGAATACCAAATATTCCTTATCTATTTTTTTCCAATCGAAATAATTTAAATTATCTCTTAATTTTTCAGATTTTAAACTCTTCTCAACTAAAGTTCTCATGTTTTTGTTATTATGAATATATTCACTTTGATCAGGCCACGTTCTGTCAATTGCATGGGGTGCCCTCAATGAATGGATTCCAGTTATACCCCTTAATAATTTTCTTCCAATTAACCATGCTGTTTTTGAAAATGGAGACAATCCTGGAGGAATGCCATAATTTGCAGTTGGAACCATTGATAATTTATAACAATTTTTTTTTGTGACATAATCAAGTATTTTACCATACACTTTTAGTTTATTAGGAGTAGATAAAAATAAATCAAAAATGTCGTTTTCAAAAGTCAAAACGAACTGATTTGAATATGTCATAAGGCCTAAATTATTTGGATATGAATAGTGCCTTGAAAGGCAATGGGTAATTAAATAATTCCACTTATCAATACTTTTTTCTAAATTTTTATTAGAAAATAAAACTGAATTTATGGATTCGATTAAAAACTCTTTTTTTCTTTTCTTTTCTTTTTCATTTAAAAATGAAAAAAGATTAATATCTGTCAATCTAAATTTTACGTTGTTAATAAAATATTCTGCAATATTTTCTTCTGGAATAATCTTATTTTTTTTAAAAAAAGTAGGTCTTCCAAAAAAATTAATATTTTCATTTGGTAAATACATTCCATGAAACATATAGTCTAAACCATGACCATGGATTAAAGCATCAAATTTCTCAATACCCTTCTTGGGTAATCCGTTAAATAAACAATTTATAACTGAATAATAACCAGATGTAGTTTCAATCATTTCATCCAGATTGTCATGAAAGTGATTTTCATTAATCTTTATAAAATTATTTTTTATATTCATTAGTCTTGATAATTTCCTCGCAGAATTAAGTTCATAATTTTCTGAAAATGATACGGTTTGTGTTTCAAACTGATCATTATCAAGAAAAGAAAGAATCGTTCGACTATCATGACCACCACTAAGAAAAAGAGCGATTTTTTTAAACTTTTTTTTTAAAATTGAAATATTTCGTTTCAATAAATAATGTAATTCCTCTCCAACATGAAATAAATTTATAGACTTTTCATTAAAATTCTGTGACCAGTATTGCGTTTGAGTAATCTCATTATTCTCAAATTTTAAAATATTTGCTGGAGACAAAAATCTTGTCAAGTTGTCATAAGTCTTATCATGCAGAACTCTCTGAAATAACAAGAACTCGAATAAAACATTACCATTTAATTTTATTTTTTTTTTTTCAATTTCCATGCACGATAAAAGTTCCAAATATGAAAATGACGCAAAAAAACTTGATGACATTTTTGTATAGTATAGTGGTAAACTCGAAAACCTATCGTTAATAATTTTTAAAGTTTCACTTTTTATATTAAAATTAATAATTAAAAATTGGCCATTCAAATTTGCACACGAATCTATTTGATTAAAAATTAAGTTTGCAGTTTTACTTATATTGATTTCATTTTTGACTATTGGGTTCCCAAAAATGAATAAAATATTTTCATTATTTTTAAAAATACCAGGATTATCAAAAAAACCCTTATATTGAATATCTAGGGACTTTGTTTTTGAATGATACTTAAATCTTTCGTTCTTATTTGTAAATTTAATAATTAATGAAGGAACAGTCATTCTTTACATATACCAATTAGTCTGTTAACAAAATCTTGAGACTTGTTGTTTAAAAATTTAAAATAATTTTTTTGGCCGTTTTCTGCTATATGAATATATTCTTCAAAATTTGACCTAATATTTTTAATTTTTTTGTCAAAATCACTCAGATCCCATTTAAATTGTAAATAAGTTTTATTTTTATAAAAAAGTTCTGGCCATGTTTGAATGTGAGAAACGTCGGGTTTAAAAAGTAAATTTCCATATATAAAGGCTTCATAGTCTTTATAATTAATTTCTCCCCAACCAAATGGTGAAATTACAACCTTAGATTTTTTAAGTACATTGTAATATTTTATCAAATTCACTCTTCTGGTATCTAGACTTTTTTTCATTTTTGAGTAAATCTGCTGTCTTTGCCATGAGATGGTATTTCTTTCATATTTAAAATTACCTTTGTACAAAAATAAATTAGGTCGTGTTAATGAAGGTATATATTTTCTTTTTGGTAAGAATAATAAATCATAATTTTTCAAATATTTGTACCCCAACATAAGAATTTTGCCTTTAAGGCTGTAATTAGCTAGAGAGGAGTTCCAAGATAATTTTAACTTCTTTAGATTAGAATTTGTTAAGGGTCTTTGAAACATTATGAGGTTATCTTGAACTTTAAATTTTTTATGAAAATAATCTGAATATATTCTTGACCCATAAAAATTTTTTTTGTAATGATCTTTGTTTTTCAATATTTGTGATTTGAAGTATAGATCAACATAATCAAATACTTCATTTTGAATGCATCCAGAACTGTCGGTTGTATCAAAATAAAATACTGATTTAACTTTTTTTTTTATAGTCTCGAGTTGCTTTAGCATTTCTGAAAATTTATTCTTATCATTCCAATCGAATTTAAAAAACTTACTATCAATAAAAATTTTGTCACAATCAAAGATTCTTGGTTCCAATTTTAAAAATATTTGAAAATTGAAATTTTTTTTTTTTAGTTCACGTCTAAAATAAAAGATTGGAAAGAGAAAGGCCTGACTATTTGGCGTAACAAAGCCTTGTGTTAATATATTTATTTTAATATTAGCCTCAAATTAATTAAGATATGATTAATATATATGCTATAAATTTATTTTAAACAAAATTCTAGATACATAGTGAAGAAAATAAATTTAAACATTGAAAAACTCAGATTTAATAAAAACGGAATCTATACTTTTTACTCTTCAAAAAGCAATTCTCAAGTAGAAAAATTTCAGGCTAAAATGATAGATGAACTTTTAACTTTTTCTGCTAAATATAAGCCAAATACCGAATTAAGTGATTGTTTGAATATTTGCGCGATTTACATTGCTCGAGAGTGTTCAGCTCTTTTTTCTTACATATTAGAATTTAAACTTGCAAAATCAAAAGGCATAAGAATCTACAACGACAATCCAAAAAGCAATATCTATAAAATCTGTAAAAAGAAGAAACTTCATCATACTCAAAATTACATCTTAAAAAATTTAAACTATAAGAAAAATTTAATTGTTGATTATTTAAGAATTTTTAAATTTCTTATTAATTCAAAATTGAACTACCTTCCTCCAAACTTATTGACGAAGGAAGATATTTTAATTTTTCATTATCAAAGTGAAATGAATACAATTGCAAAAAAATTTAATAAAAAGCTTAATCTATGCAAATTAAATCAATTTTTTAATTTAGCCTTTGAAATAAATAATGAATTAAATAAAAAAAAACTTTTGTTCATAAGCGAAGTCTCGAGTCTTATAAAAATATTATTTAAACAAAAAAAGGTCACATTAGAATCTGAATTTCAAAGTGCAATTGATGTTTTTATAGATAAAATAATTTCTCAAACTTTAAACTTAATTAATAGTCTTGAAAAAAACAAAAGGTACATTCCAGATTTGTCAATACTAGGTTCACCCGGTCTTCTACCTTATAGAATTTTAAGTTACATAGCAAAAAAAAATAATAAAAAAGTTATTATACTTGATCATGGTTGTGGTAGTGGATGGCTTGATTTGCCTTTGTTTTATTATGAAGAGTTGTACTTTTCGGATAATTTTTTTACTTTTTCCAAAAAACAATGCGAAATTTTAAAAGAGAAATATAAAGAAAATCTTAAAGACAAAAAAATTTATTATGTAAAAAAAACAACTCAAAATTTTAACGAAAGTCGCAGCAATGGATTTTTATTTATTTGCTCTCATTTAAGAGAAGATAAAATAACTGCTCCTATGTTAGTTGATGATTTTACTTGCATTGACTTTCAAATAAGATTTATTGATCAACTTAATAGAATTGGACCTGTGACTCTTAAGCCTCACCCAAAATATAATGCTATACTAAAAAATCAAATTTCCAATGCTCTTGATATAAAAATCGAAAATAAACCATTTGAAAAAATATTCATGAATTATAAATATCTTATTTTTGATAATTATACCACAAGTTGTATTGTACCTGCTTTACAGTCATCAAAATCAATCATAATATTTGATTATTATAATGACAGAATTAATCAGAATGCCAAAAATTTACTGTTAAATAGAGTTGGGTATCATAAGATTATATACGACTCAAACAAACGTCCAATATTAAGTAAAAATTTAGCATTGAAATTAATTAAGGAGTCAGATAAAAAAAAGAAGAATAATGATTTTTATGAATTATTCTTTTAAGAAGTGAGCGATGTTTTCACAAGAATGGACCGATCAATATAAGAAAAAAAAGAGCCTATCAAAATGGCCATGGTCTGACTTAGTTGTATACTTTAACAAATTTGTAAAGTTAAAAAAAAAATCAAATATTTTAGAGCTTGGATGTGGGATGGGAGCAAATATCAAATTTATAAAGTCACTCGGTCATCAGTACTATGGTTGTGATGCAAGTGAAATATCCATAAATCACCTTAAACAACAATTTAATGATCTAAAAAATAATCTTTTTACATTTGATTTTACAAAAGAATTACCAAAAATGAAATTTGATGTGATCATCGATAGAGCCTCTGTAACGCACAACCCAAGAGAATCTATAATGAAGGCCATTGATCTATCTTCTAAATCATTAAAAAAAAATGGTGTATTCATTGGTATAGATTGGTTTTCTAAAAAAAGCAGCGATTTTAAAAATTCGGTAAAAATAGTTGATATTCACACCAGAAAATTCAAAGTCAATGAGTCACCTTATTTTTCAGATCTTGGATACGTTCACTTTTCCAACCTAAGAGATTTGAAAAAAATTTTTTCAAATTTCACTTTGATACACATTCAACATAAAACTATACAAAATCATGATTATTCAAATCATCAGATTTCAACATGGAACTTTGTTGCAAAAAAAAATGTTTAAAGATAATAAATATAACTTAAAGGAAGCAAAACTAAATTTTAAGTGGGATGAATTTCTTGAAAGGTCAGGAAATCCAAATCCCTACGTATCAAGTGATTTTCTAAACTCGCTAGATCTAAACAAAAAACTTCTTTTCTGTTTAAAAGGGAAAGAAATTGTTGCTGGTATTGTGATCATTCTATCAAATGATAGTCAAAAAATTATTGGAAACGATTTAATCGTTTATGACGGAGTGTTTTTTCGAAACTTTGAAAATTTAAATCAATCTCAAAAATATTCAGAAAAATTACAGATTCTATCATTCATTGGAACCCAATTGATTAATAATTTTAATGAAATATCCCTTAAGTTAGATCCAATAATTGACGACATCAGAGGATTTAGTTGGATAAATCATAATACCAAAAAACAAAAATATAATTGTCGTGTAAAATATACTTCATACATTGATCTAAATGAGTTCACAGAAATTAATGATTATAACAATATAAAAGCCTTCAAAAACTCATCAGTATCTAGAAAGCAAGAAATAAGAAAAGCTTTAAAAAACAAAGAAATTAAAACAAGAATTTCTCATAATATTGAAAAATTTATGGATCTCTATGAATATAACTTTGCAAAACAAGACATAATAATTAATAAAAAATCAATTAACGAAATGTATTCTCTTCTAAAAAATTTATTAAATAAAAAAAAAATAATTATTACATCTACTTCAATCAATAAAGAAATCAGTTACATGAATGTATTTTTAGTATCTCAGAAAGCATATTATTTTGCTGGAGCAGGAGATAAAAACTATCAACAAAATCAAACTGGAACCGCCGCACTTTGGAATTCTTTTTTTTTATTGAAGAAGAATGGATTTCAAATTCTGGATCTTGAAGGGGTTAACAGTCCAACTCGAGGTTGGTATAAAATGAGCTTTGGTGGTGATTTGATAAGTTATTTCAATATTTTTACATAGGGTATGACCATTTTGATAAATTTAGCTTATAATTTTGTGAGAGTCTTATGTTAGTCTTTGAATAATTTTTTATTAAAGTTTTCAGCTGATTATCGTTAAACTCTAATTCATATTTTCTTGAAGATTTTAAAAAACTATAAAACTTTTTTTTAAGAAAAAAACCAAACGGTACGATTTTTGAAAATGGGATTCCTCTAAAAAACGTATTTCTGTACATTGTGTAATAAAATTCCGGCATTGATTCTCTAAGATTCTTTTTATCTTTACAAACACTCTCCAAATTGAAGTTGAACATTTTAGATAAACTTCCTAAAAAATCATCTTTATTTGATTCTAATTCTTCATAAAGAAAAATAGAAATATTTTTTTTTCCAAAATATTTCTCGAATTGTTTTATAAGTGGTTCATATTGAATTATACCCATAAAATTATTAGGAAAATTTTCAACCTCATAATCAAACCAGTCCTTAAATTTAACAAATCTACCTTTAAATGGCATTGGTGCGTGTTTTAAAATTCTTCCCTGGCTCGCATAATACGATTTAATAGAATCTAACTGATTTCTTATAGTAAAAAAGATTCTTGCATTTGGAAAAATTTCTTTAAGTCTTAAAATCAAATTTTGGTTTTTAAAACAGGCATTTCCAAGTGTTTCATCAGATAAAATATTAACCATTCTTGGTTTATAAATTTTCTTAATTAATGTTCGAGCAACTTTAGTTTCATAGAAACAAAGATTTTTTTTTAATTCTTCACATAAAAAAAAATTACTTTTTTTCTTACTTGAAAAATATGGTCTCCCAATCGAGTTAATTTTTTTTTGAGAACTAAAGATACTTTCTTGCAAAAAAGTAGTTGCAGTTTTACCAAATCCTGGATGTATAAATATCATCTGTTTATTTTAATTATTTTGTTTTACAAAAAGACTATCCCAGTTTCCATTTTGATGCATCCCTTTTTTTTTCTCAATATATCCAAATTTTTTCATCGATTTATAAATAAACTTTTCTGATTCAGAGCTCATTTCAATCATATATTCTTTTACTTTTCCAGATTTTAGAAGCTTTAGACAACCTTTGATTATTTCGCTCTCGTAGCCGTCTACATCAATTTTTATATGACTTGGAGAATCTAATTTGGTTCTAAATAAAAAGTCGTCAATACTCAAACCTAACGACCAATATGACGTTTCAATTTTTTGTTTTTTGAAAAAAAATGGACTTCTTTTTATATCAAAAGAGTTAAATGTACTTCCAGATTTCGGAGGAGAATGGTTGTATACTTTCGATAATGAGCTTTTTGATGTTAATGCACCTTGAAAAATTTCAATATTTACCTTTTTTTCTTTACATAAATATTGAGTTTTTAGCAAATCATCAAGGCTCGGTATATACATTTCTATAAAAATAACTTTACATCCATACTTATTATGAACAAAAATACCCTCAAGACCATTTGCAGAGCCTATATCAAGAAAATTTCTAGCATTTGACAAATTATTTATCCAATCAAAAACTATATCATTAGAGGATCCAAAATTATTAATTCGCGTTAAAATTTTTCGTGACCTTACAGGTAGTGTAATTTCCACATTATTAATTTTTTTTTTGCATACGAAACATCCTATATTAGCGTTAAATCTTAGTGAGCCAGAGTTTTTAAGTAAAATAAAGATTTGTTTGAGAAGATAATAAAAATTTCTGATATAATTCACCATAATAAAGTTATATATTTATATCATGGCTGTTAAAACAAAAAGAATTGAAAATATTTTTTCTATAAAAGAATTTTCCAAAAAAGTTTTAAACTCTTTTATTCCAAAGAAGTTAATTAAAAAACTCATGATTGAAAACTTTACAACATTAGGTTTTGAAATTAGTAATGCTTGTAATGCAAATTGTTCATTTTGTGCTTACAGGTTTATGACTAGAAGAAGGTCAATTATTAAAGATGAACTAGTTTATAAAGTAGTCAAGGAATATAATAATAACGGAGGAGGAACAATTAGTTTTACACCTGTTGTTGGTGACCCGCTTGTTGATAAAAACTTATTAGAAAAAATAAAACATTGCAAAAAGAGCAATATTAGTGAAATGTTTCTTTATACTAACGGTTTATTTTTAAATAAATTTAATACGGAAAAGCTTTTACGTAGTGGTCTCACCAGAATAGCAATATCAACGTACCTGGGTGACGAAAATGGGTACAAGAAATACTACGGTAGTAATAAATATAAACTAATGATTAAAAATGTTACTAACTTGATAAAAAAAAATTATCACTTAGGAAATATCGTTAATATAACACTTCACCTAAGATGCGATTTGCCTGAGGAAAACTGGAATAAATCTCCAGATTTTTTAAACATATCAAAATATATACCTTCAAAAAATATTACTTGGTTAACAAAATATGAGAATTGGTCGGGTAAAATTACCAAAAGAGATATTCCAAAGGGGTGCGTCATAGAAGAGAAGAATTTTGATGAAAATAAATTTAAATCTCCATGCTTTGAGATGTATAGAAGAATACATATTTTGGCTGATGGTGACGTAGGTGTTTGTAGTTGCAGAGACATAGAAGCTGAAATAAATATTGGAAATATAAAAGAAAATAGCTTAAAAGACTTATGGAAAGGTAAAACTTTGAAAAAGTACAGAAATGACTGGATAAATAAAAAGATACCTGACATTTGTAAAAATTGTGATCGTTATGAACCTGTTGATGATTATATTAAAAGAAACTCACTTGAGATTCTTAGAATGCACATAAAGAAACTTTTCAATCAAAAGAAAATTAAAATTTAAAATGAACGTCTTTTTTCCTTTTATTGGAAACAAAATTGGGGGAAGTGATATCTCTGCAGTCACATTAATTGAAAAGCTTAGAAAAGAAAACAATATCAAAACCATTCAATATTTACACTGTAGTGGAATGCTAGAGCCTTTTCTTAAGAAAAAGAAAGTTAACTTCTTATTAGAAAAATCTGAAAAATCTATAAATAGAAAAGAAAATTTTTTTTTTTTTTTTAAAATACTTTTTCCTTTGTTCAAGCAAATAAAATTACTCAAACGTCACA
>MDTG01172290.1_pt1 | contig 15304 bp, 14 predicted proteins | sample 811421 | NCBI WGS metagenome assembly MDTG01 (sample SAMN05326645, study PRJNA326480) | marine metagenome | isolation source: seawater | place: Pacific Ocean: South East | collected 2011
AAGGGCGATTAGCTCAGCGGTAGAGCGCCTGCCTTACAAGCAGGATGTCCCTGGTTCGAACCCTGGATCGCCCATTTTTAAATTCGTAAATATGCCTGAGATTGTTAATCTCACTATTAGTCAATCTGCAGCAGCAGAGCTTTCAAGACAGGCATCATTCGCTGGCACTCCTGGAAGTATGTTTATTGATCTGGTTGGAGATCTCAATGATGAAGGCTGGTTACACATAAATTTAAAGCCAGGGACTTGCGAAGGGTTGCCCATTGCAAGAACGGAAGGTATTACCTTATATGCTGAAGTAAGTAAATTTAAACTTTTGAAAGGTCTTGTACTTGATTACTATAGTGATTTAAGTGGAGGTGGTTTTTTGATATCTACTCCAGTAAACGCATATAGATGTTCATGTGGTTCGGGTTTTAAATTGAAATCCTAAATAAATTAAAAATTATTTTCCTATTAAGATATTTGCGGACTTTTTGAAAAAATGCATTATTGACATTTATTTGCACTGATCAATATAAAATAGGAACAATACAATTGATATAAGCAAAAATGAACCTGCCTAAAGAAGATTTTAGTTTAAATAATTATTCACCTCAAGAAGTTGAGCAAAAGTGGCAGCAAATATGGGAAGAATCAGATGTTTTTAAAGCTGATTCTGAGAGGCAAGGAGATCCTTTTTGTATTGTCATCCCTCCTCCTAATGTCACTGGATCATTACATATGGGACATGCATTTAATACCTCATTGATAGATGTAGTAGTAAGATTTCAGAGACTTTCAGGCAAGAATGTTTTATGTTTACCTGGAACTGATCACGCTTCGATTGCCGTTCAAACAATACTCGAAAAACAAATTAGTAAGGAAGGATTAGATAAAGAGGAGATTGGGAGAGAGGGATTTTTAAGTCGAGCTTGGAAATGGAAAGAAGAAAGTGGTGGAAATATTATTTCACAACTTAAAAGAATAGGATATTCAGTTGATTGGACAAGAGAACGTTTTACTCTTGACGATCAACTCAATAAAGCAGTTGTAAATGCATTTGTTGAGCTATATCAAAAAGATCTTATTTATAGAGGTGAATATTTAGTGAACTGGTGTCCCGCTTCGCAATCTGCGGTAAGTGATCTTGAAGTTGATATGAGAGAAGTAGATGGGAATCTTTGGTATTTTAAATATCTTTTAGTCGACGATAATCAATTATCTGAATCATATTTAGAAGTTGCTACTACTAGGCCAGAAACTTTACTCGGAGATACTGCAGTTGCAGTTAATCCTAATGATGAAAGATATAAAAAATTAATTGGTAAGAAAGTAAATGTACCTTTTATTAATCGTTCTATTCCAGTAGTAGGTGATTTACTTGTTGATATGGAATTTGGAACGGGTTGTGTCAAAGTAACACCTGCTCACGATCCTAATGATTTTGAAATTGGTAAAAGAAATAATTTAAAGCAAATAAATATAATGAATAAAGATGGAACTCTTAATCAAAATGCTGGTAGATTTGAAAATTTAGATCGATTTGATGCAAGGAAACAAATTATTAGAGACCTAGATGAAATAGGCTTGTTAACTAAAATAGAAGATTACAGACATACAGTCCCTTTTTCCGATAGAGGGAAAGTACCAATTGAGCCTCTTTTATCTACTCAGTGGTTCCTTAAAATGGAAAATATTTCAAAAAATTGTTTAGAAAAGTTCAATTTAGGTGAACCTAATTTTATTCCTTCTAGATGGAATAAAGTTTATAAAGATTGGCTAGAGAATATTAATGATTGGTGTATTAGTAGACAATTATGGTGGGGTCATCAAATACCAGCATGGTATGTATTAAGAAGTTCTGAAGATTCAATCAATCAAGATACTCCATATATTATTGCTATTAATGAAGAACAAGCAATGAAAAATGCCATAGAAAAATTTGGCTCAAATATTAGAATTGTTCGAGATAAAGATGTTTTAGACACTTGGTTTTCAAGTGGCCTTTGGCCTTTTTCTACCCTTGGATGGCCAGATAAAGAAGATAAAGATTTTCAGAAATGGTATCCGAATAGTGTTCTAATTACAGGTTTTGATATCATTTTTTTCTGGGTAGCACGTATGACCATGTTAGGTAATACTTTTACTTCAAAAATACCATTTAAAGAAGTATATATTCATGGTTTAGTAAGAGATGAAAATAATAAAAAAATGAGCAAGAGTGCTGGAAATGGAATTGATCCATTACTTCTTATTAACAAATATGGTACGGATGCCTTAAGATTCGCCTTAGTTAGAGAAGTTGCAGGATCTGGTCAAGATATAAGATTAGATTTTGATAGGAAGACGGAAACCTCTTTAACAATAGAGGCTTCAAGAAATTTTGCGAATAAAATATGGAATGCTACTAAATTTGCTTTAATCAATACCTCGAAGAGTTCTCGAGATTTATCACTAGAATATAATTTTTCTGAACTTGAGTTATCTGATAAATGGATTTTATCAAAAGTAAATAAAACAAAAACTAATTTGTCGCATCTTATAAATAGTTATAAATTAGGTGAAGCTGCAAAGCTCATATATGAATTTGCTTGGAATGATTTTTGCGATTGGTATGTAGAGTTCTTAAAACCAAGATTTAATAATCAAAAAGAAATCGTTCATAAAAATGCAGAATTAATTCTGATTCAAATCTTGAATGATATTTATATTATGTTGCATCCGTTTATGCCTCATATCACAGAGGAGCTATGGCATATTTTAAATTTTAAATCTAAAGATGAATTATTATCAAATCAATTATGGCCATCTATTAATGAGGAGTTTATAGATGAAAACTTAGAAAAATCTTTTGAAAATCTTTTTGAAATTATTAGACTTATAAGAAATCTGAGGGCTGAATTAGGACTAAAACCTTCTCAGCAAATATCAATATATTTAATAACTAATAATCAAAACCTAATAGATTTTCTTTCTAGTATTCAAAATGATATTAAAACTTTAACAAGATGTTCTCATATACATATTTCAAATGGAGATAATATCAATAAAAATCAATTTGCAAAATCTTTCTCTGGGATGATATCAGATTTAGAGGTTTATTTACCTTTCGAAGGTATAGTTAATCTTGATGCTTTAAAAGATAGGTTTTCTAGAGATTTGATAAAAGTCAATAATGAAATAGATAGCTTAAAGAAGAGAATTGCTAATAAAAATTTTGTAGAAAAAGCACCTAAAGAAATAGTTGAAGATTGTAATAATAAATTAAAAGAAGCAAATTTACAGTTTGAATCGATTAATAAAAAATTAGCAATGTTAAATTGACACTATGAATAATTTTTTAGATATATTTTATTATTTTGACTCTGGGATTGGTATTTTATTTTTTGTCTTTATTTATATACTCGCAGTTGTATTACTAATACCAGCTTCCTGGCTTTCTTTATTAGCAGGCTATTTATATGGACCATACTATGGAACATTAATTGTTTTTATGAGTGCTTTTTTAGGAGCATCTATTTCCTTTTTATTATCCAAAAATTTCTTTTCGTCTAGGATACAAAAAATTATGGATAAATTTTCTAAACTATCGATTCTTGAAAAAACCATTAAAAAGGGTGGGTTGAAATTAATTATTCTTACAAGATTATCTCCAATATTCCCATTTAGTTTACTTAATTATTTTTATGGTTTAAATAAAATAAGTTATAAAGATTTTGCTATTAGTTTGATTTGTATATTGCCTGGATCTTATCTTTATTGTTCATTAGGAGGTATTGCAAATAATTTAACTGAAATAAGTTCTCTAGAAACTAGTAACAATTTAATTATAAATATGATTAGTATCATTTCAACTTTACTTGTCATATATCTTTCAGCTAAATATGCTAATGAAATAATAAATGAGAGGATTGAAGATTAGTTTTTAATATTAAAATCTTTTATAGTTGCAAAGAATATAAACCAATAAAGCCGTACTTTTCCATAAAAAGTTTTATTTAAAGCAAGAGCTTCATATTTGGCCTGACCACATTCGGTCTTAATAAATTTGTATATATTTTTTTGATTCATTTTAGTTTAAAAAAGATATTAAATCATTCTCTTCAATTATATTAATTTCTAACTCTTTCGCTTTATTTAATTTGTTTCCTGCTTTTTCTCCTGCAATTAGATAGTCTATTTTTTTACTTATCGAGCTTTTGACGATTCCTCCATGTTTTTCTATTTTTTCAATTAAATCATCACGTGTAAATTTTTTCATTGTTCCTGTAATAACAAATTTGTTTCCAAATATATTTGTATTTTTTTCTTTAAAGTTAATATCAATATATTCATTTTTAAAATAAAAACCTTTTATCCTTAAATCAGCAATTAAGGATAGATTATCTTGTTTAAGAAACCAATTATTTAATGATTCAATTATTTCTAATCCAATACCATTAATTTTAGAAAGTCTATTAGATTTTTCCAAGCAAGCTTCTTTTAATTCATATATATCCATAAATTCACTACAAATATTCTTTGCTGTTACCTCTCCAATATGATTAATTCCTAAAGAATATAATTTTTTATGCCATATTTTATTCTTGGATTCTTCGATTCCTGATAATAAATTATTAATAGATTTATCTCCCATCCTTTGAACAGTTCTTAATTTTTCATGCGTTAAATTATAAAGATCAGGAATTTTCTCAACTAACTTCGTCTCAAAAAGTTGGTCAATAATTTTATTTCCTAGACCTTCAATATTCATTGCCGATTTGCTTACCCAGTGTTTTAATAAACCTTTTTGAATGGAAGGGCAAACATTATTAAGACATTTTGTGGCGGCTTCTGAAATATTTTTATAAAGTTTTTGCCCACATGATGGACAGAAAATAGGAAAAGATATTTTTTTAGATTTTTTTATTCTTAATTCTTCAATAACTCTTACAACTTCAGGTATTATCTCTCCTGCTTTTCTTACGACTATTGTATCAAATTCATGAAGATTAAGTTCTTCAAATCTATCTGCATTATGCAAAGTCGCTCTTGCAACAGTTGTACCTGCTAACTGTACAGGATCGAAATTTGCTACAGGAGTGACATTGCCAGAACGTCCAATTTGAAAATTTAGATTTTGAATTTTTGTGGCAGCTTCTTCAGCAGGATATTTCAAAGCTATAGCCCATCTTGGTGATTTTTGGGTATAGCCTAATTGTTTTTGTGCATCGATATTATTTATTTTCACTACGATCCCATCAGTATCAAAATCAATTTTTTTTCTTTCTTTTTCCCATAATTCACAATAATCTTTTAATTCAGAATTATTATTTATTAATGCCGAATGTTTATTTATTTTAAAACCACATTTATTTAAAAAGTTTAAACGATCCCATTGGGTTATATATTTTTCTTCATTGATAAAATCATCAGGAAAGTAAACTTGATATGCAAAAAAATCTAGATTTCTCTCGGCAACCACTTTAGGATCTAACTGCCTTAAAGAGCCTGCACATGCATTCCTAGGATTCGCAAATAATTGTTCATTATTTTCTTCTCTAATTTTATTTATTAATTTAAAAGAATGCGATGAAATAAAAGCTTCTCCTCTAACCTCTAGCCATTTTGGCGTATCCTTTAGTCTTAATTTCAAGGGGACTGATTTTATTCTTTTTACATTATTTGTTATATCTTCTCCCTCTTTCCCGTCCCCTCTAGTTGCTGCATTTTTTAATAAACCATTTTCATATTTTAGAGCTATTGCATTGCCATCAATTTTTAACTCTGCTACTAAAAAGTTTTTTCTTAGCAATTGATAATCTTTATCATTTAATATTTTTTTCACCTTTGAGATCCAATTGTTGAGCTCATTCAAATTAAAAGCATTATCTAAGCTATAAAGTGGTATTGAATGAATTATTTTTTTAAATCCTTCTGAAATTTCGCCACCTAATCTATTTGTTGGACTATCTTCAGTTTTAAGTTCAGGGAATTTATTTTCAATATCGATTAGCTCTTTATACAAACTATCGTAAAGAGCATCTTCTATTTGAGGTTTATCTAATGTGTAATAAAAATAATTAGCATTATCAATTAGCTTCTTTAATTCTATTATTCTATCTTTGTTTATATTTTCTAAATCCAAAATTATAAATTTTTAACTGTTGACTTTTGATATTCTATCTATCTTCCAGTCTTTATTGATTTTAGAAAATGTGAAATCCAGTGGTAACTCTTCTTTTTTATCTTCTGATTTTAAACTGAGAGTAATAATAATTTGATCTTCTTGAACTCTTGGTCTTCCAGATTTAAGGTTTCTATACTTGTTTAAATTTAAACTTGCTAAGAATTTAAGAAAATCTTGTCTTTTGACATGAGTCTTATAAGTTTTAGAAGTTAATCCATATGCAGCGTCAATACGACCCGATGCAATTTGATCAAAGAATTTTCTGACAAGAGGATTTATGCCTCTTGCTTCGAGGACTAATTTTACTGCATTAAATGTCCAAAAAGAAACTAAAGCAACTCCGCCTGCTAAAAGAGCCTTAATCCCGATATCTTTAACTAAAATTGCGTCCATAATGATACTTTTTTCCTACTTTAAGAAAATAAATCGTTTTTGATGGTTTTATTTGTCAAAATAATAATAAATTTAATTCATATGAGTGTCATACCCCTTTTACCAATTTTTCATAAATTTAATGGATTGTTTTTTGAAGGAGCTCTTGTTAAGGATATGATTCCTCTTGTAAGTATAAGATGGAGTGATAATAGATTAAAAACTACGGCAGGTTTTTATAAGAAGATAACTCTAAATGGAGTAACAAAATCTGAAATCGTTTTATCAAAACCCATTTTGCAGGATTTATCTCGTAAAGATACTGAAAGTACTTTATGTCATGAAATGATTCATGCATGGGTAGATAAGACTTTAATGATTAAGGAAAGTCATGGAACAAATTTCTTAAGAAAAATGAAACAAATTAATTCTATGCAAAATGATTTTCAAGTTACAGTGAGACATAACTTCCCTGTTTTTCGTAAGGATTTTAAATATCAAGGCGTTTGTTCTAACTGTGGAGAAAAATATCTTTATAGAAAGAGAGTTAAGAATATTGCTTGTAAAAAATGTTGTAATTTATTTTTTAATGGCTATTGGAATAAAAAATGCGTTATTGTATTTAATAAATTTTAAAAATAATTTATTTTAGTTTTTATTATTTGTAATCCAGGGTAATTTTAAAGTATTGATTTGTTTAAATGATTCCATCAAGAAGAAATAATAGAAATAATTTTGAGAATATAAGTCTGGAAAACAAAGTTGATCAGGTCATAGAAATTGGCAGGCAATTTGTTGATGGTGTATCTGGGACTAGACCTGGATCAAGACGGAAGGCATCTATTAGAGGGATTTCTCGTAAGAATGTTAATAACGTTACTAAGTGGGTAAATCAAAAAGTAGATTCTTTTTTTGAGGATGAAGAGGATGATTGGGATGATTCTTTAAAAGGGGAATTGCGCGAAAAAGAAAAAAGTCTCCGTAGTTATATTGCATCTCCAAAAGATTTAAATGATGTGAAGAGGAAACCTTTAACTGCTATATCTTTAAGACAATCTGATGCTACTTTAAGAAATCAGCCTAAACGAATTACATCTTCTGATGATAATTGGCCAGATGCTTCAGAATTTCAAATTGATCGGTGGCGACGTACATCTTTTAAAGCCCAATCAGATATTTTACAGTCCAATGACAAAGTGAAAATAAATAATAAAGTACGGAATTTGCCTAAATCAAGTAGAAGAAGAATATAAATTTGAAAAGTTATCTATATTGCCATTCCCCAACCATTTTTCAATAGCAGGATTAAATACTTCTCTAATAATTGTAAGGGGTTTTTTATTTCTAAAAAATCTATAGTTTCTCGACCAGAATGGTCCTTTGTTTTTGAATTTTTTGGTGAGCCAAGGCGAATTAACAATTGAAATAGCATCAACTTCTCTAAATAATTCTGATCTATCCTTAGTAAGATTTTTCCATATTGGATCTTTTGTATTTGTTAAACTCAAACGTACTTGTTCTATATTCCACCAGCTTTCCGCCCATGCTAATGTGATGTCTTCATTTTCTATCCAGACTTGTCTTCTTATTAATGGAGTTTTTAACTGATTTATTTCATCAGGAGCATCTTTTATAGATAGTTGTTCTATATCCATACCAATTAGATTCACTTTAGTTTCTTTTTTTGTAAGGAGTTGTAAATGCCTTGTGGGACTACCATCTCCTAAGAGCATCAATTTCCATGCCCCAGGAATCTCTGGCAATTGATTCATGGTTAAAAAAGTTGCGGCTTCTTTTCTCCATAATATTTTTGGTGAATCAAAAAGAATATTTTTCAGTTATTAATACCATTACTTATTAAATGATAACTTTTTTTTTGAACAATTATTTACTTCTCCTGTTTTTAATTGTTCAATTTTTAACCATACTAATAATGCTGTTAAATCAGCTTTACTAACCCCTGGAATTCGTGAGGCATCTCCAATATTGCTAGGCTTAAAAATATTTAGTTTTTCTCTTGCTTCAAGAGATAAGGTATTGATTTTGTTGTAATCAATTTCTTGTGATAGGTTTTTCTCACTTTGACGCTTTATTTGTTCGATATTGTTTTCCTGTCTTTTCAGGTAACCCTCATATTTTATATCAATTTCAATTCCTTCTCTAACTGCAAGAGATAAGTCTTTATTTAGTAGTCCATGTTTAATCAAATCTATAGAGTGGAAATTTGGTTTTTTTAAAAGATCTTTTAGGGTAGTTGATCCTTTGATTCTTATCCCATAATCCAGTTCGATTGATTTGGCGATTTTATCAGTACATTTTAATCGCTTAGTTTCAAGTTCTGTTTTTGTTTTTTCAAGTAATCTTAATTTATTTTTATGAGTTAGCCATCTAGATTCATTAATTAAACCTATTTTGTAGCCTAGGGGAGTTAATCTTCTATCAGCATTATCTCCTCTAAGAGTAAGTCTATACTCACTTCTGCTTGTTAATACTCTATATGGTTCTTTTAAGTCTTTTGTGATTAAATCATTAATCATAGTTCCTATATAGCTGCTTTCCCTTGAAAAAATTATAGGTTCTAGCCCTTTGATTTTTCTAGTTGCATTAATGCCTGCAACTAAACCTTGAGCTGCAGCTTCTTCATATCCAGTCGTTCCATTAATTTGGCCTGCGCTAAATAAGTATTCAATTGGTTTTGTTTCTAGTGAAGACTTTAATTGTGTGGCAGGAATATAATCATATTCAACAGCATAAGCGGGTCTTAACATTTTACAATCCTCAAGCCCAGGAAGTGTTCTAAGTAGTTTTAGTTGTATATTCTCAGGTAAACCAGTAGAAAAGCCTTGGATATAAATTTCTGGAGTATTAATACCTTCTGGCTCTAAAAAGATTTGATGGGAATCTTTATCAGCAAATTTAACAATTTTATCTTCTATAGAAGGGCAGTATCTTGGCCCTTTACTATCAATAAATCCTCCATAAATTGGAGTTAAATGAAGATTGTCTTTAATTAATTGATGGGTTTTTGCTGTTGTCCGCGTTATATGACAATCTACCTGAGGCATTCTATTTATAATATTTTCTTCAAATGAAAAAAACTTATCTGATGCTGTACTTGGTTGAATTTCAAGATTTTTAAATTTGATACTTTTTTGGTCGACCCTTGCAGGCGTTCCAGTTTTTAATCTATCTGTATAAATACCAATTTTATTAAGGCATTGAGTTAGACCAGTCGAGGCTTGTTCACCAGATCTCCCTGCAGACATTGATTTATTACCTATCCATATTCTCCCTTCTAAGAATGTTCCTGCAGTAATGATTACAGCCTTAGCTTCAAAATAGCTTCCAAAGAAAGTTTTTACTCCTTTAATTCTTTTCGTGATGTATTTTCTATTATTTTTAAAAATTTCGGATTCGGAAATATCTAGATCAGTTATCATGGCTTCTTTGAGGGATAGATTATCTGTATTTTGCAGAATTTCTATCATTTGTTTGGAATATTCTCTCTTATCTGTTTGCGCTCTCAAAGCCCAAACAGCAGGACCTCTACTAGAATTTAGGACTCTTTTTTGGATTGCTGTTATATCAGCTAATTTCCCTATGACTCCTCCAAGGGCATCAACCTCATGCACCAGCTGGCTTTTTGCTGGTCCTCCTACTGCAGGGTTGCATGGTTGCCAAGCAATTCGATCTAAATTAATTGTAAATAATGCAGTAGAAAAACCTAGCTTAGCGCAAGTGATTGCAGCTTCACATCCAGCGTGCCCGCCTCCAATTACTATAATGTCGAATGATTCATTAGCTAAGGTTCTGACTGTCATGAGAAGCTTGTCTTAATTGGCTAAATTTCTAAAACGTGTGTACTGTGGTTCAAATAATAACTTTACTGTCCCAACTGGACCATTTCTATGTTTGGTGACAATAATTTCTGTTATTCCTCGATCTTCTGTTTCGGGATTATAGTACTCATCTCTATAAATCATCAATACTAAATCTGCATCTTGCTCAATCGATCCTGATTCTCTTAGATCACTCAACATTGGTCTTTTATTGGTTCTTGATTCAACACCTCTGCTTAACTGTGAAAGCGCGACGACAGGTACTTTTAATTCTCTTGCCATGCTTTTTAAACCCCTTGTAATCCTAGACAATTCTTGAACTCTATTATCAGGAGTTGTCCCTTCCATTAGCTGTAAATAATCAATAACAATTAAACCCAGCTCTTTTCCTTGTTCTGCGATTAGTCTTCGGCAAAGTGATCTCATTTCAAGAACACTTAAATTCGGCTTGTCATCAATAAAAATAGGTAGTTGACCTAGAGAATTAATACCTTCTCCCAGTAATGGCCATTCATCTTGTTGTAATCTGCCTGTCCTTAATCGGCCACTTTCAATTCCAACTTCCATTGATAATAATCTGTAAGTTAATTGTTCTTTGCTCATTTCTAAGCTGAACACACAAACTGGTAAATCTTGAGATTGAGCTACATTTTTAGCTAAATTTAGCACCATAGATGTCTTCCCCATCGAAGGTCGTCCTGCAACAATAATTAAGTCACTTCTTTGAAAACCTTGAGTCATTGCATCAAGGTCATAAAAATTTACGGGTATACCAGCTACTGATGTGCCTAAAGATCTTGATTCTATTTCATTAAATGTAGTGGTAAGAATTTCTGCTGCTTGGGTAAGTCCTTTTGATGGCTTTTCTTGGCTGATTTCAAAAATCTTTTGCTCTGCTTTATCTAAAACTTCCTCCGTTGGTTGTGATTGATCAAATCCGAGTTGAACAACTTCGTTGCCAGATTTAATAAGTTGTCTTCTTAAAAATTTATCGCTAATTAAGCTGGCGACTTGTTCTATTGAGGCTGTTGATGAAACATTTTCAACTAACTCAACTAATTTGTTATTGCCGCCAATTTTCTCTAAAGATCCATTGTCAGCTAACCATGCACTCATTGAGGTGAGATCAGTAGGTTTTCCTTGAGAATGCAGCATTAGGGCAGTACGAAATATCTCTTTATGAGCTCCTATATAAAAGGCCTCAGGTTTTAAAATATCTGCTATCCTGCCTATCGCATCTTGATCAAGAAGGATACCACCTAAAACCGATTCCTCCGCTTGTACATTTTGTGGAGGAACTAATCCAGAATTCTCGCTATTTAAATCTTTTTTAAATTTGTTATTTTTATTTGTTCCGCTATTAGGGAAAGGAACTGATACCATTTTCTTTCAATACTTAGATATATACTCTGACTAATTCTGGTAAATTTGCAACAAACTTATTAACTTGTTACTTCAATATTAATTTCAGCACTTATCTCTTTATGAAGTTTTACTTGAACTGTAAAGGAACCAAGTGTATGAATATCAGGTACTTGAATATCTCTTCTATCAATTTCTTTTTTTGTCGCTAATTGTATTGCCTCAGCAACATCTCCATTAGTAACTGTTCCAAAGAGAACTCCATCTTCACCTACTTGTTTTTTAATCGTAAACCTTCCAATCGTTTTTAATGCAGTTTTAAAGTCAATTGCTTCTTGCTTGATTTTTTCAGCTTCAATTTTTTCTTTTTCTCTTTTTCTTTCTATTTGTTTTAAGACCGCTGGTGTAACATTAACTGCTTTCCCAAGTGGGAATAAAAAATTTCTTGCGTAACCTGGAGCTACATCAACAACATCTCCATCTCTGCCAAGTGTAGATATAGTTTCGGTTAAAACAACTTGTACTCTTTTAGCCATGAATAATAATTAATATTTAGTACCAACTTAATAATAAGACCTAGAGGGTAACTTTATCCTTTTTGCATATCCTAACCTTGCAAGTAATTTAATATGCTCCCAAGTTAAGTCTATTTGACCTCTAAACAAACCTTGTTTAGCTGAATTCGGAAAAGCATGATGATTATTATGCCAACCTTCACCAAATGTTAACGCTGCTACCCATTTATTATTCCTTGATTCGTCTCCACTATCAAAAGCCACTGTACCCCAGCAATGTGTCGCAGAGTTCACAAGCCATGTTATGTGATAAACCACAACAAGTCTTAATGGTATTCCCCAGAGTACCAATGCCCATCCACCAATATCAAGTTGTTCTCCAATGGCAAAAAGAGATAAACCTATAGGAATTTGTAAAAATAGAAAATATTTATTAAGAAATCTGTAGTAAGGATCTTTTATTAAATCTCGACTTAATTTTGGAACTGCTTTTAAAGCTTCTACATCTTCAAACATCCAGCCCATATGACTCCACCAGAACCCTTTTTTACTATTGTGGTGATCAACTTCAGTGTCAGAGAAAGAGTGGTGATGTCTGTGCAGTCCAACCCAATCAATAGGTCCATGTTGACAGCTTATAGCACCACAAGTTGCAAAAAATCTTTCTAACCACAGTGGAACTATAAAAGATCGATGTGATAGAAGTCTGTGATAACCAAGCGTAACCCCTAGACAAGCTGTAAGCCAATAGAAAAAGAATAGAGTTACTAATGAAGATATGCTCCAGAATTGTGGCTGTAATGCAACAATTGAAAGTAAATGGATTACCAGCATAAAAACGATAGTTCCCCAAGTTTTATGCAACTTGGGAGGGTATTTAGAAGTCTGTTTTGTTGGAGCAAGAAATTTTTGATGTAAATTAATTACTTTCTCAGGTGGAACTGGTCTAGATAATTTTGCAGTCTCTTGAAAAAGAAGTTTATTCATAATATAAAGTAGTTTTCAAATGTGCCGATATGAAATATTATCATACTATACTATTGATTCGTTTACTGATCTGTGAGTTCTGGGTATCGCGATAAGTTATCAAGTGGTCGTAGAGCAATGGCTCATTTGATACATATTTGGCATGAAAGAAATGCATGGTCTCATAAAGTTTTACCATTATTGTCAGATCTACTTGATTTAGGGAGGGTTCACAATTCGCAAATTTCCAATCTTCGTAATGGAAAGCTTTCATCTCCGGGACCAGAAGTGTTTTTAGCATTAGCTCAAATCAATATGATTCTTGATCAAGGTGTGGATCTGATACGGGATCAATTGGAGGCTTCTCAACCAGAGTTATGGAAAATTCTGAAAGAATCATCGTATCCTTTGAAAAATGATCATGGTGATCCATTGTCTGCAGGAGAGTTATTCGAGATTTTTGTAGGTTTAAAACCTTTACCATCTTCTTTTGATTGGTTTATTGAAGATGAAGAAGCTCCAAAATTAAGTGAGGCGTTATCAGATCACTTTTGTCAGAATCGTCCATGGAGACAATGTAAGGCAAGTATTCTAAATGCATATTCTGTAACAAAGATATCGAGAAGAGATCGTTTCTCAGAAGTTATTGCCGGATTAAAAGATTATTCTGCTGAAGAGTTAGATGGTGAACTGCTAGATTTATATGAAACATCTCGAAAATTAGCTTTATTTACAAATGGTGGGCCCAATGCTTTTCTTAGAGAATTGAGAAAACAAGTTGAATTAAAAGAAAATTATTTTTTAAAAGATGAATAATCAATCTGAAGATTATAAAAAAATTGATAATTTTATTTCAGCTATTCAAAACGAATTAAAAAAATCATTTGAAATACGTAATCAAAAACTTCATTTAAAAATAGAAAAAATTTTAAGAATTTTTCAAGAAGAGAAAGTCTCAGCTATTCATTTTCAATCTTCAACTGGTATTGGATACAATGACCTTTCAAGAGAGAAGATTGACAAGGTATTCGCAAGATTTTTTTATTCGCAGAAAGCAGCTATAAGAATGCAATTTGTCAGTGGAACACACGCTATCTCATCTGTGCTATTTGGCGTCCTTAGGCCAGGGGATATGATGCTTTGTGTAACTGGAAATCCTTATGATACTCTTGAAGAAGTAATTGGTATAAGGGGTAACGGTAGTGGATCTTTAAAGGATTTTGGAGTCGAATATAAGCAGATAGACATAATAGGAAATAAAAATTATGAAGAAAAAATTTTAGATACATTAAGAAATAATAATTGCAAATTAGTTTTTATTCAAAAAAGTTGTGGCTATACATGGAGAAAATCATTGACTAATAAAGATATAGAAGAAGTCTGTAATTTAGTACATTCAACTAATCCTAATTGTGTATGTTTTGTTGATAATTGTTATGGAGAATTAGTTGAAGATAGTGAACCTATTGAAAATGGAGCTGATATTGTAGCAGGATCATTAATTAAAAATTTGGGAGGAACAATAGTCCCGACTGGAGGATATGTTGCTGGTAATGAGAATTTAGTTGAGCTCGCATGCTCTCGATTAACAAGTCCTGGTATAGGAATTAATGCGGGCATTAATTTCGGCCTTGGGAGGCTTATTTTGCAAGGGTTGTTTTTGGCTCCACAAATGGTGAATGAGGCATTAAATTCAGCAGACTTAATTGCAGCTGTTTTTCAAAAAATGGGTTGCGATGTTCTTCCTCATCCTGGAAGTTATAGATCAGATATTATTCAGGCAGTTCAATTGAAAGATCCTCGTCTTATTAAGACTATTTGTCAATCATTTCAACGTTCATCTCCTATTGATTCTTTTTTAAATGTTATTCCTTCTGAAATGAGTGGATACGATTCGAATCTGATAATGTCAGGTGGTACTTTTATTGAAGGTAGTACAAGTGAATTTTCAGCAGATTCTCCTTTAAGAGAGCCTTATAATATTTTTATTCAAGGTGGTTCACACATATCACATGTCAAAATTGCATTAATTCAATTATTATCAGATTTATTAGATGAAAACCTTATTAATAGGGAATTTTTATTATTCAATTAAAATG
>MDTG01286760.1_pt1 | contig 15304 bp, 15 predicted proteins | sample 811421 | NCBI WGS metagenome assembly MDTG01 (sample SAMN05326645, study PRJNA326480) | marine metagenome | isolation source: seawater | place: Pacific Ocean: South East | collected 2011
AATCAAGTCCTACGTATTTTTCAGCGAAAAATTCCTCCATTGTTCCGGTAAATAAAAACTTTTCAATATTTAATTTTTCAGCATTTTCAAATAATTTTAATGTAATTGATAAATTTTCAAATTGTTTCTGTACATTTAAATCTGACAAACCATCTTGACCGCTCCATGCCGTATGAAATAAGGCGTCTATTTTTTTATTTTTCCAATCTATACTTTCTAATATTTCATCCAAGCTATTTTTTGAAAGGTCACAACTTTTATAGATAACATTTTTTAGTTGTTCTGACCTAAATTCATTTATATCATTTTTATTTTTTCTCCCTATTGCTAAAACTTCATAACCGGAATTATTTAATGTTTCAGATAATTTTGCGCCTAAAAATCCTGCACCACCCGTTATTATTACCTTTTTCATTTCACCTCTAAAGAACCTACTAAATTTTTTATTTTTGTTTCAACATTTGATTTATCAATTTCTCTTACACTTTCGAACTTGTTTAAAACTTCACAATTTAACATATTTGACTCATCAATACTGTTTTTATCCGAAATTATTTTTTTATTATTAATAATTTCATGTATTAATTTAAAGTATGTTTCCAAACTTAAAATTACATCATTTCCTGTATAGTAAGTTTTTTGATTAGAACCGTTCAAGGCAATATTGTAAAGCTCATTTGCTACATTTGAAAGTGTTGATATATTGCATAATTCAGGATTATTTGGTATTTCATAGTCATCACCATTTAATATTTTTTTTAAATTATTTTCAACAAAATTATCGTTTCTCAATTGGCTATCAACAGCAACGGATGTCAATGTATGAATAAAATCAATCTTTTCGACATAAGCCTTAAATGAAAGTATGTCTTTTGTAGCCAGTTTCGAAAAACCATAATCAAAGTGGGTAAAATTAATATCTTCAGAATTCTTTGAGGAATCTAGGATACGTTTTACATATAGTTCGTCAAACGAACCAGCATTTATAAATTTTTTAACTTTCAATTTTTTACTAAGATCAAAATACATTGACGAAACTCCAATATTTTGGCTTTGTATTTCGTAACCTCCATCCGTAAGTGTGTTTTTACCCTCCCAAGCGAGATGAAAAAAATAAGACATAAATTCTACGTCTTTTGCAAAAGTGATTATATTTTTTAATTCATTTTCACTAATTTCTAGCCATTTATCATAAATAATTTCCTCCGTTAGCTTAAAAGATTTACTTTCATTTTTAAGAAATTTCACTGTCAGAGTTGAATTTTTTAGGAATCTTCCAATACATACAACTGTGAACTTATTTTTAACTAAAATAGAAGTTAATTCATTTCCTATTTTTCCTGTAGACCCTGTTACAAAAGCAATATTTTCCATTTACATTATCCTAATTACAAAACAGAATAAAAAATTTTCAATTATATTATTTTAAAAAATAATCCCTATACCAATTTACAGTTAATTCTATACCTTCACTGAGGCCAACTTTTGACTTGACATTTAATTCATCTCTAATTTTTTTTGAATCTAAATATTGGTCGGGTATCTCTGATTCTGAATCTATTTTATATATAGGCTCAATAATTTTTCCAGTTATATTCTTTGATACTTCGTTATAAACTTCAGTAACTGTTTTGTAACTCTCAGCAGCAAAGTTATAAGCTAACGAAATTTTTTTTTCTTGATTATATAAACTTGAACCGACTTGAATGTATGCGTCTACTACATCTTCTACGTAAACCCAGTCTCGTTTAAAAGAGCCATCCGTCCTTAGTACTGGTTGCTCATTATTAAATAACCATTTACAAACTCCTGGAATGAGCCTATCCCAATTCAAGTCTCCTCCCCCATAAATATTGCCACATCTTAGTGATACGACGTTCAGATCATATGTTTGATGGTATGATTTTACAAGCATGTCAGTAATTGATTTAGACACCTCATAAGGGTAAACACCATTTAACTCGTGTGATTCTAAATAAGGAAGTTCATTTGATACGCCATATGCCTTATCAGATGAAGCAACTACAATTGGCACATCTTTTTTTAAACATTCATTTAAAACATTCCATGTACCTTTAATGTTTGAGTTAAATGTATTAAGAGGGTTTAGCTTTGCATCAATTACTTGAGTTTGAGCAGCTAAGTGAAAAACTATATCGAATTGATTATTTTTAAAATATTCACTTAAAGCTAATTCATTTGATATATCAAAATATTCAGTAGTAATTTTCTCATAAATTCCTTTGGTTTTTAGAAGATTGTCTTTAGTTTTGTCAATTGCAATTCCCCTAATCTGAATGTTTTCATTAAGCATTTTTTCAGCCATCCAGCTTCCCAAGAGTCCCGTGACACCAGTAATAAGTACTTTATCAATTTTTTTGTTACTCATTCATCATCCATGGTGGATTTCCTGATTCCCATAATTTATTCATACTCAAATACTCTCTGTAGGTATCCATTGGTTCAAAATAGCCTTTATGAATATAAGCACTAAGTTCCGAGTCGCCAGCTAGGTTAATTATAGGTTCTGACTCTAAGGTTGAATTTTCATTTAAATAATCTAAAAACTTATTTTTAAAGATCATAAAACCTATATTAATAAACCCCTCAAGCTTAGGTTTTTCAACAAAATTTCTTACTTTTTTACTTTTATCAAATTCAACTAACCCAAATCTTGAAACAGGATTTGTAACTGTTAATGTACCAATTGTTTTTTTAGATTTATGAAAGCTTATTAGTTCAGTGATATTTACATTTGCTAAGCCATCACCATAGGTAATCATAAATTCTTCATCTAAAAATTCTCTTAGTTTTAATAATCTTGCACCTGTATTTGTATTGAGACCAGTATCTATTACTTTTACATTATTTACCGATTCATAATGTTTATTGATTATTTCACCTAAGTAACCACTACAAATTAAATACTCAAAGTTACCATGTTTTTCGTAAATGTTAATTAAATGATCTAAGACTGGAATCCCCCCAACAGGAACCATAGGCTTTGGAAGGTCTTCTGTCATTTCACGCATTCTTATACCTTTTCCACCTGCAAGAATTACTACTTGTTTAATTGAACCCATAAAAGCATTTTATAAATAAAAAAATATTTATTACTAAAAATTACTATAAAAAAGTAAAATATTACGATGTTCCTTCCAAGCTAACTATGCTTATTTAAATGAAAACTAAAATATTTTCAAACGAATTTAATGAAGTAATTGTCACAGAAGGTGTTAATTTCTTCGATGAAAGAGGACAATTCAAAAAAACTATTTATGGAAAAAAGGTTTTAGAAATGATGGGGAGTGTCAATGAGTTATTATGTGTAAAATCAAATAAAAATGTAATTCGTGGTTTGCATTATCAAGACCCCCCTGAGGCAATTTCAAAATTTATTACATGTATAGAAGGAAAAGTTTTAGATGTTTTTTTAGACATTAGAACAAATTCAAATACTTATGGAAACTATGGCAATATTGTTATGGAAGATTCCGACAATAAAGGGCTTTTTATTCCTAAAGGCTTTGCACACGGATACTCAGTTCTTTCCGATACTGCTACAGTAGTATATTTACAATCAGGCGATTACTCTCTAGAACATGATGGTTCAATAAACCCACTAAGTTTAGACATAGACTGGAAAGTTGAAAAACCTATATTGTCAGAAAAAGATATTTCAGCTACTGCATTCAAAGACTTTAAGTCTAATTTTTAAATAAAGGAATATATTATAAAAATAATTACATTAATTCCATTTAAAGATGAGGAGGCACTCCTACCGACGGCATTAGATTCTGTAAAAGATATATCAGATGAAATTATATGTGTACACAATGATACAACAGATTCATCAGTTCAGATAGCAGAAGATAGTGGTGCATTAGTTTTTGAATATATAAATGAAGAAGAACATTCTTGGTCTGAAGTGAATGTTAGAAGAAAGTTGTTAGAGCTAGGAAGAGAGCATGGAGGAACTCACTTTATATGTTTAGATGCAGATGAAGCTGTAAGCTCGAATTTTAAAGATAATTTAGATGTATTAGAAAAATTGAATAAAGGAGAAGCAATCATAATGCAGTGGATTGCTTTGTGGAAGAGATTGGATAGATATAAAAGCGACTCTTCCGTATGGAGTAATAATTATAAAGATTTTATTTTTAAAGATGATGGTAAAACAGACTTCCCTGAAGTAAAACTTCATACACCAAGGACACCAACTATAGGATGGGAAAAAATAAAAATTGAAAAAAATATTGGAAACATTCTTCACTTTCAATTTGCTAATTGGAAATCATTTCAGCTTAAACAGGCTCACTATCGGTGTAGAGAATTAATTGAAAATGAAGGAAGAAATATAAAAGAAACAAATGAAAGATATGCAATTACTAAAGATACAAATAAATATAAATCAAAGTTTGCAAAAAAAACTTATGAGTTAAAAACTACCAAACGGATTAATGAAAATTGGGTTCACGGAATTAAACTCCCAAATGTAGATACAATTTATGACCAGGGAAAATGGAGGTTAAAAGTAATTGAAGACTGGTTTGACACTTTTGGAGCTGATTACTTTAAAGATCTTGATATTTGGCATGTAAAAGAAATAGCTGATCTAAAAAACAGCTAGGTAGCATCACTTAGGCGTCTAGCTAATTTATTAAAAATCAACGTAAGTTAACTATATACATTCTTCTATTAACTTAGAGTATTTATCTAATATTGCCTTACTATCGTAATACTTTAAGAAACGGCTCTGAGATTTCTTTGAGATTTCTTTATAATATGTTGGATAATTTTGCAACTTTTTCATCTCTCTAGAATATGAAAATATATTTGATTTATTAAACACTCTACCCGCTTCTCCAATAACTTCTTCTTGAGCGTTAGATTCTGCTCTGTGACTAATTAATGGTATCCCATATGACATAGCTTCTGTTAAAACTAAACCAAAGGTCTCTCCATATTTTCTTCCATGAGTATAGACATCTAAAGTATTAAGGAACTTATTTAAGATTTCCATATCAGAAGAACTATCTAGTCTTAAAAAATTTTTTAACTTCAATTTTTCTGCTTGTTTCTGATACAAGACAGAACCACCTAACAATAGAAAAAAGTTTTCCTCTTGTTCTATTTTTTGATATGACTTGAGTGGAACATTTGAAAAAATATCATCGGCTTCGCGTTGATGGAAGCCAAAAACAAACTTATTTTCTAGCGAGAGTTTTTTTCTGAAGTCATCTTCTAATTTTGGTATACTTTCACGTACTAAAGGTATCACAATACTTTTAGCTTCAACACCTCCATCTCTAATCCATTGTTTTCGAGAAAATTCTGAAATCAATACAGTTTTACAAATATTTTCTTGATTACTAACACCAGCTCCTAAAGTAAGTATGTTGATTATTGGTGTTTCAGTAATCTTAACAAATGGATACTCTGGAGGCCCTGCTGTTGTTGACAAAATTAATGAATACTGATTTTCGTTAAATAGCTCCCAAAAGTCTGTATTAACCCAATCATGTGTTCTAACTGTAACGTCTTTGAATTCGACATTAAATTTAACTATATTGACTTTGCTATTTGTTAGATATTCTTTTCTAAAAACATCTGTTGGGGGGTGAGTATAATCCGTGCCAATATATGGCGTAGGGTCGCAATAAAAATAATCTACCTCGTAAGTTTCTGATAAGTGTTTTGCAAGGGTTTGAAAACTCACTTCAGTCCCACCAGAAGCAAAGCCTCCATATTTAATAAATGCTATTTTTTTTAAATTATTAATAATCATATTCTAAATAATTATAAATTGCACTATGCAAGATCAAGAAAATTTTGGAAAAAGCAATTAAAAAATTTTAAAGTAGATTTTGAAAGTCCTGATGTAATTATTGCTAAAAAGCATTAATAAATCAAAATTGTTTTCTTATAAGAACTATTAACTATCATATTGTTATGCATAAAGAAGACTCTATTTTTATATCTGGACACAAAGGCATGGTGGGATCTGCTTTAAATAAAAAACTCCAACAAGAAGGTTATAAAAATATAATAACTGCAAGTAGAGATGAACTTGACTTAACCAACCAATCAGATGTTAAATCATTTTTTAATAAAAATAGTCCTGATTATGTATTTTTAGCTGCAGCAAAGGTTGGAGGAATTCATGCGAATGATTCATTAAGTGGAGAGTTTATTTACGAAAATTTAATGATACAGAATAATGTAATAAACTCTGCTTATGAGAGTGGTTCAAAAAAATTATTATTTCTTGGTTCTTCATGTATTTACCCCAAAGAGCCAACAATTCCTATAAGTGAGGATTCATTGTTATCTGGGAAGCTTGAACCTACTAATAAATCTTATGCAATTGCTAAAATTGCTGGAATCGAAATGTGTCAATCTTATAGAAAACAGCATGGTTTTAATGCTATTTCAATTATGCCATCAAATTTATACGGACCAAATGATAACTTTACTTTAGAAAATTCACATGTACTCGCAGCTTTAATCAGAAAATTTAATGATGCAAAAGAAAATAATACTGAGAGTATTACATTATGGGGAGACGGTTCGCCTTATAGAGAATTTTTACATGTACATGATCTTGCTGAAGCAGCAGTTTTTTGTATGCAGGAGTATGACAAGGGTGAGATAATTAACATCGGGACGGGAGAAGATATCCAAATTAAAAGCTTGAGCAGCCTAATCTCTGATATTGTTGGATATAATGGAAAAGTTTTATGGGATAAAACTAGACCAAATGGTACGCATCGAAAGTTACTAGATACTACTAAAATTTCTTCGTTGGGTTGGAAGCCTAAAATATCGTTAAAAGACGGAATAGAAGATACTTACAAATGGTTTATTAACAACATTGAAAAAGTAAAGTTATAGCATTTGAGGATGAAAAAAGTAAGCACTATAACTCCTAGTTATAAATCGGAAAAGTATTTAAAAGGTTTTTTAAAGAATGTGAAACAGCAAACTCACAATAATTTTGAAATAATATTAGATCACAAACAACCTACAGAAAAAGAAATTAATCTTGTAAAAAAATTTAACTTAAAAAATAACAATATAAATCATTTGATAACTGATAAAGTTGACCCAATTGGTACATCTATGAATAGATGTATTGAAAATTCAACAGGTGAATACCTTTGTATCTGGAATGTTGATGATTTGAGAACACCAAACTCAATAGAGGTAATGGCAAACGTTTTAGATCAAAGAAAAGACATAGATATTGTCATTGGAAAATACACTATTGTAAATAAATTTAAAAGAAAAAAGGGAAATATAGTTGATGAGTCAAAAAGAAGTCATAGTGAATTTTTAAGAGGTATGCTCCTAGGGCCTTTTTTTATGTTTAGAAAATCTTTGCTTTCCAAAATTGGTAAATTTGATGAACAGTTTTTTTCTAGTAATGACTATGATCTAGCAATGAGATTAGTACGCGCAGGTAATTATTTTTGCTTAGATGAAATGATAGGTTATTATCTGAATGAAGGTAAAGGATTAAGTACAAAACCCAACAGTCTGCAGCCAATAGAACGAACTGCAATAGAATTAAGATACAATTTACCAGTCACTGACAAAAGTTTAATTGATACTGCTTCAACAACTTACGACTTGGAAAATTTATATTTTGATTCAACTAAAACTTTAGTTAACAAATTTGTCAAAAATATTTAAAACGAATTCAATTTAACAATATTCTTAAAGGTTAAAAAAATTATGAATTATTAAGATTAATATAGTGAAATTTTCAAAAAAAGAAGAATATTTGAGGCAAAAAGATAAAAAATTAAAAAAAATAATTGATATGAATGGTCATATTGTCTTTAAGCCAAATAAACAAAATTCTTTTGACAGCTTGGTAGGCATAGTAATTTCACAATTCATCTCAACTAAAGCTGCAAATTCTATTTTTAATAACGTAAGAGCATACTTCAATACAAATTATTTAAATCAAAAACATTTCGAAAAATTATCAATTAATGAAATTAAGAGGTTAGGTTTGAGTACCAATAAAGCTAAGTCAATAAAAGAGCTTTCAGAGCTTTATGAAAATAAAAACTTTAGCGACTTAACAAGATCAGATGATAGAAATTTAAATGATAAACTTCTATCAGTGTTTGGAATAGGTCCTTGGTCAGTAAATATGTTTGAAATATTTTGTATTGGTAAAGTAGACGTTTTTTCATCAAAAGACGCTGGCCTAAGATTAGCAATGAATAATTTTGGAATGGTAAAGCCAAATGCTGATTTCGAATCATATGAAAAATATGCTCGAAAATGGGCTCCATATAGAACAATTGCGTCCATTCATTTATGGAAAGCGGTCGATTAAAAAGCTGATTTAGAAAATCTTGTTGAGTAAATAGTTTAAAAAATGATTATTATGAATATGCTTTAAGCCAAAAAGCTCAAAATAATTTTCCTGATAATAAGATGAATTCTTTTCTCTGAAATTTTTAATTCCCCATGGTTTTGATTTTCCTACATAATGGAGGACTATTGCCTCATTATCAATATATTTGTCAACAATGTCCTGATATTCTTCATAAATTTTGATGAAGTAATTTAATTCATCAGATATTTCAAAATAGTCACCATCATAATATTTATTTAAAACATCCTGGTCATGATATTGGAAATCATTTGAAAACATTAGTTCTGCAAACGTACTCTCTGCTTTACTATCTCTCCACTCTTTCAAATTTATAAATAAAACTCCAGCATTAAAATATTTTCTATTTTTTAAATTTAACCTTTCAAACAAATCTCTCATACCTCTCATATCTCCGGCTGTTTTTCCAGCAATTTCAAAATTTTTATTTTCCATCTCTTTAAAGACCTCTTTATATGCAATATCAAAATCTTTTACAAAGAAAACATCTGCATCTAAATACAGAACTCTATCAATATCTTTAGGAAGAATACTTGCAAGGAATAAGCGAAAATAAGTTGCTATCGAAACATGAGAGTTTTGAAACTGATAGTTCAAATTTTTTTTAAAAAATAAATCCTCATTAAAATTTATTACGACTAAATTCTCATTTGTTAAATTTTTTATATTATTTTTGTCAAATGTCTTCGGATCTTTATGAAGAATAAAAATATTTTTTAAGTTTTTTGTATTATTGATTAGTGAATAAATTGATGTATAACATTGATGATTGTAATTTTTGTCAATGCAAAAAACTATGTTCATAAAGATAAGCATAATAAGCTCGAAATATTAGAAATTAAAGTTAATAATTTATGCCAAACATAATGATCAAGATAAATGTTTTAGAAGAACTTATCTCCAAAATAATTTATAACCAACTCAAAGATTTAGAATTCTCAACACTAAATTAATAGTTTTTTTTTCTAAAAATAAGTTTGATTAATAAAATAATCGCCTCAAAAACAATTATTTTACTCATTTTTGATTTACCAAGCCTTCTCTCTTCAAATATTATTGGTATTTCTTTAATGAACTTATTCGTGTTAATAAATAAAAAAACCATTTCTATTTGAAATGCATAACCATCAGACTCTATTTTTTTAAAGTCTATTGTTTTTAATGCATCAGTTCTATAGATTCTAAAGCCTGTGGTCAAATCATTTATATCTGTTCTTATTACTTTTTTAGATATCCTGTTTGCTGTCGATGAAAGAATTTTTCTTCTTTTATCCCAACCTGAAGAACTGCCGCCAAATATGTATCTACTTCCTAAAATCAAATCTTCATTACTTAAACTATTTATTAATCTATCTAAATCTTCTATTCTATGAGAGAAATCAGCATCCATAGAAATAGTAAAATTAAATTCTCTCTTTATTGCCCATTGGAAGCCTTCTTTGTATGCAGATCCAAGTCCTAATTTTTTATTTCTAATTATAAGATGAAGATTTTTAAATTCTTCTTGCAACTTTTTAACTATTTTTCCAGTACCATCCGGAGAATTATCATCAATAATTAATAGATCAAGATCTTTATTGATAACTGAGATAACAAAGTTTTCAATATTTTCGGACTCATTATAAGTTGGTGTAACTACTAAAAGTTTATTATTTTCCATATATTAAAAGTTATATTTCCATAATAACTTTGATTCCTTAACGGGATGCAATCTGTTTAAAAAACTATTAATAATTTATTTTTATTTCACCAATATAATTTTCTATCATATTAAAAATTTTTGGATCAGTCCATGAAAGACAGCATTCTGGGATAATAGTCAAAATTGAAATGATAATGTAAAACAAGATAATCGAAACCGAAAAGTTTGAGTCATATACAAAATTTGACAAAAAGTTTAAATATATGAATGTTAGTAAATACAAGTAAAAAATGATTACAAACCAGCGACCCCAATCCCAGCCAATAAAAAATATAGAGTATGACATTATTAAGACATAATTTTCTTTGTGAAAATCTAATATTATTTCTTTAAAACGTAAAAAAGTATTATTAAAGAGTATTATATAAATGCTAAAAAACATCAAAAATAAGATATATAACCAATAAAAAGCATTCCCAGACAAGAAAATTCTTATAGGCAAAATTAAAGCTCTCTCAAGTGACCACCCGATTGCTCTGATAGCATCAACACTGTAGTCTTGAAGTAGATACCTATCTTCTGGATGTAAACCTGAAAACATTAATGCACTTAATTCTTCTGACCCACTATTTAAAATTAAAACTAATATTATCGAGAAAGTAAAAACCGAATACAGAACTTTTATCCTATGTAAACTATTGAAGTCTTCAATTGTTTTGAGAATAATTATATAAAAAGGGAAAAGCATTAAAAGCATTCCTTCATGAATCAAACTTATTAGAAGTGTTGATATAAAGAGATAAAATATATTTATGTTGCGAACAGTTTTACTTGCATCAAATTTTTTTAAAATCAAAAATATAAGAAATATGTTTAAAGCTAGAATTTCTTTTCTATGATATGAAATATCGTAAAGAACAAGGTTAAGAAAACCGAAAGAACTTAATAAAAATAAAAGATACTGAGTGGTGGAAGATTTATAAATAAAGAAAACTATTGAGGTAAGACAAATAAATATTAGAAAGTTTATGAAAACAAATATTTGAACTACTTCTAAAACAGGGCCACCGTTTGACAGAAAAATGAAAAATTCTCCAAGCAACCCTCTTCTGACAAACATATTCTCTGGATAGTAAATTAAAAATTCTGAAAATGACCACGTACTCCATACAAGTTGATCAGAAAAAATAGTTTTCTGGCTTAGACTATAAACTGTAAAACAAACAATTACGAGATTTAGTAATAAGAAAATATTACTTTCTTTTATTTTTTGAATATATCGGAATCGCATCTAATTATTAAGATTTCAACCAGTTTTGGTTTTCAACAAACCATTTAACAGTATTTTCTAAACCATCATCAAAAGACCTATCAAAATGTGCGCCGATACTTTTTATGAGTGAAACATCTAATCCATATTTAATATCATGTCCAGGTCTTTCAGGATCATTATTTTCAAGAATGTAATCAAAATCTTTATTTAGCAATCTTCCAACCTTTTCAACTATTTCAAGATTCGATATTAAATTTTCACCTGAAATATTTATTTTAGGCGGGGACTTTAGTTGATTGTCAAAACATTGTTTTTTTACAATTTCAAAATTATCAATAAGATAAAGGATTGACTTTGAAAGATCATCATTAAAAATGTAGTATCTGCTACCAGGATTATTTTCTGCATCTGTGTGAACAGTTAATTTTTCATTAGATAAAATTTTTCTAATTGTATTAGGAATAAATTTTTCAGGGTTCTGTCTAACCCCGTATACATTACAGCAATGACTTATTAGTGATGGTATTGAGTAAGTATTATTGTAAGCGATAGTCAATTCTTCTCCCGCCGCTTTAGTTGCTGAATACGGATTTTTAGAATTATATCTGTCCCATTCTTTAAATTTTTTAACATTATCAGAGGGCCCAAACACCTCATCGGTACTGAAGTAATAAAACAAATCTAAATTATCAATTTTTCTAGCTGCTTCTAGCAGGTTAAATGTACCTAAAATGTTGTCTTGGACAAATAAATTAGGATCTTGTATAGATCTATTGACATGAGATGAAGCTCCAATGTGTAAAATAATATTTATGTTTTCTAATTCTCGAATCATTTGATCCGAGATAGGTGCTTTTAAATCATGGTATAAAAACTTAAATCTTTTTTGTACACCTTCTTGGCTATCATTTATTACTTCATTAACTCGATTCAAATTTCCGGCATAACTTAATCTGTCAATTAGAGTTACATTCCAATCAGTCGAATTAAAAATTAGATTTATTACTTGGTGACCTATAAATCCAGCACCACCTGTCACTAAAATATTTTTGGACATATGAAAATAATAGCAATTATAAACTAATTTAAAGTAGACATATTAAATTAAATAAGTTTAGAAATATTTTTAAATGTTTATTGATTAAGATTTAAGAAACATAAGTAACAAAATTAAAAATTTATCAGCACATGAGAAATAAAATTAAAAAATATATAAAAAAAAGAAAAAGTTTTCATAATTTTTTACTTAATTTTAGAGAATTGGCAAGAATTATTTATAATACTAAAACAAGAAGTAGATTTTTTTGGAACTTACGAAAAGGTGATAATACAATAACTTTAAATCATGAATTAAACACAGAATCTATAGTTTTTGATATTGGGGCCTATGAAGGAAATTTTACCCAAAAAGTTTATGAAAAATTTAATTGTAATGTTTATGCTTTCGAACCATTACCAGAAAAATATAAATTCTTAATTAATAAGTTTAAAAATTTTTCAAAAATAAATATTTATTCTTTTGGATTGTACGACAAAGATATGACCGCAGATATTTCTCTATATGACGCTGGTTCAAGTTTATTTAATCGTCCGGAAGCATCCCCGTCAATGAAAATAAATTTAAAATCTTTTGAAAACTTTATAGTTGATAGTGGTATCAATAAAGTTGATTATTTATACATGAATATTGAGGGTAGTGAGTACAAACTTTTGCATCATATTATTGAAACTGGCAATATTAAAAAAATTGTTTATTTGCAAATACAATTTCATAACTATATAAAAGATGCAAAAAAGTTAAGAAAAAAAATTCGTTCAGAACTTAAAACTACTCATTATCAAGAATTTAACTATCCTTTTATTTGGGAAGGTTGGAGATTGAAAAGTAGTGAAATATAAAATTTCATTAATTTTTATTTTTAAACACATTTATTTTTTTATTTTTATCAAAAAAACTGAGATAATCTCTATTTATTGAACTTAAATCTATTTCTTCATAATTATTTATATCAACTTTGTCGATAGGACCTATATAATATTTTGGTTTTGTTGATATCTGATTGATAATTTCATTTTTATTCACTTTATCGTACCTTACCAATACATCATAAACTTCTTTAAATGAATAAAGTGCTGGATGTACAATATATGATTCGTTAGGTTTGTTGAGATAGAACAAAATTAAAATGTTATCTATGGCAAAAATTTTATCAGTTGCGTTTAAATCTGAATCTATTATTTTTGATACATTGTATTGTGGATAGTTATTTTGTATATTTTGAAAGCCTGAAATATTCTCAAACGATTGACCAATAAATCTATTTGTTGTGTTAATTGATACAAAAATTAGAAATGATAAGATAAAAAATTTGTATTTTTTAGTTGGGATATTTGAAATACCAAATGATACAAAAAAAAGAAAAAATATAAGGTGGTGGTAATAACCTTTTCCAGCTAAAAAGTAGAAAAATAGAGAAAAAATAATAAAAATTCCTTCAATTACCCCATAGTTTATTTCTAATGTTTTCATTCTTTTAACAAAGAATAATTTTGATATTGAATTAACGAGGGAAATAGCTAAAACAATAAAAACTAGTGAACTATAAGTAAATACACTCTCAAAATAAATCGTAATTTCACTAATGAAAGAAAAATCTGAATTTGTATATGAGATTGGGATAAAAAAAACAGAAATTAAATACTCGATAATTAAATCATTTAAATAATAGATTGTTAGAAAAATTAAGTGAACAATTCCAATGCCAGTGTAGAAATATAAAAATTTTCTTAACCGATTTTTCGAAATTAAATATATTAATAAACTAAATCCAATGATAAATACTGACGATCCAATATTTGTTACAGTGCTAAGTCCAATTAAGAATCCAGAAATAAAAAACGAAATTAATTTTTCATTTCTTGTTATAACAATCAAATATGCACTAGATATAAAAAACAGAGAGTATATTTCTGAAAAGCCAGGATGAAACCCTACGTTACTCGTAAGTAAAACAAAAACCATAGTATATATTGTTGATGAAAAATTCGTGTTAGATTTTTTCTTTAAGATTAAAAATAAATTTATAATTGAGAAAAATAAAACCAAATCATTTAATATTTTGATCTGAAGCAATTGACCATTGCTTATGATTGTTAACAAATAGTAAATTATGAATAAAAAAGGCGGTTTATTTTCAAATTGATTTTCAAGTGGTAAAAAGCCTCTTCCTACATCCATTGATGTAACTATGTAAGCGTTTATATCCCAATCTAATGTTTCATAATGGTGAGTTGAAAATTGAATTATCATAAAAATTATCAGCAATAAAGATAAACAAAAAAATGTTTGTAAGTTTAGATGTAAATTTTTTTCAATTTCTAGATCGCCTTCCGTATTATTCATAAAATAAAAAATTGTTGGAAATAATAGGAAGCTAAAATAAGAAAAAATATTTAGAGACAAACTAAAGTTAAAAATCAGGAACAAAGTATGCACTCCATCAATTATTTTGTAATTTGATTTGTTAAAAAAATTTAAGTAGAAAAATAAAACTATAGATTTTGATAAAAATATTACAAAATTTATAAATTTTTCGTTAGTACCAAAATATACTAATATATTCTCATTTTGTACTTCATAATTTAAAACCTTACCTAAACAAAATATATTGGATACCTCAGGAAAGACATATATATCCCTTTTTTCCTTGATAATTTGTAAATTTTGTACTTCATCAACATTTGGGGGAATAAATCCGGCGCAAACTTTTTCGTTATAATATGAATTTTCAAAATTATTCGAAAAATTGAAATAATTCATAATTTGAAAAAGTATGAGTGCTATAAAAAAAATAATTATAAATAATTCAAGTTTATGAAAATTGGTTTCTTTCAAGTTTTTCAACATCAAATCTTATAATATATGACTTTGATACCAAATATTTTAAATTAAATTAAACTGCATATGTGACTTATG
>MDTG01304313.1_pt1 | contig 15304 bp, 16 predicted proteins | sample 811421 | NCBI WGS metagenome assembly MDTG01 (sample SAMN05326645, study PRJNA326480) | marine metagenome | isolation source: seawater | place: Pacific Ocean: South East | collected 2011
GTACAAAATAAGATAACTGTTGAGAGCATTACAATTGAAAAGTTTTGTGAAGATAATGGCATTGAAGCAATAGATTTTGTATGGATGGACTTGCAAGGAGCAGAGTATCTTGCATTAAAGGGTTTTGGTAAATTATTATCAAATGTAAAAATAATTCACACCGAAGCTGAGCTATTTGAAATTTATCAAGGCCAACATTTTTTTAAAGATATTCAAAATCTTTTAAATAAAACGCATTTTTTAATTGATGGAGATACGAAGCATAATTTTTTTAATAATTATATTTTTATAAAAAAAGAATATTTTCGAACATTTTTAAAAGAGTTTATAAAATACAAATTGCATAGTATTTTTGTAAACATAAAAACATTTTTAAAGCCACTAAAAAGAATTCCTAAAAAACTATTTAATTTTTTGTATAATTGAATTACAAATGTATAAATTCTCTGTAGTAATACCTACTTATAATTCAAGTGAGTATCTTAAAAAGTGTATTTATGGATTTAAGAATTCAAAATTTCTTGATGAAATAATAGTTGGTGATGACTGTTCAAAGATTGATGAAATAGATAAAATAAAAAAAATATTAAATGATGTTTCACATCACTTTTCCTTTGAAATTAAATTTATAGAAAATAAAGATAACATTGGAGCATTTAAAAATAAATACAAGCTAATACAATCAGCAAAAAATGATTGGGTGTATCAAATAGATTCAGATAATATCCCATTCACTAAAATAGATACCGCTTTCGAAGAAATAATTTTAGGTCATAAATCACAAATGTTTATCTACTATCCAGCTAAATTAATACAGTTTTGGAAATACAACAAAACAGCCAAATTTTTACCACATTTTCAAAAAAAATATATTGTCAAATTTTCTAAAAAACTTGAATACTTTGATTTAGACAAAACAAAAAAAGCAATTGATGAATTTTTAAAATATGATACGTCAAAAGACACAACAGAGGGGTCTCCAGAATTAAATAGTAAATTTGTTTTAGATAAGCACATTTACTGGGTGCTTAACTGTGGAAATTTTATAGTGAATAAAAATCAATTTTTGAATACAATGAAAGATGGTTTAGATTTTTCTAGAGACCTTTTATCAATGGATGCTGTTGCCTTTTCATATTTATGGATTAAGAGCTCAGGATCAATAGTTCTACATCCAAAACTTGGACATTATCACAGAAAAAGGTTGAGCAGTGTTTCCTATATTGAAAAAGAAAGTTCTAAAATTTCAAGAGAATATTTTACTAATAAAATTTTAACAACCCCATCTTCCAATCACCCTTAAATAGTTAATACTTTATAAAAAATATTTTTAATTTACCTAAATTATTTTTTATTACTACTTAAAAAAATCATCATGATTAATTGCTTTATCATCAATATAAAAATCTGAAGGAAACTTTATACCTGTTCTTAAGGTATGAAATTTTAACCCCCACTCATTTAATTGCTTGTTGGTTAAATCGTAATAGTCTACTCCTGAAGTTGACCCCCTAGCAGTGTCAATAATTATTTTGTTACCATTTTCATAAAGTTTATTAACTTGTTGAATTCTATCTTTTATTGGTGCGCTGTTTTTGTAAATAGGTACTCCCAATTTATCTTCTGGTGTACTACATAAGGTTTTGTCTAGATCAAATACAAAAATTTTTTTAGTTAGTTCATCCAATTTTTAAAATCCTTTAAAAATCCTTCTATTGATTCGTCAGTCTTAGGATGTTTTGTCATATTAATAATGGTATTAAAACTTGTAGTTACTATATTTGCTCCATTGCTAAAAGCTTGTAATACATCATCTGAGGTTCTAATAGAACCAGCTATTATTTCAGTATTTACTTTGTTCATTGAATAAAGCTGTTGAGTTTCACTTAAAACTAAATTAGGATTTTCATCATTATCCCGTAATCTACAATAAAAAAGAGAAGCGTACTTTGAACCCAATATTGACGCTAAAAACATTTGGTTGGTTGAAAAACAACATGTTGTATTTATACTTATTCCAGATTCAACTAAAAACTTTATGACTTTCAAATTTTCAAAACTTACAGGAACTTTAATAGCAAGGTTTTTTTCTTCAATTACTTTGGTTAAATCTTCCCAAAGTTCTGATGCTTGAGTAATTATTTCACTAGGTTCGTTTGTAAAAACTTCGACACTTAATGAAAGATTTTTATCATTACAATAGATAGCAATCTTTTTTATTAACTCTTGAAAATCATTTTTTGGTTCTTTGGCAATTAATGATGGGTTTGTTGTTACTCCTTTAATTAATCCTGTTTCACCTAATTCTTCAATTTCTTTTAAATTCGCACTATCCAAATAAATTTTTTTATTCATATTACTCACTAAAGTTAAAATTCCTTCCGTCTTCAACAATTACTGAATCTGAATCATCATCTTTATTTGACCATTCAATTATAACTGTGTCCTCTATAGCAATTCTCATATGCATTAGCCCGGGGGGTATATGATATACGTCGCCTTCATCTAACACTATAGAAGTATTCTCCCCTCTACCAATTCTTGAACCAAGCTTTAGCTTTCCACTGTAAATGTAATAATATTCATCTTTTGTAACATGATACTCTAAGCTGCTTTGTGACCCTTTTTTCATTTCTATAATCTTTACCGTAAGATTTTCATCTGCAAAAAGAGTTTTTATATTACCCCAATATCTATCACGTGAATCTACAATCTTTAACTTATCTGGAATCTCTTTTTTTCCATACTTATCCAAATTATTGTCCATAGTATTTATCCTTTCCATGTTTTCTTTCATGATGAAATTCATAAAGAATCTTTTCGCCTTCTGTTACATCAATTTCATTTGTAAAATATGTTAATTCAGAAATATATTCAAGAACTAATGCATTATCTAGACATTCTTTTGAATTTTTTCCAAATACAACACATCCATGGTTTGATATCAAGGCTGCAGGTGTGTCTATAGGGTCTATATTTTCAAAGAGTTTTACGACTTTTTTTCCAATATTTTTTTCGTAATTACTCATAATTTCATCCTGAGATAATTCTTCAGTTATTGGGATGCTGTGTTTAAAGTAGTCAGCGTGAGTCGTGCCAATAATTGGAATTTCTTTTCTAGATTGAGCAAATATTGTTGCAAATTTTGAATGAGTATGTATGACACTGTTTATATTTTTAAAGTTTTTGTAGATTTCTAGATGAATATTTAGGTCAACTGATGGTTTAAGCCCATCAATTAATTCTCCTGTTTCAAGACTTACTACTGAAATATCGTCATTCGTTAAAATTTTATAATCAATACCTGATGGTTTAATGTAAACCTTAGTTCTATCATTATCTATCAAACTTGCATTGCCAAAGGTAAGCATTACTAAATCAGTTGCTCCCAAATCACAATTTAACTCAGCTGTAAGAGCTTTATAATCCATTATTCAATTCCTCTAGAAAATTTAATGTATGTTTATTTGCAAGATCTATATCTTCGAACATAAGATAACTTCCTAAAAATATGTCTCCAGCTCCTATTGTATTATCGAATTTACTTGATTTAGTTGAAAAATATATATTTTCCTCTTTAGTAATTAACAATGCTCCTTCGTCTCCTAATGTAACAATAATTCTCTCCAATTTATTTGAAAATATAGCTGAGTAGTTATGCTCAAAATCTAACTTTGTATTAAATTCACTTTCAAATTCATATTTATTTAATATTAGAATATTAAAATTTGAATAATTTTTAATATTTAACTCATTTCTACTTAATTGTGAAGCAAGTACAATTTTTTTAAATGAAAAATTGTTAATTGTTTTAATTAAACTTTTATCAAACATCCCTGTTCTATAATCATTAATTAAAACTACATCAAATGCCTCATTAGAAATATCAAATACATCTGCATAGGATTTGTGTCTAGATTTATAATCTTTATTTATTTGAAAAACAGTATTAAATTTATCACCTTTTTTTAATTTTACTCTTGTCTTTTCAACTGAAGAAATGGTTTTTGTTTTGTAAAATTCAAGTCTTGAGAATGAGTTATTAAATTCATCGAAATAATGTTCTTCTAGATTTGAAAAAAATTTTATATTAACATCAAATTTTGAAATAAAATTTACTACCCTTGAAGCACCTCCTAGTACCAGTGATTCACTAATGAATCTTGTTTTTATAGAGTCTGATTCTAAAGATTTTCCAAAATCTGATACATATATGTCTTTATCAATTATTGAATCACCAATAACTAAAATATTTTTATTGAGTAGTTTATTTATCAATTATTTTTCTTTATCTTTTCTACAATTTTTGTAGTTGAAAGATTTTTAAAAAGAGGATATATTTTAATTTTTATTTCTTCAGGTATATTATCTCTCTCTCTTACCTCTACTTCTGTCCATTCAGATCCTTTAACTATTACTGAGGTTTTAGTTAATCTATAGATATCATCTAATTCTTCTTTTGTTCCAAAGCTGACAACTTCATCAATATATTTAATGGCATTTAGTACATTTTTCCTTTCTGACAAATTATTTATAGGTCTTTTATCTCCTTTAAGAGATCGGACTCTTTCATCGGTATCAACTGCAACAACAAGCTTTTTTCCTTGAGACTTAGCGAATTCGAATAAATTAATATGACCTGAATGAAGTATGTCAAAAACTCCATTTGTTAGAACAATTTCACTATTTGATTTATCAATAGCACCAACCCTTTTCCAATGCCTGCCTTCTGCCCAATCCTCAGCTAACCATTTATCCACATATTGCTTCATTTCATCTATTGAAGATATCCACGAACCAAGACATAATACATTAGAATCGTTATGTTCTCTTGATTTTAAAGTTGTAATATCATTATGCGCAAGTACTGCTCTTACATCGCTTAGCCTGTTTGCTACAATTGACATTCCGACTCCTGTACCACAAATTAAAATTCCATTATCTGCTTCTTTATTTTGTATTATTTTTGCTAGGTTTTTTGCGTAAAAGTTGTAATCTACACTTTCACTATCATAAGGGCCTAAATCTAAAACTTTCATATTTTGATTTAATAAATAGTTTTTAATATCTTCTTTTTGTTCTACCCCATTATGGTCTGAAGCAATAACTACAATTTTCAATTTAAATCCAAACTCAACCTATTAATTATTTTACATATCAATAACATACAATTCTTACTTGGTGACTAAATTTGTGTATTTTTTATTTAGATTAAAGTAAACCTGATTTAGCTTTATATACTTGTTCATTTTTTCAGATACACTCTGTAGATCTTGTTCTTCTGATTTGGTAATATTATCAGAATACTCAATATCTAAAAATTCATAATATACGTTATCAAAGTAAAATTTACCTTTTTTATTTTCAATTTTTCCGTCTTTTACCTTTATATCGTCGTGACAACTATTAAACGAAACTACTTTTTTTGGATAACCTGTTAGGTTTTTTAAACCTGAAGCAAGAATGTGGGATCCTGAATTTAAGCAAACAAATAATTTAGTGTTTATTAATGTCGATATTAAAGATTCTAAATTGTTTATTTCTTTGACTTTATTATTTGATTTAAATAAGTTGTTTTTATAAAGGTGTGGATATACGAGTTCTATTGTATTCTTAGACGAAAAATTTTTTACCATGTTGTTGAAAGAATCTTTTTTATATCTTCTGTGTGTATTTTCAAATAATGAATATGCATTAAAATCTATGACTATATCATTTTTTTCTTCAATAAATTTATGATTTTGATCTTTTATAGAGATTTCTGGAAACCCTTCACTTGCATCAAATCCATGAAGTTTGTTTATATTCTGTATATTATTAAATTTCTTGTCAAAAACCTTAAATTTACAATCTAGAAGTAACTTATATCCAACATTTGGAAATAATTTTCTTCTATTTTCAACATTACTATTGTTACCCCAAGCTAAATCATATATTTCTTTATTTCTTGAGTAATTTAAAAATGAAATATAAAATTTTTTATCTATTGAGTTAAATAATTTAGGAAGATTTGAAAATTGTAGATTATCTCCAAGTCCTCCCCAGGGTTGTGAAAAGATAGCATTTGAAACTTCCATTAAAAATATTATAGTTCTAAATTAATCAATTACTAAAAATTGTGTACTGGTTAAAAAACTTGATAAATATTTGGATAATTACAATTTTATTAGAGAGAGAATATAACTACTAGCCAGAAACTAGTGAGTGTTTTAATAAGTCACAACCTGTACAGTCTTTGGCAATCCTAGATGCATTGTATTTAGTATAAATATTTGAAAAATGATACCAGAAGTCAGTGTTGTAAATGTTTGGCTCTCTTTCAGCCCTTATTTGAAAGCCAATTAATAAATCTTCCCATGGCATCAAGTTTTTAAGAGTATATATAAATGCCTCTTGTCTAATTTTAAGCTGTAAACTATTATTACTATTTTTAAAATCATATAACGTTATATTTTTTACAAATTCAACATCTACATCTCCTTTTGAATTAAAAATTATCTTAATTTGTTTTTTAGTTGAGAAGTAATCATCAGTTAAATCTATTAGCAAATTAAAATCATTTTTAAAATTAGAACCTTGGAAGTAATCAACAATAAAATCATCTTCTATGTATGAATACTTCTCTTTGAAAGAATCTATTAAATTTTTTGTGTCCATGTTACTGTTTAAAGTTAAAAATTTACCATTTTTATTTTTTAACTTTTCTCCATGAAAGGTAAACTTTTGAAATTTTTCTATATTAAGCAATGTTAAATTATATTTATTCACAATAGTTTCATAATCTTCAATCGAATTCTTGATATTATTTTCTCTGATAAAAGAATCTCTATCTGCAGCCTCTACAAAAAAACCAGCATATGGAAGAAAATATTTTGGATTTGTTTGTTGAAATAAATTTTCATTTATTTTTTTTGCAGAATTTCTGTTAAGTTGCAATATTTGTTTTTTATTTTTTAACTCAATATTATCAAAACAGAGTGGAAAACCCGAAGCCCCACTTGCAAATGTACTAGCTATAAAAGTAAGTGCGCTAGGTAGTTTATAGAAATTTATATAATTAGTATCAACGTTAATAAGTCCTGAAAAAGTTCCATATTTTAAAATAAATCCGGAGTCATCTCTAAAATCTCCTGACTTAAGAGGTGTTAAATAAAACTCTTTTTTTTCATCAATATACCCCGTGTCATGATCAAGAATCTTAACATTACTAAAACCAAGAGAATTTAAATGTTCTTCTGATGATCTTGAGGAGAAATTCATTGTATAAATTAACATATCTTTTCTGATTTTTTTTAAAGATTCTTCATGTAGGTGATCTGGATGTGTGTGGCTTATGAAAATAAAATCACAAGAATTAAGTTCATCATAGATATTTTTGGGAGATTTATACTTCAACCACCAGCCATTACTAAATGCACTACCTTCAATCCAAGGATCTATAGCAAATTTAAAGTCTTCAGACTCAAACAATAAACAAGCATGGTTAATGAAGTTTATGTATAGTTCTTTACTAGTTTTAAAATCTGGAAGGATTAATTCATCTTTACTAATATTAAAAGAAATTTCATTTTCACTTTCAGTATAAAATATTTCTTCTTTCTTAATTTTATTTTTATATAACCCTACTTCAGGATTAAATTCCCATTTATGCATAGGACAAATAATTTTATTTCTATTTGTAGATATCAAACGTCCTCCTGCATGATCACATTTTCTATCAAATACTTTTATCTTTTCAGCAAATTTATATATGATAAATTTATCAAAATTGTTAATACCTTCATTTAAAGTGCTTTTTGGAATTGTAAATTCAAGGTTATTTTCTACATATGAATTTGAAGATTTTGAGAAAAGTATTTTTTGCATATATGTAATAGTACTACATCTAAAAATCTCCTAAAATCGGATTGAAGTTAACAAAGTTTTAATAAAAATACACCTAAATTTATTAAAAAAATAATATATTGCAAACTAAAAAAATTACTATTTAACTAAAGGTATAAGTATGGACAAAAATTCTCTTTTTATTGTTGCTGAAGCTGGAATTAATCACAATGGTGATATGAATAAAGCCTTTGAATTAATAAATGAAGCAAAAAAAAATGGAGCCAATGCAATTAAGTTTCAAACACACATACCTGAAATGGAAATGTTAAATACGTCAATAAAACCAGGAAATAGTAATAAACCACTGTGGGAAATAATAAGTGAAGCAACCCTAAGCTATAAACAAGAAATAGAGATAAAAAGATATTGTGACGAGATTGGGATTACTTTTTTTTCAACACCATTTAGTAGAGAAGGTGCAGATAGGCTTCTTGAATTAGATATTCCTTATTTTAAAATTGGCTCAGGAGAGTGTAACAATTTTCCTCTAATTGAACATATTTCAAAATTTGGAAAACCAATGATTTTATCTACTGGAATGAACACTTTAGAGACAATTAAAAAATCTGTAGATATAATTCTCTCAAATAACTGTGAATTAACAATATTACATTGTACAAGCATGTATCCGACTCCAGCTGACAAAATGGATTTAGGAGTCATTTCTCAATACTTAGAGACATTCCCAAACATAAATATTGGTTTATCAGATCATTCACTAGGAATCCATATGTCCTTAGCTGCTATCGGACTTGGAGCAAATGTTATTGAAAAACATTTTACAATTTCAAGAGAATGGGATGGGCCAGATAATATAATTTCCATAGAACCAAATGAACTCCAGGAACTAGTTACACATGGTTCAGAAGTCTTTGCTGGTAGGAATGGGACTAAAAGAATTCATCCTGAAGAGCAGGTCGTGATTGACTTTGCATATGCAAGTGTTGTTTCAATAAAAGATATACAACCTGGTGAAAAATTAAATCAAGAAAATATATGGGTCAAAAGACCAGGTAATGGAGAATTTGATGCTGAAGATTATGACAAATTACTTGGTAGAAAAGCATCGAAATTTATTCATAAAGATACTCAGATTAAAGCAGAAGACTTAGCTTAATTTTCAATGAAAAAGAAAAAGGTCTTAATCTTTACTGGCTCAAGGTCAGAATTTGAATTACAGCTTCCTGTTATAAGAATGTTGAATAAATCTGAAAAATTAGATGTAAATTTATTAGTCTCGGGTGGGTTATTAGATAAAAAATTTACTGATAATATTCAAAGAATCGAAAATGAAGTTAATTTAAAAATATACAAATTAAAATTACCTAGAAACGATAACTCTCTATTTTCAAACTCAAGAGTTATTGGTGAATCAACAAAAAAGATAGCAGATACCCTAGAGATCGTAAAACCAGATATAGTTCTAATTTATGGGGACAGGTTTGAAAGCTTTGCTGCAATGATTGCAGCTTCCCAATCCGGTTTATTTACCTGCCACTTTGAGGGTGGAGATATTACAAATGGCTTCACTTTTGATGACAATGTTCGCCATGCAATGACTAAGCTGGCAAATTATCATTTTGTAACAAACAAAAAATCAATGCAAGTATTAAAACAAATGGGAGAAAGTGAAAAATTAATAGAATTAGTTGGTCTCCCTATAAACGATTTTATTTATTTAAATAATTACTCACAAAAAGAAGAATTGATTGAAACTTATAAATTGGAAAATTATGAAAAATTAATTATATTTACACTGCACTCAGAGCCATTACATTTAGAAAAATTACAAAGAGATCTAAAAGAAATTGATAAAGTATTTGAATACATGTTCAAAAAACACAAAGATCTTAAAGTTATCGCAAGTTATCCTAATGGCGACGTAGGAAGTGACTATATCATTGAACAACTTAAAGTTTGGAATAATAAATTCCCACATTTTATCCTTCAAAAAATAATTGGAAACAAAAAACTACATGGCTTATTTGATTTAAAAAATAGCAGTAATAAAAAAGTAGTTTTTCTTGGGAATTCGTCAGCAGGCCTAAAGGAGACACCATTTTTTAATTGCCCGAATATTTCGATAGGCACCAGACAGAATGGGAGATTAAGCGGTGAGAATACTATTCAGATAAAACTCTCTAGTAGCATTATAAAAAAATCTTTAAATGATATATTTTCTAAATACGATGAAAATTTTTATTCCAAAAAAATATTGAATCCATATTATTTTGGTGACATCTCTGGCAATGTAACTAAAACTTTAGAAAATATTGATTTAGAAAACCTAAGACGAGATAAAATTTTTGTAAAAAGATGATTTAAAAATTGATTCTGAAGTTATAAAGTCTAATTCTGAATCAATATCTTTTGATGTAATATCACTAGTTTCATATCCAAGAGTCATTTCTCTTATTAGGCCGTTTTTGTTTTTTATAATTTCTGAATTTCTCCAGATAAAAATAGATCCATTTAAATAATAATTATTGGACAACATCTCTCTTCCTGTGATTGTTTTTTTTGTTTCCAATAAGCTTGCTTTATTCTCAGCATCAATAGAAACTAGATTATAACTTGGATGATATATTGATTTTGTAATCGAGACTAAATTTTGATATTCATATCTATTTTTAAGAGCCTCGTATGCACCTAATATTTCACTATCCAGCCGAAGAGGGCTAGTAGTTTGAAGATCAATAATTAGATCTGGTTTTAAATTATATTCCCTTGAGTAGAATTCTAATGCATGTCGAAGTACAGGAAGTTTAGGTGAGTTTGCTTGTGAAAGATGTTTAGGCCTATCAATAAGTACTAAGTTTCTTAAGTCTGAGCAGCCTTCAAGCATTTCCTTGTCATCTGTAGAAAAGATAACATTTTTACTTATCCTTAAAGCTTGTGAAAGAGTTCTTAAATATAATGGCACACCATCAAAAGGTAGTTTATTTTTTGCAACCAGTCCCTTAGAGCCCTCTCGTGCAGCAACAATTATTAAGTCTTGTTTAATCATTGTTGACCCCATTCCTTCTCTGCTAGCTCTAAACTATTTTTAGTACCGACATCTATCCAATAATCTTTAATTTCATATTTATTTATTTTATTTTTGTTTTCAAGATTGTTTATAAAATCAGGTAAATCAATATATTCAACTTCTGCATCAAGTCTTTGTAAAGATTTTTTTGAAAATACATTTATTCCTGAATTTATAAATTTTTTGTACTTTGGTTTCTCTAGGATTTCAATAAACTGTTCTTCATCGAAATCAAGAACTCCAAATGGTACATCTAGATAGTATGGAATCACACCAAGTGTTATTTCGTTTTTTTTCTTGATATGGTTTTTAACTATTTTATCTAAATTAAAAGAGGTTAATATATCAGAATTAATAACTAATAAATTATTGAAATTGCTTTCTACAAGCTTTACAGATCCAAAAGTTCCTAAAGGCTTTTCCTCTGTAATATACTTAATTTTTATACCATACTGCGTACCATCTCCAAGATAATCCATAATTATTGTTGACATGTAATGTAAAGAAATATGAACTTCATTAAATCCATTTATTGATAAATTTTCGATAAGGTATTCAATTAAAGCTTTGCCTCTAACTTTTATTAAAGGTTTAGGAGTTTTTTTTGTCAGGCTGCCAAGTCTTTTACCATATCCCCCAGCAATAATTAATGGTACTGCATCTAAATTTTTTAATTGATATTGAGTATTTTTGAGAAGGATATCTATTAATTGCTTATTCTCATCAAGTATTGGAAGAAAAGAAGCATCAAGTGATATAAGTTTCTTATTATTTACAATATCTGAATCGTTATTATTCCCATAAATAAAACTTTTATTACAAGCTTTTTCAACCGGTGTTTCAAGATTGTTTCCAGATAAAGTCCCTCGCCTAATGTCTCCGTCTGTAAGTGTTCCTATTACTTTATTCTTATTTTTAACAATTAAAAACTTATACTGATTTTTTTCAAGCATTGCAATTGCTTCGTAAATAGTTTTTGTACTTTGAATAGTTAATTTTATAATATCTTTTTTTTGTATCATTTTTAGTATTTTGGAACTCCCAACAATCTTAGTAGCAGCTTTATTTGGTTTTTATAATAATCAAAATTTATATACGTTGTGAAGAATGATTTTAGTGGATAGTACCAATTCATTTTTGAAAGAATTATTTTTTTGAAGACTTTATCTCCATGTATATTAACATTGTCATTTTTCTTAAAATACATTCTCAAAAACTGTACTTCTTTTTTTGTATCATGCCCAGATGCTCTAAGAATATTTTGATTATCAGGACCAAACATTTTCCAAAGATTATTTTTTTCTTGATTGTATTTAAATTTTGTTGTGTAAAATGAAAATCCAGTCACGTACAACTCTTTAAGCTGCATTTCAGCTAATTCATAGATCGCCATAGAGCCAGTTGAGGGGAAGCATTTAAACAATTTGCAACGTTCAAAAAATAAATCATTTCCAAGATGTTCTAAATTAATAGGCAAATTTAAATCTTTATATTGTTCAAAAATACTTTTTGTTTTATCTTTTTTAAGATACGGTTGCAAATTGTATTCATGGTGTAGATTAACTATTAAGCAAATTGAGGACAGATCATTTTTTCTGATCATCTCTTTATATATATTTAAGGCCTCTTTGTGTAGTGTGAGGAAAACTATATCTGTTTTACTTCCGTAATCTTCAAAAAGATGCTCAGAAATCCCAAGTTCATTAATTCTTATAACAATATCAAAAGAATCAATGTAGCTTCTTTGCTTTTTTCCAATAATATGGGGAGATGGCCCAACAATAGCTACTCTTTTACCCATTACCAATTTTTTTAGCATTGATGTAATTATAGTTTGATTTAATCAAATATTTTTTAACATATATAACTACTAACCTCATTATGCAAGCTTTTTAAAACGAAGATTACGTAATGAAAGAGTTGTTCTATCTTATTTTACCAAATCAACATATAGAGACATCATTACTGCTCTTTGATCAAATTCATCTCTTCTCATTAATTCAGATACTGATCCGAGATATTTTGAATTTATAATCTCTTTAAAATTCAAAAAAGATACAAATAAAAAATTATTGAGTGCTGGTTTTAATCAATACGAATACAAAACATTAAAAAATCGAATATTTGATTAATTTCCCTTAAACGAATTATCAATATTTTCTATTTACAAAGATATCACTATAATATATATTCCAATGAATAAATATATCGTAACAACAACAATTCAAAAACCCACAGAAGCAACTTTAAACTTTATTGAAAAAAGTGATTGGCATTTAATTGTTGTTGGTGACTTAAAAACTCCTCATGAATCATATTCTAAATTAGATTGCACTTACATTCATCCCGAGCAGCAAGAAAGCCTTAATAAAGATTTGTCAGACCACATTGGGTGGAATTGTATTCAAAGAAGAAATATGGGGTTCTTATTTGCATATAGGGAAGGTGTCGATATTCTTGCCACTGTTGATGACGACAACATACCGTATGATTTTTGGGGATCTAATCTGTATGTCAATAAGGAAATTGATGTTGACATATATACCTCTGATAATGGGTATTTTGATCCATTAAGTGTAACAAACCATGATGATTTATGGCATAGGGGTTATCCAATCGAACTTGTTCCAAATAAAAACAATATAAACCATATCGGAAAAGAAAAAAGGAAAGTTCTTGTACAAGCTGATCTGTGGGATGGAGATCCTGATATAGACGCGATATGCAGGCTTTCTAAAATGCCTGAAGTAAAATTTGATCTATCTAAGCCATTTGCAAGTAACCAAATTGGGCCTTTTAATAGTCAAAATACTTTTTTGGCAAGAGAAGTAATACCATATTATATGATGCTTCCTCATGTTGGCAGGATGGATGATATTTGGGCTTCTTATTTTGTGCAAGAAAAATTTCCAAATTCAGTAATTTATAACACACCATCTGTTTATCAAGAGCGAAATGAACATGATATTGTTTTAGATTTAGAAAGAGAAGTTATAGGATATAGGAACACACTAAAACTATTAGAAAAGCAATATTCACTTCCTTCTGAAGTAGCTCAAGCTTATGAGGCTTATCAAAAAGCGTTTGTGAATTAAACTTTGTTCTTTACTTGTTCATTAATCCAGTTGTAAGTAAGGTTTATACCTTCAGATAAGGATATTTCAAAATCCCACCCTAATTCTGATCTTATTAGATCATTATTTGAGTTTCTACCTCTTACACCTAATGGGCCATCAATATGTTTTATATTAATTGTTTTACCAGCATGGCCTGATACGATATTTACCAACTCATTGATTGAAACCATCTCTTCGGATCCAATATTTATTGGGAGTGATACTTCAGAGGACATCAGTCTTCTAGTTGCTTCTATGCAGTCGTCAACATACAAAAACGATCTAGTTTGTTCACCATCACCCCATACTTCTATTGTTCCATCATTTTTAGTCTCTGCTACTTTTCTACAAATTGCGGCAGGCGCTTTTTCTCTTCCGCCGTCCCAAGTTCCTAATGGTCCATAAATATTATGAAATCTTGCGATCTTCGTGTTTAATCCGTAATTTTTTCTATAAGTGAGATAAAGCCTTTCAGAAAATAGTTTTTCCCACCCATATTCAGAATCTGGATTTGCTGGATAAGCATCCATTTCCTTAAGGCTAATATTTTTATTTGACGTCTGTATTTCTTCAGGATAAATACATGCAGAACTAGAATAAAAAATTTTTAAATTTTTGGTATCTAGATCTCTAATAACGCCTCTTAGTAAGTTTATGTTTATAAGACATGAGTTGTGCATGATATCAGCATCATTATCACCAGTGAAAATAAACCCTGCTCCACCCATATCAGCAGCGTATTGATAAATTTCTGTTACATCTTTGTGTTTGTTTAATAATTCATAAAATTCATTAGTGTGTGTCAAATCTTGAATATAAAACTCATCAGCACCTGTAGAAGAAAACTCAGGATTTTTTAAATCAACGCCAACAACATAGTAATTTTCATTTTTTAGTCTATCGACCATATGGTTGCCAATAAAACCACCAGCACCAAGAACGATAGCTTTTTTACTCATACAATTATATTAGTTTTGTTTCTTATAAACATAATTGTTAATTAAAAATCATTTAATTCTGTCTTGTCGGACCTAATTCTGTTGAATTTTATATCTATTTCTCTATTTTCAATTTTATTAATATTTAGATAACTTTTAAAAATTGTTTCAGCATTAAACCCAGGTAGAGTATTTTTCTTTAAATAATTAAATAAATCACAAAATATATCCATATTTTCAGAAGAACTTAAGATAAACCTGTCATTGATGCCTTCCCATTGATGAAAGTTTGGAGTGTATAAGAAAGTACTGTCTAAATTATCTAAATTAATAGA
>MDTG01044657.1_pt1 | contig 15303 bp, 20 predicted proteins | sample 811421 | NCBI WGS metagenome assembly MDTG01 (sample SAMN05326645, study PRJNA326480) | marine metagenome | isolation source: seawater | place: Pacific Ocean: South East | collected 2011
CTAACATTCAGTTAGTTAAGTAATGACGAGTCGTGAAAGATATGATGCATACACTTTATATCTTGGTATAAAGCTACACTTCTATTCCGAGGGATACGACTTCGTAAAATATAACGGTAAAGTAAAAGCAGATATCAATTCGTTCGGTAAACGAAAAGACAAATACCATTTCGGTAAATTATCAAGAAAGTATAAACAGAATCTACAGGATTTCTATATTGCAAATCTATCTGTATACGACTTATGGGCTGGTGATTTATTAGAGAACGAATGTGAGAAAAGATACATGGACTGGAAGAAGAGACAACAGAAACTTACATACATGTTCGAGACAGAAGTAAACGACCAACTTAGAAAATACAAGATTAATACTTTACTTAAAGTAAACAAGGGACAACACCCAAGACTATTGAAAGCTTATCTAGGTAAAGAGATTAGTTTAGAAACACTTTGTATCATGGACGAGATAATCGGGTTTACTCAAGACTGGATTAGACTTATAAATGAGAAGGTTGTATATCCCGAAGTGCATAACAAGATAAACAAGTATAAGTCTTTCTTGACTTATCCGTCCCAAGAATATAAGAACAAGTTAATAGAGATATGCTCCACATTGTAGGAAACGGCCCAAGTAGAAAAGAATATGACCTAGATTCTTTTGAAGAATGGTGGGGTTGTAATCAGATTTATACAGAGAACATTCCCCATATATTATTTTGTCAAGACATTCCGTCCCAACATAAAGCTGTATGTGACGGTATGTTAGAAAAAACAAAATGTGCGTTCGGGGACTGGTACGGTGCAATGGATATACAATTGTACGACCAACTCATGGAAATGTACAGTATGATGGGAACCAAGGTTATAACGAATCGTTCAGAGGAACATACACATTTCATTGCACAAGGTGACGGAGTAGAGACTACATTTACTTGCTATACATCTGTGGGTAATGAGAACATTATTATGTATAATTTTGATAAGCTCAAGAACCTTTATGGTGGAATGAGTGCATTAGGTTATGCAGCTATAAATGGATACAAAGAGATTACTCTAGTAGGGTTTGATGCATTAGACCCTACAATTAATTCAGCTGATTCTGCCTTTGCTGGTAGTGGTTTAATTAATTACAGAGATAAATATACAGAGGAACATGGAGTGTTTAATATACAGAGAACACAATTTGTTTCTTTATTGAAAGACGACTTGTTTAATGATGTGAAGGTTTATTTCAAAAACCCTCTAGACAATTTACAGGAAGTCATATATAATGAACTTACTTATTTTGAAAATAGTAAGGATAGGTGGGTATTGGGAGAATCTTCTCTCTTTACCTTTAGATAAAATGCGATACGATGCTAATACAATGCGATATAATAGGAGAATACAATGTCGACATCTTTAGATAAGTTAAGGGCAGCTATGGAAACTGCCTCCCCTACTCAAGGAGAAAAAAAGTCCTATTCAGATGACAGATATTGGAAACCAGAGCTTGATAAGTCAGGTAATGGATTTGCAATTATCCGTTTCTTACCTACCCCCGAGAATGAGGAAATGCCATGGGTCAGTTATTTTGACCACGGTTTCCAAGGGCCTGGTGGTTGGTATATTGAGAAGTCTCTAACGACTCTTAATAAACAAGACCCAGTGTCCGAGTACAATACTCAATTGTGGAATACAGGGATTGAAGCAAACAAAGAGATTGCAAGGAAACAGAAGCGTAGACTTCATTATGTTTCTAATGTCTATGTGGTTTCAGACCCAAAGAATCCCGACAATGAAGGTAAAGTATTCCTTTACAGATACGGTAAAAAAATCTTTGAACAGTTGAAGGAAGCAATTTCCCCAGCATTCGAAGATGAGAAAGCAATCAATCCTTTCGATTTGAGAGGAGAAGGTGCAAACTTCAAAATCAAAATCAGAAAAGTCGATGGTTATTGGAACTACGACAAATCAGAATTTGATTCTGCAAGTCCACTATTTGATGATGAAAATCAGTTGAATGATATAAATACTTCAACTCATTCATTGTCAGATATTATTTCACCTAACGAGTTTAAGACTTATGACGAGTTGAAAGAAAAACTTGACAGAGTCTTAGGACTAAGTGGTGGTGTGAGTAATTCTACAGCTGAATCAATTGCAGAAGACCAAGACGAAGTGCCTTGGGCAAATGTGAACAAAGAGTCAGTTGCAGATGAACCCGTAATCTCATCAGCCGATGCCTCCGTTGGAGAAACAGGAGACGACGCGATGGATTACTTTAAGAAGTTGGCTTCTGATAGTTAACTTTGAATTGGGGTAGTCGTGATATATCATGTACAAGTGAAATACAGTACGACTACTCACTTGGGCCGTGGATTAAAAAGGGGGCACCAAGTAAGGGAAAGGGAGTCGGTTTGACAGCGGGACTCTCGGTTAAGAACGGGTATGCTGTAAGGCGTGGGGTGACTTAACACTTATTATTATGAAGAGTGAATATTACAAAAACATCTTACCTTGGAATGAGGACGAGAGGGTTATCGACCAGTTTGGTTGGAACCCTCAATCAGTAATTACACCAACTAAATCTTCTAAGAACAATTGGGACAATGCTTACCTAACTGCATATGAAGAGAAAAGAGGAGTATGTGAAAGACTTCCAAACGGTTTAATGATGTCAGAGTTCCATGCTGGATTATGTGAGAACTTAGTTCACTATTGGTCTATGGTTGGAGATACAATTGTAGACCCTTTTGCTGGAAGATTGACAAGAGCATTTATATCTCAATCTCTAGGAAGAAATTATTATGGATATGATGTATCTCATACAACTGTAGAAAAGGTCAGACATGAATTAAAAGAACATGACCTAGACGCAACTATCTATGAAGAGGACGGTTGTGAAATGGTTTCTACACCCGACAACTTTGCAAACATGGTTCTTACTTGTCCACCATATGGTGATATAGAAAAGTATGAATCTGCAGTTGGTCAGTTGTCAGATATAAAACAATATGACGAATTCTGTAAAAGAATACAAGTATGTGGAAACAACATAGAAAGAGTTTTAGTCCCAGGCGGGTTTTGTGTTTGGGTATGTGGAGACTGGAGAAGAGGTGGAGAATATAAACCATTTCATTCAGACTGCATAAATATGTTTACTAAGTCAGGTCTTATATTACATGATATTATTGTAATGAAGAATGACACAATCTTTGCAGCTTTACAAGCAGGTAAATGTGCAAGTAAGAGATATACTGCAAAAGTACATGAGTTCATTCTCGTGTTTAGAAAAGAGGGAGAACTCGTATCGAGTTCTGATAAGATAAAGAATAGAGAGGAATCTTTAGAACAATTTTTTAGTTAATATGCCAAGTGTAAAACCAAGAATAAATCCTAAGAACAAAAATGTTGAATCATTCGATAGAATGCTTAGACGATTTAAGAAACAGTGTGAGAGAGCTGGTATAGTTCAAGAGTGTCGTGATAGAGAATATTATGTCAAACCAAATCAAAAGAAACATAAAAAGAATCAAGACATTGCAAGACGGAAAAAAATCCAAAAGCAAAAGGACGAACTCGCCTTACAAAGGAGAAAGTGGTTCCAGTAAAATGTCTAAAGGTTCGAAGAGAAGACCCGAGGATACTCAGAAGTATCGAGACGCTTGGGAAAAAATTTGGGGTCAACCTATAAAAGAAAGAAAGATTAAACCTCACAAGAAAACACCTAAACATGGACTTACTCAAGTCCATAAAGATAAAACCAAATATAATAGAAAGACCGTTAGTTCGGAGTATTATTCAGAAGGTTAAGACCCCTATCATGATTGAAAGGAGCAGGGTCTTTTACACCCATTGATACACTTGTACCATTATTAATTTGTAATGCATTAGAGTTTAAGTTAGCTTCTTGTTTTGCTTGCAGAGACTTTGTCCTTTCTTCTTCAACCGCTTGTGCTTTGTTTTTGATATCTGTTGCAGATAGTTCTTGGTCTCTTGCACCTTGTAAGAATTCTGATTCATACTCAGGGCCTTCATAATTGACCCCCAAAGTAGCAAATGTCTTATCTAATTCTTCTTGCTTTTTAGCCTCGAACTCTTCCTCAGACATACCGAGAGATTTTCTATACTTCTCTTCTTTTGCTTGGAAAATTTCTCTTTTACTTAATACTTGAGAAGCTTCTAATTGTGCATCAGGGTCATCTAGTCCTATCTCTCTTTCTTTGTTTTTGATTTCGAACTGTTTATCGACCAACGCATTCATTGCGTCTTCTTCTTTTGTTTTTATTTGTGCATCAGTTCCGTATATGGAATCAGTCCTTGCTTGTGCAAATGCGTCTACATTCGATGCATCGATTGTATCACCGAATTGTTTTCTGAGCTCGTCCATACCTTCGTATTTTGATATGTCAAGTGAACCGTCTCTTGCAATTCTATCTTTTATTTGTTGTTGTGCTTCTGCCTTCTCATCACCACGACCCATAGCTGCGACTGCTTTTTGATTTAGTTTCTCTTCTTCTTTTCTTAATTGTGCTAGAGACTTATCTTGTTTTGCAATTTCAGTTCTTGCTTGTTGTTCAGATTCTAACTTGATATTCTCTTTCTCTTTCTCAGTAAGGTTCTCTTTATTCTTGAGAGCTTCTTCGTTTATCTTCTCAGTTTCTTCAAAGACTTTCTGTTCTTTATCTTTACCTTTTGCTCTCTCTTCTTTTCGTTTCTCAATGTCTTTGAGTTCTTGTTCTTCTTCTTTAGATAGACCGCCAGGCAACCAAGACTTTAATCCTAGAATCTTTTCACGAATCCAGTCCTTGACCATTTGACCAATGTCTTTAATTTTATCTACAATTGAAGTAAAGATACCTTTGACTTTGTCCACCATTGCAGTGAATTTTTCTTTTACGGTTTCTTTAATTGCTTCAAAGTTTCTGACTATCAGAACGATTCCAGCAATAAGAGCTGCAATACCAAGTGCAATTAAAATTGCAGGGGCAGCTGCAGCAATACCAGCTGCAAGCATAGTTGCACCAGTTAATAATAAACTACCAACAAATATTAAAGAGTTAATTGCAAAGGATACCAATGCACCAGCCAATCTCACTGCACCTTTTAATAATGCTTTAGAAACATTTGCAATACCTTGTCCCATTGCAACGATTCCTTCTTTGAGTCGGCCTGGGAATGACATGAGAGATTCTTTTGCAGCTTCAAGATTCTCCAGTGGTGACCTTTGTGAAAGTTCAACTAACTTGGCACCTAACTCTTTACCCGATTCTACAAACTTGTCAAAACCAGCAGAAAGAACACCACGGAAACCAGTATTACCGTCCTTACCAGCTTTCATCATTTCTTCTTCGGTTCCTTGCCACCAGTCTAACATAGTCTGGCCTGGATTGAATTCTTTACCGAAGAATGAAGAAGTTGCAACTATGGTAGAGTTTAATGCTTTGAAAGGTGTAGTGACAAGGGTCATGGCTGCTTGAACTTTACCCATACCGTCACCAAAGAAACCGTTCAGGTCTACAAGACCACCAGTTAATTCTTTGATTGCGTCACCAGCATCTGTAAAGTCTTTTTTAACAACCCCATTCATTTTAACTATTCCGTCTTCGAATGCTTGGGTGGAGTCTTTTAACTTAACCAACTCACCAGTTGCTTTATCGATAACCAAATTGTTATCGTCCATGACTTTTTTCAGAGCCTCGACTGATACACCTTGAGCAGCTGCAGTCACTTTGATATTATTTGCAAGGGTCTTTGCATCTGTTAGTTTCTGCTGTTCTAAGTTGAGCATTTGTTTGACAGTATTACTTGCAGCCTTGGACTGCGTTGTCATGCTCTTAGTATTCTGAATTGCAATATCGTTTAAGGTTTTTGCTTGCGATTCTATAGCCTTACCAGCTTTGGTAAGACTTTGTTTTGCACCACCGAGACTTCTTTCGTCTGCCATTTACTATCCTTCTTCTGTTAACAATATACCTTCTTGAATCTCAAGTTCTTTTTCCCAAAGCTCTTTTGCTTTTTCGTAAGACTTCATTGCAGATTCATATTGGTGTTCTTCCAGTTCGTCCTTGTTTGGTTCTACTGGAGGATTGTCTTTCAATAATTGAACATGTTCACTTGTGACATGATTTTCATTTACTGTATCTTCCGACATATTTTACCCCTATTTCTGTTGTGCGTTTGTATCATGTTCCTTTGCAGCGGAATTGACATATAGTCCAAACCAAGCTGCTCCAGCACCTACTAATATAGATATTAAACCTGATTGTTCCATACTTGGTTCAGGTAAATCTAGGAACCACATTACAACCCAGTAAATTAAGAATATGTAAACACTTAAAAATGCTCTTGGCCATATTCTCCATGCATCTACTGCTCTTGCAAGGTGAATCCATTTTTGCCATGGATTGACAGTATCATTAGCTTTTAGGTCTCTGATTTCATCTTTAAGGGCTGCATTCTCTTGAATCATTTCCATGAACTTTGATAAGTCCATTTCTACTTCATTTCGAGACATGTCCCCACTGAATCTTTCGTCTGCCATTTTATACTCCTTATCTATTTTTACTATTTCGGATGCGTTCTTTTTCACGCTCCTCTTCTAGATGTTGAAGTAATAATTTAATGTATATCTCCCTTTCCCATGGTATCATAGAATCCAATTCATGTAATGAATATCTATGATGTTGCATCATCTGAAAGTTTGTGTTATAATAGTTTACTAAACTATCATGAGAAAGGGCTACGAGAAAAAATTATTTAATCCTTGAATCGTAGTTGTTATTTCCTTTCCGCACGATACACATTCAGACTTAACCTCTTTTTTCAATTGTGGTATTGAACCGAAGTAATTCGATATCAGTTCCATTTGACTCATAGAAAGTGTATCAACAAATTCGTCTAGTTCTTGTGTAGAACTATCAGCTGTTGGAAACACATTCTCTTGGTCATAGACTGTCACCATACATCTTTTCAACATATCAATGGTTTGAGACATTTGACCCTCTTGCAAATTTGCAGAATCGATATCACCGATTCTAGGGTATCTTAACTCAACTCCAATTTCATCATTAATCATAATTTTGTTTTCAGGTTCGTCCCCTACTACTTCTACATCATCTAAATTAATGACCACTTCGCCATGACCTTCACATTCTTTGTCATGACATGTGACTTGCAAGTTTGCAGTTTCACCTACGCTCTTTGCTCTTATCTTTAGGAATAGATATTCCATATCGATAACAGGTAAGAGGTTTGGTTTACACTTACCGAAAGTACATGTCTCGATAAGGTCTTTCACTGCTTTAAACATTGCATCGTCATCTCCTTGTTCTTGAGCTATCAATAAATTTTTCTGCTCTGCAACAAGGAATGGTCGATATTCAACCTCTTGTCCGTCACTTGGAAGTATACAAGTATACTTCGGTGTCGCTTGCTTTGGTAAAGCCATAATATATCCTCTTTAAGAGGTGTTAATCACCCCTTCTTTTTTGTGTAATAAATTCAGAGTTTATTCCTAAATCTCTTCCGATATTACCAGCACGAGTGATTGCAGTATCATAACTTCCCAGTCGTCTACCTAAATCACCCAATTTTTTATTAAATCTTCCAGCAACTTTTAAACCTTGTAAAACTGCATCGAAGATTTTTCTTCCTTTATTTATACCACTAACCGAGAAGTTTCCGTCCATAGGTTGTTCTAGGTTAATAGGATTAGAAGCCGTTCCATAATCACTTGTCCAATATCTGTATGCGAGGTCGAAACTAAATTCTAGTACCCCCTCAGTCTCAGTATCTAACGATATGTCATCTATACCAGTGACATAACAGTCATGCAATGTATAAATCATTGCTTTAGTACCGTCTTTCCTTAGTGAAGATATCATACATTGTCCGATATAATCATCGTAGAATGAAAAGACTTGACCTTCTTGATTTCCAGCCAGTCCAGTTTCACCTAAGAAAGTTCTAGACGAAGTGACATTTTTGGTAGTGTGAACCATTCTCAACCATTCTTCAATGATTGCTCTATCTAAAAAGTTTTGGTCACAAAGATATGTAAAGTTTACAGAGTCACCATAATCCACTGAACCATCAGGGAATTGATAGTGACGATATGATGTGGTTGTTGATAATGACTTGCCTGGCAAAGTTGCAGACTTACAAAGTATTTGAAGATTATCAGCTGGAACACCACCCTTGTTAAGGTCGCCTGGCAACCTAGTGAATTCTACTAAGAATCTATTCGGTTGCATAGGTTGACCTATTGTATTCTTTAATAAGTCTATACCCGACTCTACTGGTTTACTTTCTACTGCCATTACCCATGAACCTTTTGACTATCTCGATATACATCGAGTGCATTAAACTTCTGCATGTTTTTTCCTTTTCTAAACATATGGTTTGGCATCATAGTCACAAAGTCCATATGTTCAGGTTTAACTTCTACTATCCTACTATTAATATAAGGATATTGATATTGTTTTATACATGGTCTTGCCCACCTTAACCTACTAATCGATTTCACATCAGGATATCTAACTCTAAACTGAGTGTCCTCTTGAGACTCTTCTTGTACTTCATACAAGTAATCCATTAACAATACTCTATATCTAGGAGCTATGTAATGCATATTGAATCCCAAAAACCCAGTTGCATATCTTTTTAATACAACTGTTAATGGAAACAAATCATAGTATGGTAATTTACCCATACCCTTAGGCATGTACATATACATGTACATTCTACCGAGGTCAAATCGAGTCACAAAGTTTTGTGCTTCTTTCATGACTACGGTTGGTGTTCTTCGTATATCTCTAATATTAGACTGGAACCATTGAAGAGAATCTATCGACTTTGCCTCGAGTTCTTCGGGTTTACTATCTAGTATATCTTGAAATAGACTTGCCATTGTCTATTATTTATGATAATTATTATATAAAGTGAAGTTTTCTTTTTGAATAAATGGTTTTTTGTAGTGGAAGTCGCACATATGTTTTAAATCTTCGAATGCAAGGTGTCCTACTATCCCGACCCCGTGTCCTTTGTATGTACCATGTTCGAATACATGACTGATTCTTTCGTCACATGTACCTTCGAGAATTGGTTTTGTACCTTTAAAACATTTACCAGTCTCTACAACTGATTCATATAGTTCTTTTCGTTCTTCACCTACATGCATTTCCAATATATGTTTCTTGTCTACACAAAATAATGCCTTGTCAGTATGGTGTGAATACAAACTCCACCATTCGTCAAAGGAAAGTATTGGTTTTTCAGGAAATAAGTCTCTAGTATCCCACAAAACAAAGTCTTCATTGCATTCAGTGTACCCGATTGCCTGTACACGGAACTGGCCTGGGTGTACAGACCATGTTGATTTCTTTAAAACCGCCTGAGGGACAGAATATAGACCCTCATTATTGATAATTTGACATAACCACTGGATTTTTACTAAGTGAAATACCGTATTTCTTGTATGTTCACCAATCCATGCCATCCAATCAGGTGAATCTTTCTCAGGATAGTCCAAATTGTATGCATTTTCTAAAAAACAGAACCCGTATGCCTCTAAATTGGTCATATCTTCTTCATTCCAACGACCTTTTGTGTTTACAATACCCTTTTCGAGTGCTTCGTTGTATGAAACTATCCTAGGTCTATTGATATTGACTCTTTCAAGGAAAGATTCCTTCATTTTCTCGACTTCAACAGGGTTTCTTATGTATTTTTTGGTATCCCCGTCATATTGTTGGACATGTATGTGATTATCCATTAGTTATAACTCTTAATTTTTAGTTCTACCAGCTTTAAGTCCTCGGGAGTGTCTACGGACAACCCTTCATCTTCGACTTGAACCATTCTTACAAGAAATCCGTGTTCTAAGTACCTTAACATTTCGACATTTTCCATTTTTTCGAATTCTAGTCTCTCTAGTTGTGGGAAAATTTCTAACATACTTCTACTATATGCATATAGTCCCATTTGTTGATAGTTGGATATAGGTAGTCTTGAGTAATGTGTGGCATATTCGTCTTTATTCATTGCAACCTTTACAACATTTCTATCAGTTAGTTTATAATCTTGGTCTATCGGTACATATGCATTTACTATTCCTTCATTTGATAATAAAGATTCAACTAATCTATCAATGGCTTCAGGATTTATCAGGGGTTCGTCCCCTTGTATGTTTACAAAGATATTTCCGTCCAGTAAATCGAGTGCTTTTGAACACCTATCTGTACCAGTTGAACATTCGTCCTCAATAACGATACATCTCATTTCTTGTTTTGAACAGTATTGGTGAATTCTGAAATCGTCTGTTAGAACTACGACAGTATCAAGGGTCTTTGCAAGTTTTGCTCTATCATACACCCTTCGTATCATAGGTATACCTGAAATGTCTACAAGTGGTTTACCTTCAAACCTTGTAGAACCCCACCTTGCTGGAATCAGTCCAACAGTTAAATCAGATGTGAAATCGACTTGAGCGAGTGAGCGCATTCTATATCTCCGAATCCCCAAGTTGCATATTCAAAATGCACACCAGCTCTATGTGCAGCTTGTTGGTCGTATATCATATCACCAACATAGATTGTATCAACAGGGTCTACATTACAATATGCCATACAGTGCAACAACTGGTCAGGTGCTGGTTTACCTCTAAGTCCTTGTTTAGGACAAGAGATAATATCAAACTCAGGTAGTTTATGTTCAATTAGTTTTACTGAATCTCTTGCTTTAGAAGTGCATAATGCAATCTTATGTCCTCTATTCTTTAATTCAGTCAGTGTTTCAAATACACCCTCATACAATGGTATCATATCATAGTGTAATCTAGAATAGGTCTTGTATGTTTGATAGATTTCAAAATGTCTATGATACAATCCTAGTTCTCTCATGATATCAGGAAAGGGTTTTCCTATTTGTGCTTTGTAATCCTCGAAAGGAGTGTCTATTTCGTGTTTTACTCTAACGGCGTCCCATGCTTGAGACATGTTCTGTAAGGAATCAATTAAGACTCCGTCCAAATCAAATACATATAATTTATTCATTTTTTCTTCTTGGGAACCAAGTGTTCTTCGGTAAGAATTCTAAATCCCATTTTCCTATCTTCACAGAATTCACCAGCTGCTTTGAACTTTGCTTGGTTTATTATATAGGTGAGAACTTTCTTTTTATATTTGTTGGTTATCCTCTTGGGTTCCTTTGGAGGAAAACATTGTGACTTTGGTTTAACTTCTATTATCTCTCTTTTTACTTCACCCAAAGAATTCCTATACTTGATATAGAAGTCGGGAAAATATCTATGGACTTTTTTATCCACGGGAGAACGATAAGGAATAATTACCTCTTCACTACCCCATTCTAGTATGTTAGGGTTGTTATCACAATAAACCATAAATCTGCGTTCCCATAAAGACCTATAATAGATTTTTGTGGGGTCACCTTTATACTTTTTGTAATTCTTTGGTTTGAACTTACCGCTGTATGACATAAATAGATTATAAAGACTCTTTTAGGATATTTATATGCCATCGATTAATAAAATTTTAGACAAAATCAATCAAGCCTCTCAAGCTGTCAAGTCTGCAAAAGGAATCAAAGCACAAATTTCGAGTGCTGGTTATAAGGGTGGAGTCAACACAGAAGAAGTTGATAAACTACAAGAACAAGCAGAAGAGAGTAGAAGAAAATTAGAAAAAAGAAGGACTGATTTGCAAAGTCAATTATCTTCTCAAAATCAAACCAAGAAGAAAGCAAGAACACCAAAGTCCGACTTTGTAGACTTAGAATTCCCTATAGGTGGTGACCATGATAATTACCTTGTATTCGAAACAAGAGCAAGGAGACCTAGAACTGGTGGAAATCTATTATCTTCTGAAGCAGATAAACAACTATCCATAGTGTTGCCTATTCCCGAAGGTGGAATAGATGCAGAAGCCAGTGTTCAGTTTACTGCAAACGAAGGAGTCGGTGCAATTGCAAGAGCAGTAGCAGGTGGTTCAACAGCTGGTCAAGACGCAGGTGGAATGATAGACGAAGTAATAAACAGTGCAGAGGCTTTCTTCAAAAATGCAATAGGTAGTATGGGTGGAGGAGCTCAAAACATTATTGCTGGTCAAGCAAAGAACCCTATGAAAGAAATGGTATTAGGAGACGATGTACTTGATTTTAGAACTCATTCATTCTCATGGGATTTATATCCTAGAAACTTTTTAGAGGCACGAAGAATAGTAGAAATTTGTAATGGATTTAGAATTGCAGCTCTACCCGATACCTTTGCAGCTAAAGACGACCCTGATGCATCAGAGAACTTCTTTAACTTTCCAAACATATTTGAAGTGACTGTAGAAGGCCCTATTGCTGGAACAATAGAAAGATTTTTACCTATGATATGTACAGGAGTTAAAGTTGGACAAATAGGTTCGGACAATTATTACATTGGTGCTGGTAATGAACAATATTTCTCAGGACATACAACCCTTGCAGTAGACTTTACTGAAATCAAACTCATGTCTCAAGAAGTATACGCAGATAGAGTTGCACCTACACTTATCAATCAAGGTGATTATGGTGTTGTCTCAGACCCAGGCGGTTCTGCAAGTTTACAAGAAGCAGAGAAGACTGGTACTGGTTGGGCAGACGCAGGTCGTGGACATACAACTACTAACCCACCCGATGACGGAGACGGATAATGGCAAATAAATTTTTTGAAAACTTTCCCGAAATGCAGTACAAACTGGATAGTGGGAAGATTATTACTATTAAAGATTTCTTTCGTAAGTCTTCAATAGAACCAGCTGCAAAGGAAGCAATAATTGATTATACCTTCTATGAATTAGAAGAAGGAGATAGACCCGATGTTGTTGCTGGTAAATTGTATGGTAATCCTGAATTACATTGGGTATTCTTTTTAGTCAATGATTTTGAAAACTATTATGACTGGTATAAAAGTCAAAGAGATTTCGAATCATATATTAAACATAAGTATAGAGGTAAGTTTTTAGTTGCATCTAGTTCAACAGATATAGTTAGTTCAACCAGTAAGTTTTTAATTGGTGAAGAGGTCACTGCAACTGATAGTAAGGGAATAGTCATTTCAGTAGAACCAACATACAATAGAATTGCAGTCGAAGTAGAGAAAGGTTTTTTAAATCCAGCTGCAACGACAGGTACAAACTCCACAAAATCATTTACTCCAAGTTCTATCATAGACCAAAGAGACGGTGCATGTTATTATTATAAGGGAGACTTAAAATCAAATCACTTCATATCAGGATACCAAGAAAGAACTTTCTATGAAGAAGAGTACATAAAAAACGAAGAGAAAAGACAAATAAAAGTTATCAAACCTGCTATGATAAATCGAATCGTATCACAGTTTGAGAAAGTAATGAAATCATGAGTGCAAACTATGAAATAGGTGGATTCAAAATTGTTTCATTCACCTTAGTAAACCAGTATAACGAATCTATAGATATAAGCTCTATGGTCATGGGGTTCAAACTCTATGAATCCATATTCAATAAATTTGTCACGGGTGAAATATCTCTTGCAGACGGTCTTAACCTTCCTAAAAATTTCAGACTAACAGGTCAGGAAAATGTTCGTATTGCAATCAAACAAAAAGAAGGTGTTGACGAAGAAGCGGGGGAAGAGTTTTCAATCGATAAAGTTTTTAGGGTTTACAAGTTAGAGAATGTGACAAGGGTTAGTGAAGTTGCACAAGCATATGTTTTAAGAATATGTGACCCGAGAATGTTTTTTGCACAGAGAAAAAGACTAAGTCAAACTCTTCGAGGAAGATACGACCAAATCCTTCAAAATGCTTTAGTAGATGTAGGTAAGTTTAGAGTAAACGAATTTGACGCATGGGAAAAGACTGTTCCCGAAAACAAACAATTAATATGTCCAAACTGGACAATCAACCAACTCATAGATTACATTGTAGAGAATTCACAAACATCAGAATCACATGGATATAAAAATGGTATGTTCTTCTATCAGACATTAAATGGTGGATTCAGATTCCAAAGTTTTGATTCTATGGTAAGTATGGAGTTCCCAGTTGAGTTTTCAAATGTACCTAGAAGCACAGACGAAAGCACAGACCAAGAAAACTTAAATGCCCCAGGCGGATTAAACTCGTCAATCTTAGTATATAAGAAACCACAAATATATGATACATTAAGTGCAACTGTAGGAGGTGCCTATGCTTCAACTCTCAAAGTATACGACCCAATTAGAAAACTAGAAGAAGAGAATGTATATAACATAGAATCAACTATGAAGAAAGGTAATCATGTATCAGGGAATCCTATGTTGTTTGTTGACGATTTAGAAAAAACATTAAGGCCTGGTGAGATTGTAGACCCCGAGGTATCACCACCGATAGACGAGATAGATATAGATGCAAAAGCTTCAGAAGAATTTAGTTCCTTGATAATAAGTGATTATCATAATCAACATTCATTCGACAATGCAGAGAATCTATCAGACCCCGAAGTATTCGAACCAAGAAAATTAAATGATAGTGGGACATTAGAAAGAAGAGCTCTCATGCAAATTTTAAATCAACATAGAATGCAAGTCACATTACCTCTCAGAACAGATTTGTCTGTAGGTATGGTTATACAATTAAAAATTACACCACCCGAAACCATGGGTGAAGGTGACCTGATAGATAAAGTAAATGATGATAGATATCTCATAACAGATTTATCTGTACAAGGAGATACAATAAAGAAGACTGGACTTTGTGTAATTGAGTGTGTAAAAGAAAGTTATGCACAAAAGATTGAAACTGCAAAACCACTTGCAGAGAAATCAGCTGGAGACGAAATATAATGGAATACTTTTACGGGATAGTTGAAGACCGACAAGACCCTTTAAAGGTTGGTCGTGTTCGTGTCCGTATACACGGGATTCATACAGATGAAAAAACCCTGATTGCCTCAGCAGACTTGCCATGGTGTCAGGTTATTCTTCCAACAACTTCGGCAGCTTTATCAGGACTAGGAACAGGTCACGGACTCGTGGAAGGGTCTACGGTATTTGGTTATTTCAGGGACAAAGCAAAACAAGACCCAATAATATTAGGAACTGCAGCTGGTATTCCACAAGCTGGATATAAAGAATCTATTACAGACGAACTTATAACAAGAGATATAGAGAAAGGATTTAACGACCCTAGAGCATTAACAGTTGACGATTACAAAGGTGGTTCAGAACAACCAAACCCAACTCAGGATTCAAGAAGAGGTTGGGGTCTTACTACTGCAATGGATACTGCACCAAAGTTTCCAAAAGAATTAAAAA
>MDTG01299287.1_pt1 | contig 15302 bp, 3 predicted proteins | sample 811421 | NCBI WGS metagenome assembly MDTG01 (sample SAMN05326645, study PRJNA326480) | marine metagenome | isolation source: seawater | place: Pacific Ocean: South East | collected 2011
CGAATGGGGATTGGTGTAACGGTAGCACTAGGGTTTCTGATTCCCTCAGTCCAAGTTCAAATCTTGGATCCCCAGTTCACGAAAAGACGAGGAGGTCCGCTCACGCGGGCCTCCTCGTCTTTTTGAGTCGGACGTCTCTCAGCGAACGTTGATTCGCTTGATCGTTGACGTGATTCTGGAGTCACCGGAAACTGATTCGAAGATCACACGATACCCTCCCCTGCCTTCGGAAAGATTCAGAACCTGAGCCTCGGAAAGGGACAGCTGGAGGGCGTAGAACTGCCCCACCACGTTGGTCTGCCTGAGCCCTCTCACTTCATCGACTCCGAAGGTGCGATCGAAGAGTGGACGCTCACCACCATCCGGGAACTCGTTGAAGAGCTCCACTCTGAGCGTTCCCGACTTCCAGAAGGGAAGTGGAAACGCCTTCGAATAGAGATAGACGGCGATGGGGAATTCCGAAGCGAGACCGTTTCCATCGAGATCGCTGAGCGAGTAGGGGGCAAGCACGACGATGTTGGTGACGATGGAATCGGGTGGGGTGACGCGAGCCTCCACCGGTGGTGGTGGGAGAGGATCGCCCGGACGGGTCATCGTCTTCTCAGTCTGGCACCCGAGAAGGACGAATGATGCGAGAAGCCACGCGAAACAGGAGCCGATCTTGAGACGTGAATCAATCACCGGTCGAATCACTCTCGGTCCCCTCGAGCTTCTCGAGGCCGTCGATCTCGAAGTTCTGATTCAGAATGCCACTGGAGGAATCGAGACGACCGGATTGAATCTGGCTCTTGAAGTCATCGGGAATCGGCAGGGTCTGAATCGCCTCCTCGGTCAGATCCGACCAGACCTGGGAGGTTGGATCCTTGATGACGTGGGGCGTGAGCACGATGACGAGCTCGGTTCGAACGGCTCTGGTGTCTTCGCTTCGGAAGAGTCCACCGATCAGAGGCAGATCACCCAGAAGAGGGATCTTCTGATCCGTCCGTTCGAAATCACCCCGGATGAGGCCGCCGATGATGACGGTGTTGCCATCACGTACCGTGACCGTGGTGGTGGCCGTACGGCGCTTGATGATGGGAGAGTTGAAGTCGGTAGAGATCTGAAGCTGCTGATCACTGAGCTTCGAGATCTCAGGGGCGATGACCATACGGACGAACCCCTCGGGGTTGATCGTCGGTGTCACACGGAGAATCGTTCCGACTTCCTCCGGAGTGACGGTGGTGTTCTGGGTTCCCTGTTCGAACGTCTGCACGGCTTCAGGAAGGCGAAGGGTCTCACCGACCTGGATGTATCCCTCCTCGTTGTTCGCGACGGTGATCGACGGATTGGAGAGAAGCTGGAAGCGGCTCTGCGCCTCGACGGCTGCGAGAGTGAGACTGAGATCCGTGGCCGAGACTTCGAACGGCGCGGAGATCGAACCACCCAGCATGCTGCCGATGAAACCGAAGTCAGCGCGCATCGGAAGCACGCCGACACGATCATTCACGGTGATTCCGGACTCGTCGTCGTCGTCGAGAGTGATCTCGGCAAGAAGCACCTGGATCAGAACCTGGGGGGGATCGATGTCGAGCTCACGGATGATGTCCATGACCTTCTCTCGATATCGGGGACTGGCATTCACCAGAACCGAGTTGCTCTTCTCGTCGCCGACGATGGTGACCTCGCGTTCGAGAAGCCGGCTGGCTGAAGGAAGCTGATCCGAACCGAGCGTCTCGATGAGCTTGCGCTGGTCCTCGGCGACGAACTCCCCCACAACCCGGGCGATCTCACTGGCCTGAGCGTTGCGCAAGGGATAGACGAAGGTGTCTCGTTCATTGGCCTTCTCGGCATCGAGCTTCTCGACCACGCCGGAGACCAGATCGAGATACGTGGGTGTCCCGGAGACCAGCAGCGCGTTGGTGCGGTTGTCGACCGTGATCGAAAGCGACTGACGCTGGTCGGGAACGAGGGTGAGATCGGTTCCCAGTGCCGATGCATCCTCCGTGCCCTCCCCCAGATCCACGCCGGAATCACGCGGTTTCAACACATAGAGATCACCCTGCTGCTGCAGATTGAAGAGATCACCGAGTATGTCGGCCATGGCTTCCGCATCCGCATTGGCCAGACGGAAGACCCGGATGTCCTGATTTCCCGTGGTCGATGAATCGAGATCCCTGATCATGTTGTCGATCAGTTCCATGGCTTCTCGCGGCGCACGCACCACGATCGTGTTGGTGCGCACATCCGGGGTCAGACTGATCGACTCACGAATCGCGGAGGAGACTTCGGTGCTGACCTCCACGCCTACGCCGGCGTCACCTTCGATCTTCTGGAGATAGCGGATCACGGTCGACTGTTCCGACCCTCGACCACCTGCGAGGGTGTTGCCGGCCAGCACGTTCTCGATCAGGGAGACGGTCTCGACCGCGTTGGCCGCACCGAGCGCGATGTACTTGATCTCGACGACCTGGGATGGCTTCGTCTCGTCGAGTTGCGTGACCAGTCTTCGAATCGCCCGGCGATCGTCGGTGGGCGCGTTCACCACCACCGCGTTCAGACGTTCTTCAGAACTCACGCGAATGACCACCTCGCCGCGACGGCGATTCTCGTCCTCGACGTACATGTCCTCGAGGAGTTCGACGACGTTCTCGGCATCCTGGTTCATCAGGGTGATGATCTCGACGTCGTCCATGCCGGCATTCTCGGCACTGGCGCGAACCAGAGCGTCGAGAAGCGTCCTGACCGCATCGAGATTCTCCTCGTTGGATGCGACGATGATCGAACGGCTGACGGGATCGGCGGAGATCGAGACCTGGTCCGAGGGCGACTCGCCATCACCAAGGCTTCGAGCACGATCCTGCATCAGATTCTCGAGTCGTCCGGCGAACTGTTCCACGTCACCACGGTCGAGAGGAACCACGTGCAGACCGACCGCGGGATTCGTGGGAACTTCGGCGAGCTGAGTGACCAGACCACGGATCGAAGAGAGGTCCTCGGGGTCGGCGGCGACCAGCAGACTGCTGGTACGTGCATCGGGAATGACCAGGGGACGACGTCCGCGGGCCACGTCACCGGGGAGTTCCGCGTACCGACGTTCCATCAGCCGTTCGATGGCCTGCGCCAGCCGATCGACGGCTCCGGTCTCGACCGGGACCACGGCGATGTCCCCATGTTCCATGTCGGGTGCTTCATCGAGATCACGCGCGAGACGCTTCACGGTCTCGAAGGTGTCCTCGCCCGCCGCGACGATCAATGCGTTGGTGCGCTCATCGGAAAGCACCAGCACACGTTCGAGTTCAGCGGTCTCCGGCTGCACTTCGCGCAGTCGATCGACCCGTGCATCCATCATCCGCTGGACGATCGATGCGATCCGAGTGGATGAGGCGTTCGTCAGTTCGATCGTACGGATCTCACGGAGCTCGGGGGGCATTGCGGTGTCGAGGGTCTCGAGGAGTTGTTCGAGAATGGCGAAACTCCGCCCGGTGGTGCTGACCACCAGGGCGTTGGTGCGCTCATCGGGGATGATTTCGACACGATCGTCCTCACGCATGGTGCCCGCTCGGATCTGGGATTCGAACAGCTGCCCGAGAACCACGGCGAGTCGAGCGGCCGACGCGTTCTCGACCGGATAGATCCGGACCAATGCTCCGGGGAAGGCGGACTCGACATCGAGCATGGAGAGCAGGCCCTGGACCACGCCGAGATTCGAAGGCGTTCCGACGACGAGCAGTGAATTCGTCGCCTTGTCGGGTCGGATCACGAGTCGCGCCATGGGCACGAAGATCTGGGATTCACGTCGTCCTCCCCCATCACCGACACGCAGTCTTGCGGCCTGATTCTGAAGCGGCACGGAAGCAGGAAGTTCCGTCGAACCTTCGACGAGAACCTCCTCGATCAGTTCCGCGATGTCTTCGGCATCGGCGAACCGGAGTGGAAGCACTCTGGCCTCGACCCACCCCAGTCCCACTTCGGAATCGAGACGTGTCACGAGAACCTCGATGAATGCGACCCCGTCTTCGCTTCCCGCGGCGATCACGGTGTTGGTCCGGTCATCCTTGGTGATCGCCATGTTCTCCATGAGCGCGCGCCCCACCGCTCCGGTGGGAACCCCGCTGACCATCCCGCCGGGGACATCGCCGAGACTTTCACCCTGAGCGTAAAGATCATTGACGATTCGGATGAAGTCATCGGCACCGATGTTCTCGAGTGGGAACAGACGAACCGTGGCCGATCCGCTTGATGGGAGCTGATCGAGCAATCCGGCAAGTTGCTCGACCGCTCGCACGTTTCCTTGTGAGGAAACGACCATCAGAAGATTCGAGTCGTCGTTTGGCACCAGCCTTACCGGTTTGGTGAGATCGATGTCCGCCTCGGGGGATCCGAGATCACGAGCCACGAGCTTCAGCCTGCGCGCCTGCTCGCGAAGGGCTTCGGCCATGGGATGGCCGGCTTCCGATGAAGCGGGATCGAAGAGCGAACGAAGCGTTTCGGCGACGTTGCTGGCTGGGAGATTTCTGAGCGCGACCAGACCGATGCGATCTGTCTCACCCGGAACGGAATCGGATTGGTCGAGCGACCGTGCGATCGAGACCAGGGTCTCCTTGTCGGCCGGGTTCGCGGCGACGAGAAGTGCATTCCGCCCTTCGAGTGGTGTGGCACGCACGGGCTCGACCACCAGGCGACCGGCGGCACCATCCGTGGACGGACTGTCGAGTCCGATGGATTCGATCACACGAAGAACTTCCGCAGCCGGCACGTTTTCAAGTTCGATGATGAAGACACCCTGTCCTCCTGAAGGACGCATGCGATCCATCTGCTGGATCGTCCCTCTGATCTCGGACCACATGGCCCCCGTGCAGGCGACCACCACGGAATTGCTCACGAGATCGGCCTCGAGCGACAGCGGTGACTGGGTCCTCTGGGCCTGCGCGGTGAAGGCGGAACGGATCGAACCGACGATGTTGGAGGCGTCCGCGTTCTCCAGAGCGAGCACGTGCACGGAAAGCCCGTGCGCATCGGCTTTCTGCTGGATCGCTTCCGCCAGCGCCGCGATCTGCGCGAACTCCGCGTCGTCGGCACGAACGATGATGGTTCCACTCAGATCATCGGCGAGGATGCGGGTCGTCGCACCCCCCCGATTGTCTCCGGCGGTGTACAGCTCCTGAAGACTCGAAGCCAGCTGAGAGGGCGAGCCGTTGAGCACCGGAATCAGACGTGGAGGTGGGAGCTTCATGAAATCCGCGACGTCGAGTTGCGTGATGATGCCCTCGATCTTCTCGAGATTCTTTCGACTCGCGGACACCACGATCGTGTTGGTCTGCTCCTCGGCGGCGGCACTCACCCACTCCTCGGCCTCAACGAGGATCGTGGGTGCGGTGAATTCCTCGCGATCGCCGCGATCCCCGCGGTCGTTCTGACGCTGCCCGCTGTCACGCTTGGATTTCTGTTCGATCGGTCCTCGGAACGCCTCGTTGATGGCCCGCGCGACGCTGCGTGCGTCCGCGTAGTTCAGCGCGAGCACGGTCAGCTGGAGCGACGAATCGTACTCTGCACTGTCCAGCTTCTCGATCAGTGATCTGATCCCAGGCCACTCGTTCTCGTCGGCGCTGATGACCAGGGAATTGGTCGCGAGATCGGCCGCGATCTGTACGTTCTTCTTTCCGGGATCATCGACGTTCACCGCGAATGCACCGTAGAAGTAACTCAACGCGCTCTGGACCTTGTCGGCTTCCGCGAACTGCAGAGGCAGGAACTGGGTCTGACGAGGCGACGCTCCCGGTTTGTCCAACTGTTCGAGGATCGTCTCGATCATCTCGAATTGTTCGGGCGTCGCACCGACCACGAGTTGATTGTCACGGGTCCAATCGACTGAGGGAGCGGTGTCACGACCACCTCGGTTTCGGAACACGATGTCCAGATTCAGGGTCACCTCTCTGGCCTCGGCATGCTTCAGCGGAATGATCCTGTATTCGACGGAACTCACCGACGGCGCACCTTCGAGTCGCTCGATCAACTCCTCGATCACAGGGAACGATTCGTTCGTGGCAGCCACCACCAGGGAATTCGATCGGTTGTCGGAGACGATGCGCGCGACCACTTCGACCGCATCCTCAGTGGAGCCCTCGACCTTCACCGTCGCACCGGTCGTTCGGCCGTCGGCATCGAGCGCGAGCGCCTGCTGAAGCACGAACATGGCCTGATCCGCCTCCGCGGTCTCCAGCACGAAGGTTCTGATGAGGGTTTCCTCACGCATGGGTGGACCGTCGAGCTTCTCGACCAGAGCCTCGACCTGAGCGAACTCGACCTTGGGGGCGTTGACGATCAACGAATTGGTTCGGGCGTCGGCGGTCACCATGATGCCGGGCGTACCCGAGCGGCGCGGGAACTGCTGCGAGACGAGACGAGCGATCTCGACCGCTTCGCCTCGACCAAGAGGAAGAATCTCAATGGCGCGATCACCGGCCGAATCGGGCATGTCGATCTGCGAAACCAGATCCTTGATGATCGCGGTCTCATCCTTCGATGCCGAGACCAGCAGTGTGTTGGCGGCGTTGCTGGATGAGATCGACACCGAGGACCTGGGCTTCCCGCTCGACTCGGACTGCTGTCGGAGGAAGTTCAAGAGCGTTCTGGCAACTTCTCCGGCCGGGGCGTATTCAAGCGCGAGCACGGTCACGTTCTGTTCGGGAATGGAGACCGCTTCGTTGAGCGTGTCCACCACTTCCTTGGCGAGGAGCTGGTCCTCCTCCGATGCAGCGACGATCAGCACGCGCGAACGACCGTCGGCCTCGATCACGGCCTGGTTTGAGGTGTCATCATCCCACCAACGGGTGCTCACACCAAGCGCCTCGCGAACCATGTCCCGTGCCACACGAACTTCGGTGGACTCGAGTTGATAGACACGGACGACCTGCTTGTTGCCCGCCGAGGCAGGTTGATCGACCGCCGCGAACACCTGCGCGACTGTGTCGAAGATCTCGCCGTTCCCGGTCACGAGAATCGCGTTCATCTGTTCGACGACCGCGGTCATCACCTGATCCTTCGAACCACCACCCTCGCGACGCATCCACATGATCGGCCCGAAGACCTCCTGGAGAATCGAATTGACCTTGGCGGCTCGTGCGTGCTTCAGAGGGAAGACACGGAATTCGAGACCCTTGGTGGCCTCCACGGAATCCAGTCTTTCGACCAGATCTCGAACTTCCTCGAATTCCGACTCCGTGGCGGAAACGAGCAAGGTCGCAGTAGCCGTATCTCCCACCACTGCGACCTGTCGTTTGAGTTTCCGTCCCCGAGCGCCGGATGCAATTCGAGCACGGTCGTCATAAAACCGCTGGATGACGCGCGCCACGACTCCGGCATCAGCGCGTTCCAGCACGATTGAACGAACCGGGAATTCGGCGGTTGAATCCCGATCCAGTTCTGAAAGAAGGGTTCTTATCTCAGCGAGGACCTGATCCTCGGCACGAACCACGAGCACGCCTGCATCGTCGTCTGGAATGATCATGGTGCTGGCTCGAACGGACTGATCGTCTCCGATCACGATTCGATCGAGAATGCGTCCGATCGCACTCGGCCGTGCCGCGGCCAGCTCGAGCACGGTCAACGGCGCTTTTTCGAGCGTCGTCTCACTGTCGAGCGTGTCCAGCAGCGACTCGACCTCCTTGAACTGCTCGGAGGAAGCCGTGACGATCAGTGAATTCGTCCGTTCGTCGGTGACGAACTCGGGTTCGACGAGCCTTGTTCCAGTGTTCCGCTGCGAGCGGACCTTCGCAGTGAAGATCCTGTCGAACGTCCTCGACAGCTCCGCCGCGTCGGCGAATCTGATCTCGTAGGTCTTGATCGTGCTGTAGGCGATGCTCGTCTCCTGATCGAGCATCTTCAGGTAGTCCTCGATGAAGTCGAAGGCTTCGACTGGGGCGAGAACCATGAGCGAGTTGGTCGCGACATCGGAGACGACGTGCACATCTCGCGTGTCGAAGGAGGTCTCGCGACCGTCGAGAGAGAACTGGACCGCAGGATCGACACCGGGTCGCTTCCCACGACGAAGCAGTGTCGACAGTCCGTCGGAGGCCCGACGTGACGACACGTTCTCGAGCGAATAACTCCGAAGGGTCAGTTCCTCGGCGGCCGGCTGGCGTGCATACGCCGCGATCAACGAGGCGACCGTTTCGAAATCGGCGTCGCTTGCGGTGATGATGAGTGATCGACCGTTCTCATCGGCGATCACCCCGACACGACGGGCGAGGTCGCCGACTCCGCCGCCCGAGGGACGAATCGATCGAAGCGTCTGTGAAACGAGAGTACGAAGCTGGACGGGTGAGACACCCTCCGGAAGAGGAATCGTCCGCACGGTGGTGCCTGCATCCGGAAGCTCGTCCTGCGCCTGAGCGGCGAGTGCGCGAACACGTTCGACCGCACGGGGACTGCCCAGAACGATCAGACTGTTGGTCTCCGGGTCCACGGCGATGACGATGTCCGCATCGTCGGTAACTTCGGATCCAGCGGTCTCCTGCGACCCGATCATGACGGCTGCGAGGAGCGAGGCGCGTCCACCCAGGCTGCCCGCGTGTGAACGAGAGTCAGCATCAGGCTTCGCCGAGGGCGAGGGCCCGTTGCCGTACCGACGAAGCAGCTCATCCAGCGGGATGATCTCGACGTCGTCGGAGGAATCCTCTCCACGACGGAGCATTCGCTCCAGAAGTCGGGCGACGTCGTCCGCTTCGGCTCTGGAACCATCGATGGGGATCGTCCGTATCTCGCGTGAGCCCATCACGGTGGCCTCGTCGACGTCGCGCGTCACCCTGGAGATGACGTCGAACTGCTCCGTGGTCGCACGTACCAGCAGTGCGTTGCTGGAGAGATCGACCTCGATGACGGGAGGCTGCTGCCCATCCTCACCATCGGCGAAGAGTGCGCGCAAGCTCGCTGCCAGCTTGTCCGCATCGGCATTGTTGATGGTGAGAACACGCACGCTTCGGCGAGCCAGTTGATCGGAGGCCGGGTCGACGTCGAGTTGCTCGATGGCCTTCTGCGCCACGGCGAGCATCGATGCGGGACCCGCGACCACCACGGCGTTCAAGCGTGAATCGGCCTCCACCTTGACCGAGGTGTCGGGACTCTCATTGAGGCTGGCGTAATATCGTCGGATGTACGAGGGAATTCGTTCCCCGTTGTCGGTGTTTTGCGCCACGATCAATTTCGACACCATGGGTGCGACGACTTCCGCACGGGCGTGCTTCAGAAGTATCGTCCGGACCGAGGTTCCATCGGTGCTGATTCCGGATTCGAATCCGGAAAGCAGCTGAGCCACTTCGACCTGGCGATTGGGAGAACCCGTGACCACGATCGAATTGCTCGAAGGCTCGGCGATGATCGAGGTCGTCTCGCCTCGAACGGAGAACCCGCCGAGGGCTTCCATCGCGGAACGCAGCGCATCGGCGACTTCGGTGGCTCGAGCCTGCATCAGGGGATAGACCCTGACTTCCTTGCGCGTGAGATCGGAAGGTTGGTCCAGCTGTGCGATCAGTGCGTCAGCGACGGGCATGAGTGATGCGGGTGCGGTCACCAGCAGACGGTTGGTCCCGTTCTCCACGCTCACCGTGGGAGATTCGACCGCCACGCCGGCCGCGACCGCGTTGCGCAGTGCCGCAGGCCAGCGACTTCGATCGGAGAGCAGGCGCTGCAGCGTCGAGGCGATCACGGCCCCGTCGGCGTGCGTGACTTCGACGATCTTGAGATCCATCGACGGCATGGCCGAACGGGCGTCGAGTTCCGACATGATCTTGGAGATCTGTTCGACGTCCGAATCGGAACCGAAGACCAGGATCGTGCCTGCTTCGGGAACGGCGACGAGTTCCAGATCGGATCGACCCGTTCCTATTCCAGCGGCGGCCGCGACACGCTCCACCATCGGCACGAGTCGTGCAGGGTCGACGTTTCTCGGTGTGAACGTGATCTGTCGAGGACGAACCGAATCCTCGGGGCGGTCGAGCTGGTCGATCAGTGACCGTGCCAGCGCGACCATCTGCTTCGGCCCGCTGACGACCAAGGTGTTGGTGCGAGGGTCGCTGTCGACCTTGATGCCGGGAACCGCCGCCATCTGCCCGCGACTCCGTCTCAGCCGCTCCATCATGATGCGCGGGTCGTTGTTGACCTGATCGACGAGCATTCGTTCGATGATCGGGGCGAGCTCGCGGGCCTCCGCGTGCTTCAACTCGAAGGTCCGGGCGTCTACCGCATCAGTGGAAGGTGTGGCATCGAGAGGCTCGATCATGGCATCCACCAGATCGAGATCCTCCGCGAGTCCGACCATGATCAGAGCGTTGGATCCGGGCGCGGCGACGAATCGCATCTCGACGGGAGCACCTGTCACCGGGCTGGTGACCGTGGGCAGCGTCTCTCGCAGGGCCGTCGCGATGTTCGCGGGATCTGCGAAATTCAATGCACGAACGCGAACGACCGGATCGGCGAGGACGCCCTTTCCGGAATCGAGCTGTTCGATGACTTCTGCCGCGATCGACATCACGGATTCAGGAGCCTGGATGATGAGCATGTTGGTCTTGCGATCGGAACTGACTTCCAGCAGACCATCGGCACGAGCATCGCCACCTGGAATCTCCTCGCGAAGACGAGCGGCGAGGATTTCGCGAACGAGAGGCTCCAGTTCGCCGGCACGGGCGGTTTCAAGCCTGAAGAATCGAAGGCCGGTGGGCGGCGTGACCCCACTTGATTCGAGAGCGGTGATGATCTCGTCGATCTGAGCGAAGACCTCCGGTGGTCCGGAGACGAGAAGCGTGCTGCTGGCCGGCTCGGTCGAGATCAGAACTGAAGCGGAACCCGCGGCATCGGTGCTTCCAAAGCCTCCGGCATTCGAAATCTGAGTCAGCGTTCTCGCAACGGAATCGAGTTCACTACGGAGGAGCTTCCAGGTCCTGATCTCTGATTCGTCGGCGAGTTGAGTCCGGTCGAGTTGATCGACCAGTTTTTGAAATCCAGCCATTCGCTGGGTCGGGGCGTCGACGATGATCGAATTGGTCTGACGGTCGGCACGGACCACGACCTCGCGTGGTTGTTGAAGATCCGGCCGTGCACGTCCGCGGGAATCACGGGGCAACGGTGGCTGGGGGAACATCTCGTCGAGTGTTCGCGCGAGTTCCTCAGCTCGTGCGACACGAAGAGGAAAGATTCGAATCTCCCTATCTTCGGCATCGAGGCGATTGACGTCGTTCAGTTGGGTGACGATCGCGGCGATCTCCTCGAAGACCTCGGGGTGGGCCATGATCACCAGTGAATTCGTCTGAAGATCCGGCTCGATGCGTACGGGCTTCGAAGCGCGCTCCTCGGGAGGCCGCATCGCATAGCCCTGCGTCAGGGATCGTGCGAGATTCTGGACATCCGCCGTACGCACCTGGAGGAATCGCATGGGAGGCATGTCCACCATCTCGATGGTGTCCAGCTCCGCGGCGTACTTCCGGATGAATGCAAGCGTCTCTTCGTCGGCCAGCACGCGCAATGCGTTGATCTGTTCGATTTCAGTGATGGTGGGCTCGGGCATCGTCCGTCCGGACACAACGATGGGCGCGGCCGCGATCATCGCCTCGAGCTGGGACTTCACCTCGGCCGCTCGCGCGACTTCGAGGTCGATCATCATCGAGCGTTGCCCGGCATCGACCACATCCATCTGAGCGAGCAACGTGGTGATCGCATCGAGATCCGAGGGATCCGATTCGACGATCAGTAGACCGAGCTCATCGATCGATTCGAATCGCGGGGCCTCGAAACGTGTCCCATCCCGGGGATCGAGAAGCTTCGCGGCCATGGTCTGCATGTCCGCCTGGATCGCGCTGGGTGTCACGTTGGTAACCGCCAGCTGTCGAACCGTGCGCGGAGCGACGACCATCGCCTCGGCCTGGGCGAGTGCCTTCCGGAAGCGCTCGATGGCAAGCACCCCACCAGTCAGGGTCAGACCGCGGGTGGTCTCGTCCAATTCGATTTCGAGTGCATATAGAGGATCGGAATCCCCGTGAAGCGAGTCGTAGATCGTCATCGCACGCTGAAGTGCCCGTGCGGGGTCGCTTGATTGAAGGGTGAGGAACTCGACGGCTCTCTCGACGCTGGAAGGTCGATCGATCAGATCGAGAATCCCTCTGACTCGCGTGATCTCCGCCGCGGGCCCGGTGACGATGATGGATGCGCCATCAGGACCGGGCAGCAGAAGCAGATTTCGCGAGGTCCGGGAGCCCAGCATCGGCTTGATGGCCTCTATCACCGATTTGGGCGTGCCATGAGTGATCGCCAGCAGCTCGGTGGCCTGTCTCGATGCGGACGAGCTCCCGTCGGCCAGGTCGTCGAGATCCGTGAGCAGCCTGATGCCGTTTTCAACCAGGGCTGAATCACCCACGATCGTGATCTTGTCGACATCCTCGAGCGGGACCACGGTAGGTCGGTCCTCGGCCGGAACCGACGCGAAGAATTCGCGCAGCTTTGCGGCCGCCGCCTGAGGCGTGACTCTGCTGACCGAGACGGTGCGCATCATCCGTGCATCGCCGACGGACCCCTGGGGCACGTCGAGAAGGACGATGGTCTCCTTCAGTTGATCGATCCGGGCGCGCGTGCCTTTGACGATGATCGCGTTGGTCCGTTCGTCGGGAGTGATCTTCAGTCCCGGAAGTTCCTCGTCCTCGACCTTGACCTGCTTGCCCTTCGAATTGACGACGTACTTCACGATACGTTCGCTCATCAGAGAGGTGAGTGACTTGACCATCTCCTGAGCGGTGGAATGACGAATGGGGATGTATTCGAGGATGTTCTCGACATCCTCACGATCGATCTCGTTGATGATCTTCTGGATTCGCCTGATCTGAGCGGCGGTCTCGACGACGATCACGGCATTCTGCCTCGGGAGCGCGGTCACTGACCCGTAACTGGCCACGAGATTTGCGAGTTGTTCCGCGATCGTGCTCGGTGTCGCGTTCACGAGTGGAATGAGGATCGTCACGACCTGGTCGTCGGTGACTTCGGAGGGCAGCTTGCCGACGAACGTCGGAATGTTCTCACGCTGCATCTCGGAGAGTTTCTGAAGGTAGAGGCGATCACGTTCGCGACGGACCATCACGCCCTGAGTCTGGAGCAGGATGTTCAACGTCTCGAGCGCTTCGGGAAGCGGATAAGGCTCGGGATAGATGTACGTGACGGTGCCCGGCGGGACCTCCGTTTCACGAACAACCGGCAGACCGGTCGACCGTGAGAAGAAATCGATGATCTCATCCCAGGTCTGATCCTTGAAGTTGAACCTGACTTCGACGGAGTCATCGAGGCCGTCGGCCTCCACGAGCTCGGTCTCGGAGGTTTCGTCCTGAAGCACCCTGTTCGAAGCCGACGCCGCAACCGACGAACCAACGAACCAAAGTGCACTGCACAGCGTTCCAATAATGAGGAACAACCGGGCCAGCCATCCAAAGCGGGCATCCGACATCGCGCATCTCCTTTGCAACAGCCTCCTGCCGTCGCTTGTTGGTTCCGATATTAACGTGGAAAATCGCCTCTCGCATCATTTAACGCGGGATTGATCAGATGAAATTGAGCTTAAATAGGTAGGTAGCGAGGGAAATGAGCTGGTTTGCCGGGCATCGGCAGGCACCATGCATGCACGGATCCCCTCGGCATCGACGCTCATGATCCACTTTCCGAGCAGAAGCAGGCCCCTACCCGGATGAGTCTGAATCAATCCTGAGTGAACGTCCGGTCTGTACCCGGAAGGTGCGAGAATCGAGGGTGAAGATCGCATGCTCACCCTCGATATCGGCGAAAAACGCCTTCCCAAGTCGATCGCCCACGGAGAGTGAACGTCGCTCATTGGTCTTGGTGTTGCGCAGCCAGGCCTCCGGTCCATCGGGCCCCTCGACCGTGCCGGTGAGCATCCAGAGCTGATAGGGAAATCCGGGTGCAGATGGCTTGGGAGCGACGGGTGCCACCGGTCGAACGGGTGCGACGACCTCCACCGGAGGTGGCTTGGGCAGTGAGAAGGGATTGGAGGCGAGTATCGATTGAAGCCTTGAATCGTCGTAAGCACCCTCGACGATCGCGTTCTCGTGCTCACGATCGGGAATGAAGATGGTGGTCACCCGAACCATGACATCGACGACCTCGCCCTCGGGATCGGGATTGAAGGTGGCTTCAGTCACTCGCTTCAGCCAACCATCGGCGTGGATCCGAGCCAGCAGATCGATGACCTGCGCATAGTTCCCACGCCCGGAGAGGGATGCGGTGAGCTCGACGAAATCGATTTCATCACGCATGGCCTTTTCATCACCGCTTCGGCGGAACTCGCTTCGCGCGGGAGTCCTTCGAGCCGTGACCCCCTGGGTGGAGACCGAGATCCGACCGAGACCACTCGATTGTGCGAGTGCGAACAATCGCTGTCTGATCCGGCTGTCGACGGATTCGACGTCCGGACCGAGAGTACGAGCGATCAATTCGCGCTCACGTTCTCGGGAATCCGGAAGTCCCTCACGTTGCGCACGAACCGTGTTCATCACGTTGATGTAGGTGGACCGCTTCTCGGCGAGCACGTCAAGCTGCCCGTCCAACCGGCCCGATCCCTGGAGGTAGGCCAGGAGCGCCACGAGAAAGAACAACAGGCCCAGCATGAACAAGAGACCGCGACCCTTGGTGAACGGCAGGATGAAATCGCTCACGACTCACCCCCGGATTCGAGTGATGCATCGACATCGGTGCGAAGTTGAAAGTCGAAGGGCACCTGAAGACGTCGGCCACCGGTTTTTTCCGAACCGTTCGATTTCAATCGAATCCTCTCTTCGGCGACCAGTTCCGCACGCAAGCCGTCGATGGTCGCACGATCGATCGATTCACCGGCGACTTCCATGCGCACTTCACCGATTTCACTGAAACCCGAGCGCTTGTCATGATCGATGCCACTGCTGACGAGTGCCAGGGAAAGATCATCGAGGACCACTCTGGAAGGATCCGGAATGAAGCTACGGATCGATTCCACATGTCCCAGCCAATCGGGATCGATCGCAACCCACGCCTCGAGATGATCCAGCCGGAATCCGTCACGCCGGTTTCGGTGGTACTCCTTCAACGCGGACTTCGCCTTTGCGGCGAGGTCGGCGTTGCTGGCACGGGTCGCCGAGAGCGACCTGTTTCCAAGCGTCCAGCCACCGAACGCCGCGATCAGAACGAGTCCGAGCAGAACCAGCAGCCGCTGTCGACGTCGAGCCTGAAGATCGGGTGCCTTGCGTGGAGCTGCGAAGTTGATGGCGGCTGATCCCTGAAAACGGGTCAGCAACAGACCTGCG
>MDTG01112466.1_pt1 | contig 15301 bp, 14 predicted proteins | sample 811421 | NCBI WGS metagenome assembly MDTG01 (sample SAMN05326645, study PRJNA326480) | marine metagenome | isolation source: seawater | place: Pacific Ocean: South East | collected 2011
AAGTCAAAAAAGATTTAGATCCGATAAAAATGATGAATTTAAACATAGCTGACAATGGTGGAGCTGGAGCGATAGTAATTGGAGATAAAATAAAAAATCTCGATAAAATTAACTTGGATTCTATTCAAGTTGAAATTAACCTAAATGGCGAAGTAACAGAACCTTACTTTAAAGGTGAAAAAAGAGCTGGTCCGGTAGAAGCAATTAAAAGTATTATTAATGAATTTAAAGATAATCCAGTAACTTTTAAAAAAGGAGACTGGTTTATGACTGGTTCAGTCATACAGCCTTTTAAAGTAAATAAAGGAGATAAGCTTAAGGTAGATTTTAGAACTTTAGGAAAAATCAACGTCGATTTTATTTAATGAAAGTTGCCGTTATAACAGGTTCAAGTAAAGGTATTGGCGCATCTATTGCATATTATTTAAATAAAAATAAAATTAAGGTTATTTTAATTGCCAGATCTAAAAAATTGTTAAAGAAGGTTCAAAAAAACTTAATTTATCCAGAAAATTCAAAGTTAATTTCAAAAGACCTCAGATCATTATCGTCTTGTAATTCCATAGGCAATAAAATCAGTAAAATAGATTACTTAATTAATGTTGCTGGCGCAACGAAAGGAGGGCACTTTCTTGAATTGAGCGACTCAATTTGGCAGGATGGATTTGATTTGAAATTTAAATCAGCTTTAAGATTAAGTAAAATATTTTGGAAAAAATTAAAAAAGAATAGAGGAAAAATTATCAACATTGGAGGCGGTGCTGGAGCTTGGGAGAAACCTTCAAGAACTTTTATGATAGGTGGATCTGTTAATGCATCGTTAAATCATTTTACAAAATCATTATCCCAGCAAGCAAAATTAGATAAAATTTCTGTTTCAATAGTAAACCCAGGCATGACATTAACAGGAAGATTAAAAAAATTATTAAAAGCAGATGCTAAAGTATTAAAAAGAAGTATTAATTCTGTTTTAAGAGCTAAAGCAAGAGCCGCAGGTATTAAAAGACCAACGAAACCCGAAGAAGTCTCAAAGCTAGTTTATAAGCTTATAAAGGATAGAAATTCAAACGGAAAAATAATTAAAATTGATGGGGGAAAAATTTCAATTAAAAATTAATGCGATTAATTTTAATTATAATATTTCTAAATTTTTTTAATTTAGCAAACGCGGAGTTAAAGCTAACCCCAATTCTTAACGGTCTTAACAAGCCTTGGTCTATTACTATTAAAAATGAAAATCAATTTTTAATCACGGAAAAATCTGGCAATATATTGATCTTTGATAAAAAAAAAAAATGTAACTAAAAAAATTAATCATAATTTAGAAGTTTTAGAGCATGGCCAGGGAGGATTACTAGATATTTTGTTTCATGACGACAAAGTATTCGTATCTTATTCTGAAAATAGAGGTAATGGAAAATCTAGCACCTCTGTAGCAGTTGCAGATTTTAGTAGTAATTTACTTAAATTTAAAAATATTTTTCAGGCCCAGTCACCAATTAATAGCGGTTATCACTTTGGTTCTCGTTTAGTAATTAGAAAGGATAAACTTTACATTTCAGCAGGTGAGAGAGGGGGTGGCTCAATTGCTCAGGACGCTTCGCAACATCCAGGAAGTATAATACGAATTAATATTGATGGAAGCATACCAAAAGATAATCCAAAGTTTATAAACCGCAAAAATTGGTTACCTGAGATCTATCAAATAGGTATAAGAAATGTTCAAGGAATGGCTTTATCGCCATTTGATGAAAGAATTTACATGACAAACCATGGCGCCAGAGGTGGAGATTGGTTTGGCGTAATTAGCAAAGGTGGAAATTACGGTTGGGATAAACTTTACTGGGGAGGCACTAAATATTCAGGGTTACCAGGCGGGCCGAAATGGCTTCCAGGTTTTGATAAACCAATTAGGTATTATGTTCCATCAATTGCTACTTCGGCGATGCTTATTTACAAGGGAGAAGAATTTTCAGAGTGGAATGGCAAAGCTCTTGTCTCTGCCTTAAAGGATCAATCGATTAGACTATTGTCTTTTAAAAAGGATAAATATTTAAGTGAAAAGATAATTTTTAAAAATAAAATTGGTAGAATTAGAGATATTAAAATTGATAAGAGAGGAAAAATTTTAATTTTAACTGATCAAGGAGGGCTTTGGTTAATGAGCAGAAGCTAATTTTAAAGCTTTACTACAAATTTTCTGTGTAAGAATACCTTCATTTAACAAAAAAGTTTTTTCAAAATCAACAAATCTTTTTAAACACTCAAAATAGGAATTTTTATGTCTGATAGAAAAATCGGTATGTAAATTTTTTTTATCAACATAATTATCTGAATTTAACGAAAAATTTTTACCGTAAATATTTATTTTTTCAATAGTACCCATTCTGCTCATCCTACTAAAAACAAGTTCAACAATAGTACCGTTCTTTAATTTAAGATTTATAATTGCATCAGAAAAATCTCCTTTTTTAAGAAAGTAATCGCTGCTAATTGATTTTGATATAACAATCATTTTTTTTGGAGTTGAAGATCCCAACCAACACGCTAAATCAAAAAAATGAAATCCCTTATCAAAAAAAAGGCCACCATTTCTTAGCGACAGGTCTAAATTATGATTATCAGATCGGGATATTATGTGTATCATACTAGGTCTTTTTCTCTTAATTTTTTTCTTTATTATCATATACTCTTTTGAAAAACGACGATTCAAACCTACACAAAATTTGATTTTATTTTTTTTAATCAACTTTATTATTTGGTCAAGTTTTTTATTATTATCTAAGATAGGTTTCTCACAATAAATCATTTTTTTGTGTTTAATTAATTTTCTTATATAATATTCATGTGTTTTTGTTGGAGAGGAAATTACAAAAAGTTTTATATTTTTTTTTTTTAAAATTTTATTAAAATCAATTGAGGTCTTACATTTAAATTTTCGAGCAATTTTATTACTCAAATTGTTATTTTTATCATATACGTAGGCAAGAGAAGTTTTTTTAATTTTTTTTAAACTTGAACAGTGTATTAAACCAACCTTTGATAATCCAATTACACAAGATTGTATTGTCAAAATTTTACCCACTTTTTTTTAATTGATGATTTTACACAACCATCTATAAATTTAGCTGTTAGAAGACCTTCGTATGCAGTGGGAAAAAAATATTTTTTCTTTTTGTTTTTATTATTAATTTTATTTGCTATTTCTCTATATATATTTGAGAAAGCACTAATATATCCCTCTGGGTGACCATATTTAATTCTCGAAAAATTTTTTGAGAACTTGCTTTCGTTAAATCCTCTTTCTAAAATCTTTGAAGCCCCGTTAGCTTTATTAAATTTTAAATAGTTAGGATCGTTTTGGACCCATTCTAAACTACCCAATGATCCGAAAATTCTTATTCTCAAACCATAAACCCCACCTTTCGCTGTTGTTGATGTCCAAAAAATTCCTTTCGCTCCATTTTCATAATTAATGAACACCTGTGCGTTAGTATCAAAGTTAATTTTTTTTGAATATTTCTTAATGTCAGCAAATAAACTTTCACCTTTTAAACCTGTAATATAATTACAAAGGTGATATGCATGTGAACCTATTTCATTCAAAACTGTTGAAACTCCTGCAATTTTTTTATCCAATCTCCACTTGAATACTTTTTTTGCATTAGAAATTGTTACTTTTTTTCCGTTACTCCAATCTTGAATGTACTCAACATTTATATATTCAATTTGGCCGATTTTATTATCGCTTATAATTTTTTTGGCTTCCCTGACCATTGGATAAGAAGAATAATTATGTGTTAAACCATAAATAATATTTTTATTTTTGGTTATTATTTTATAAAGTTTTTTTGCCTGAGAAAGTGATCCAGCAAAAGGTTTATCAGATATAACATGAATTTTATTTTTTATAAAATATTCAGCAATTTTTTGATGACTAGAGGGGGGAGTCATGATAGCAACCACGTCAATCCCATCAGATCTATCCCTCTCTTTGTTACATAGTTCCTTGTAATTTTTGTAACATCTATTTTTTTCAAGACCTAAAGACTTTCCAAAACTTTTTGAAGTTTTTTCATTTCTAGAGAAAACACCTGCAACGAATGTATATTTGTCATCAAAACGTGCAGCGATCCTGTGCACATTTCCAATCCAGGATCCAGGACCTCCACCAATTATACCGAGCCGTAATCTTTTCATTAAACTTTTAATCTTTTCCCAGTTTTTGCACTTTTCAAGATCGCATCAAAAATTTTAAGTGATTGCAAGCCATCTTCACCACTAACTTTTGGCAAGGTTTTACCAGCTACAACATCACACAAGTGGTTTATTTGATTTACAAGCGTATATTTACTGAGTCTTATGTTGAGATCTTTATGAAATATAGGTTTCCACCAACTTCTTTCACCCTTGTTATACCAATGTTTTAAATTTGGAAACTGGATAGAGCCTTTTGTTCCTCCAATATAATATGCTGATTGATTTGTTAATGGATATACAGGATTTTCTCCAGCTGTTAATTCATAACTCCAAGGCCCTACAATGGAGTCAGAAATACTTAGCGTGCATAATATGCCGGATTTAAAACTTAAGTTAACAATAGCTGTATCCTCAACTTCATTTTTTCTAATTTGATTAGAAGTTATTGCTTGGACATATTTAATTGAACCAAATAAATAACAAATCAAGTCTATATCGTGGACAAGATTTATACCAAGTGGGCCCGCGCCTTTTTTTACTCTCCATTTTTCTTTAAACCATTCTCTATTTTTGTACAACCAACACATTACATTGACTGCAACAATCTTTCCTAATTTACCGCTATCAATTTTCTTTTTTACTTTGGAAACTATACTGTTGTGTCTTCTGTGATATCCAATTAGCAGATGTGTTTTGTTTTTTTTTGAACTTTTAATAATTTTTTTTGCTTTAAATATATTATCTGAAATTGGTTTTTCCAGCAGCACTGGAATTTTAGCATTTAAAAACCTTATAGTATGTTTTTCGTGAAATTGATTAGGTGTTGAAACGATAACAGCATCTGGTCTATTATTTTTAATTAAGTTTGTGGTTGAATTATAAAAAGGTACTCTCGATTTTTTTGCATATATTTTAGATTTTTGACTAATGTCCACTATCGAATGTAATATTGCTTTTTTTGAGGAAGCTATAGCCTTCAAATGTTGATTTCCCATTAAACCGATGCCTACTACTGCTACTTTAGTTTTTTTTTTTCATTAAAAATTTTATTTGATATATTAATTTGGTCGGGATGAATACAAGCTTTACCCCCAAACCCTAATTCTTTGGCTGACAAACATGATTTTTCAAAACCTTTAATATCTTTGTAATCAAGAAATGAGGTATCGATTGGTTTTTTTATATTTTTTGATTTATTAACTATATTTTTTCTAAATTCTAGGATTTCTCTTTCATCGCTTGATACCTTGAGATTAATCGACTTTGTTAAATCATGAGATCCAAATGAAATAACATTTATCCTTTCTTTAAATGAGCAAATTTCTTCTAAATTTGCTAATCCTTTAATACTTTCTAAAATTGGAATTATATCAGTTTTTAACTTTTCTTTTTTAAATAGAATTTCGTTTATTTCTTGCAATTGTTTTTTGTTTTCAGTAAATGGTAAAAATATACCCGGGAATTTTTCAATTGTTACAAAATCTAAATCAGAATTATTATTTATTCTGATGTAAGTCCTAATTTTATCTACGTTACACGATTTAATTATTTTTTTTGCCATGTCCTTTTTATTATTAGGCACTGTTGACTCTAAATCTATAACAATTAAATCTGCATTTAAAGTGTAGGCTTTTCTAATTTTCTTTTCCTCGTGGCCAGGAACAAATAAAACAGATCTATATTTCATACTTTAAATTTTTTTATTAGATCTAAATTAAACTCGATCCCTAATCCGGGCCCGTCCGGTAGATGATATTTTCCGTTTTTTGTAGATTTAAAATCAGGATAAAACTCTTCTGCTAAATCTAACCAAAATCTTTCGATAAAAACCTCCATTTTTGTAAGAGAGGCTAAATGAAGTGATGCAAGAAATCCTGGGCCAAAATAAGCAGTGTGGGGCATCACTGGTATTTCTTTTTTTTCTGAAATATTAATGATCTTTATCATTTCTGAAATACCACCAACTTTTATTACAGATGGCTGAGTAAAACTTACAGCTTTTGCGTCAATCATCTTTTCAAATTCCCAATGTGTGCAAGCATTCTCACCTGCAGCTATTGGAATTCCTAAATCATTTTTGATTTTAGATAATTTTTTGAAGTCTTCAGGTGGAAAAATAGGTTCTTCAATCCAAAATAATTTCATTGCCTTTAAAAAACTTTTTTTTTCAAGAATCTCCTCATAAGTCCAAGCGCAGTTGACGTCAGTCATGAGTGGTATTTTATTTCCTATATATTTTCTTGCTACTTCAATAGTATCATTATGAATTTCGTGTAATTTTATTATCCTAAATCCTTTATCTAGAGACTCTTTACATTTTTTTTCAACTAAATTTTTATCAGAGTATCTAAATAAACTTGCATAAGCTTTAAATTCTTTTTTTTGTCCACCTTTTAATAGTTTATAAATTGGAAGATTTTTTTCTTTCCCAAGAGCATCCCATAAAGCGATCTCAATACCTGATAAAGCATATATTGTAATCCCGTAACGCCCGAAAATATGTAAGGTTTTTTGAACTTCAAAAACAAGTTTATTGATATCTTCAGGTGAATTGATTTCTTTGCCAACAATTGATGGTGACACCATTTCCTCAATAGCTATTTTTACAGATTTCCAAGAGACATAACCAAAAGACTCACCCCATCCAATTATTCCTTGATCCGTCTCTAATTTAACTAATACAAATTCTAATTTTTGCCATTCCTGTCCATGAAACTTTACTTTTTGAGCTCCATGTTCGAAAGGCACATGAATACAAATAGGTGTTATACGTTTTATTATCATCTAGTTTAGTTATTCTTTAAAATATTAGATAATTTTCCCTTAAGGCCATCAGTTGTAAATACCCCTCCATGAAGTTTTAAAGCTATTTTGTCTTTGTATTCGTTTTTGGTCAATTTATTTTTAGCATATTTTTCAGCATTATCTTTTGGTTTGTAACCTAGTCTGTAAGCTTCTTTATTATTCCACCAAGCTCTTTTATTTTTTGAAATACCATAAACACTTGAGCAGTATAATTTTTTACTAGTTAAACCAACATTTACTAAATGTACCAAATCTCTAAAACTTATCCAAGTTGATAGAAATCTCATATCGGTTGGTTTTGGTAATGCAGACCCTATTCTTATACTAAGAATTTTAATATTATATTTATCTGAATAAAGCTTGGATAGTGACTCCCCAAAACATTTACTCACTGCATAGTGAGAGTCAGGTCTAAAACCAGAATTCTCATCTAATTTTTTTTTTCTGTTATGGTATCCCATTATATGTGCTGAACTAGCGAAAATAATTCTTTTTACTTTATTTATTCTACAAGCCTCAAAAACGTTGTACGTTCCTATGATGTTATGATCTATTATATTCTTAAAAACATCTTCATGAGGTTTGTGGCGCGGTATCCCTCCAAAATGAATAACCGCATCTATATTCTTGGTGATTTTTAAAACTTTATCGATATTTCTAAGATCAACTTTTTTTATATTTCTACTTAAAGGTATATTGATTGCTTTTGCAGCGGGGCTTGGATTTTTTTTAATATCACATGAGATAATTTTATATCCAAGTTTAGATAAACCATTACTCACTACACTCCCACATAGCCCAGCAGCACCTGTTATTAAAATTTTTCTAATCATAGCTACTTATAAAACAGAGTAATTATTTCTGGAAACAAAACAGCTGTAAATAATACAAAAATCATTATCCCACAAAATGGCCAAATCGTCCAAAAAACTCGGGATATTGTTGTATTTGCTATAGCGCACGAGATATAAGTCAGAATGCCAACAGGTGGAGTAACGGACCCAATAACTATAGCCATCACTAATAATACTCCAAAATAAACTAAATCAATCCCTAAACCATTAACAACCGGTAGCATTACTGGAGACAAAATAATTAAAACCGGTATTCCTTCTACAAATAACCCTAAAATCAAAACAAATATTAAAATTAATGAAAGTATAATTACAGGGTTGTCGCTAAAAGAAGTTAAGAAAGATAAAGCTATTTCTCCAAAACCTTCCCAAGCCAAAGCCCAAGCAAATGCACTTGCGGCAGCAATCACAAAAAGTGCTATTGAAGTTGTTATGGAAGCTTTGACAAGAATTCCTCCTAGGTCAGAAAATTTGATTGTTTTGTTGACAAAAACACCAACTACTATTGCGTAAAATACCGCAACGACTCCTGCCTCAGTAGCGGTAAAAATTCCTCCAAATATACCTCCTAAAATTATTACAGGCATCATTAATGCAATTAATGAGTCCAAAAAAGATTTTACTAAGTTTTTTAACGAACTTCTTTTTTCAGAAGGGTAACCTCTTTTTTTTGCATAGAAATAGGTTACTACCATTAGAGATAAACCAATTAATATTCCTGGGATAATTCCACCTAAAAAGAGTTTTGCAATCGATACATTCGCTATTGAACCATAAATCACAAATAAAATACTTGGAGGTATTATAGGTCCGATTGCACTTGAACTGGCACTAACAGCAACAGCGAAATCCGAGTCGATACCACTTTTTTTCATTGCTGGTATTAACATTGAGCCTAACGCAGAGGCGTCAGCAGTTGCGGACCCAGAAATCCCAGAAAAAAACATACTTGAAACTATTGAAACATGAGCCAAGCCACCCTTGATATGACCAACCAAAGCTTTTGAGAAAGAAACAATTTTATCAGTAATACCACTTTCATTCATAATTTCTCCTGCGGCAATGAAGAAAGGTATTGCAAGAAGAGTAAAGGAGTCCACCCCGGAATACATACGAGTGACTATAGCGCTCAATGGTAAATCACCGTAAAAACACAGAGCAATCATGGATGATAAACCAATAGAAAAAGCTACGGGTAAATTCAAAAATAATAATATAAAAAAAAATGTAAATAAAACAGCCAGCATTAATTTTTAACCTCATTTAAAATTTTCTTAATTGAAATCCAAATCATTGCCATCATAGAAAATGGAATTGATAAATATACATAAGTCAGCCTTATCTCAAGTGCAGGAGAACGCTGAGTATAATTATCAATTACTAAAGGAACTGATCCTATAAATATTAATAAACAAAAACTTATGATTAAAAAGTTTGTGAATATGTAAATTAATTTCTTTTTTTTTTGAGATAGTTGATTTGTAATTATATCAACTCCTATATGTAAACCCTTGTGAAGAGTAATTGAAGCGCCTAAAAAAATTACCCAAATAAAAAAAAATATTGTTAATTCTCCAGCCCAAGGCAAAGCAGAGTTTAATATATATCTGAAAATTACTTGAGTAAAAGTGATAACGATCATTAACAGAAACAAAGTAGAAATTAGTGGCTTAAAAATCAAATTAACCAAGTCTTTATCATTTACTTTTCCATTTTCTGACTGAGAATTAGCGATAAATTTTTTAATTGTAATTAACATATAATATAGTTATCTTAATTTATAAAACTTTAAGATATAATACTATGAATAGTATACATGAAAAAGAATTAAAAGAGAGACTAGAAACACTAAGAAAAAATATAAAAAAAAGAAATTTAAACGGTATAATTGTATATTCGGACGAGTACAGATCAGGTTATTGTACCTATTTCACAGGATATAAACCTATAAACGTAATTGAAGAGTCTCCTCAAACATTATTTTTGATGGAAAACGAGGACCCATTCTTAGTAATCGGAAGGCTAAATTATTATTCAGCTAAAGAGACTGTCTGGATTAAAAATATTTTACAACATCATAAATTTGAGAGTGAAATTTTCAATTCACTCAAAAAATACAACAAGAAGGGTTTAAAAATTGGTATTGCAGGAGAGCATTTGATGCCATTTTATTTAAGAGATATTTTAACTAAGGCAATGCCAGATGTAGAATTTCCGATAGTGACTGATATTTTAGATGACATGAGGAAAATAAAAAGTTCAAAGGAAATTGAGTTAATGGAAAAAGCTGCAGAAATTAATGATAAAGTTTTAACTGAGTTAAAAAAGATAATTAAAGTAGGAATGACCGAACAACAAGTAGTTGCTCATGCTGATTTTTTAGGAAGACAACTCGGGGCTGATCTTGGTTCAGCAACAGTGGTAATGTCGGGAAAAAATACAAAATTTCCCGCATGGAGAGCCACAGATAAAAAATTAAGCAAAGGTGAATTATTAATGGTCGACTTTAATCCAACAATTGGGCATTATTGCAATGATGGTGGTTTGACTTTTTTATTACCAGGCGCATCTAAATACAAAACAGAAGCTTTAATTAATTCGCACAAAATTTTAAAAAAAACAATTGATGCAATAAGATCACAAACTAAGGCAACTTCTATACACGATAGTTTTTACGATCAGTTAAAACCTTTAGAGCTTGAGCCAAAATTTTCTCCATATGTTACAGGCACAAGAGGAACTGGACACGGAGTAGGTTTAGACGTAGTTGAGTGCCCGGATTTAAATAAACATAGTGATTTCATTTTATATCCAAAATGACTTTAGCGGTTAAGCTTGACCTTCATGAATTAGAGGGAGAAGGTTTAAGAGTTGAGCAGGTGGTTGAGATTACTGAAACTGGTGCAAGACCACTTAATAAACTTGCCCAAAAAGTAAGTGAAGATTGGGCCGTTTTATAACAATCAAAAGTTGTATTCTAAAAAAAAAGAGACTTCTTAATTCCCCACATTCAGATATACTTATACTTTAATTTAATAACAGAGAGGATGCTATGAAAAAAATGTTAACATACGTAGTTTCATTTCTTTTAACACTAAGTATCTTTAGCTTCTCATATGCTGAAACAACAATAAGAATTGCTTCAGTGTCTGGCCCAAGTCACCACCACAATGTGGCTTTAAATTGGTTCGCTGATAAAGTTAATAAACAAAAAATCGGTGTAACTTTTAAAGTTATGGCAGGTGGACAACTTGGTAAAAGCGAAAGAGCTTATATAGAAGGAATGCAACAAGGATCAATTCAAATGGCTCAAGTATCAACTGGCCCAATGGCAGGTTTCGTTGGCGAATTTGATATTTTTAGTTTGCCTTACATGTTTAGAGACACCAAACACTTTAAAAAAGTATTAGGTGGTCCAGTCGGAGACAAATTTTTAGCAATGTTAGATGCTAAAGGTATGCATGGTTTAGCTTGGTTTGATAACGGATATAGAAATATGTTCAACGGAAAAAAACCAATTAATGAACCGTCTGATATGTCAGGTTTAAAAATTAGAGTAATGAAAAGTCCATTAATGGTAAATACTGTTAATGCTATGGGAGGAAGTGCGACACCTATGGCTTATGGAGAACTTTACTCGGCATTGAAACAAGGTGTTTTAGATGGTGGGGAAAATGCTGCTGGTAACGTTTTGAATGACAAATTTTTTGAAGTTTCAAAATATTACAGCATAACTCAACACTTTAGACCTCCAGGAGTCGTAGTAATGTCTAAAAAAACTTGGAACTCATTGAGCGGTGATCAACAGAAAGCTATCACAAAAGCTGCAGCTTCACTTCAGAAGTATGAAATAGATTTAACAACAAAAGTTGTTAACAAAGCAATGAAAGATCTAAAAGGAAAAGGAATGGTGATTAATAAAGCTAATGTTCCTGCCTTTGCTGCTGCTGTGAAACCAGTTTATAAAACATATAGTGATAAATATGGTTCTAGCATGATCGACGCAATTCTTAATACAAAATAAGTAAATTTTGAAAATTATACTCCCTCTTTAATCGGAGGGGGTATTTTTATCTATACTTTTTAAAGTTTGGTTTCCTTTTCTCTAAAAAAGCCTTAGCACCTTCATTTTGTTCACCTGTTTTAAAATAATTAGGTGCCACCTCATCAACCATGCTTTTTTGAGTTATTTTTAAAATTTCATCAAATTGCTTTCTAAAACTAGCTTTGAGTATTTTGAGACAAGTGGGAGCAGCTTTTAAAATTTCGTCACCATATTTTTTTACCTCTTCATCTAATTTTTCTTTAATTACAACAGAGTTTACAATGCCCCAATTCATCATCTCTTTAGCTGTGTATCTTTTACAGGTCATCCACATTTCTTTAGCTCGCTTATGTCCCAAGATATTTGCCGAGTGAGCAACTATTGCACCGCCAGCAGGAGAACCTACTCTTGGACCATTTTGTCCAAAAATTGAATTTTCACTAGCAATTGTTAGATCACAAAAATACGCCATATGATTTCCCCCTCCTATTGCGTACCCATTCACCTTAGCAATTATTGGTTTACTACATTTGGTTAAATGTATGTGGAACTCATACTCATAATCTTGAAATTCTTTGGAACTCTCCCAGTTCAAATCACCACCAGAGCAAAAAGCTTTATCACCCGCACCAGACAAAACAATTACCCCAACTTCTTTATCACTCTCGGCTTCATCTAATGCTTTCTTTAATTCAATCAATGTTTCAGGAGTAAAAGCATTTAAAACTTTAGGTCTGTTTATTGTAATGTGAGCATAATCACCTTCAACTTTATATAGTATATCTTTAAATTGCATGTCCCTTAATCTCCTCAATAGACTCTGGGTTTAATAAAGTTGAAACATCTCCAGGGTCTTCATTTGTCAAACAAGACTTTATAACTCTTCTCATAATCTTAAAATTTCTTGTTTTTGGTAAATCTTTTACAAATATTATCCTATCAGGTTTGAACGATTTTCCTAAATCTTTAGTTATCAAATCAATAAAAACACTTTCTTTGAGGTTTTTTTCACTTTCTAAAGGCACAATTGAGAGAATGATTTTAGATCCTTTGTTTTCATCTGGTATTCCAACTGCAGCTACTTCTTTAGCTTTTCCACTTTTTACAACTACGCTCTCTATCTCTGAGGGTCCGACTCTTTTTCCTGAAACTTTAATAGTGTCGTCAGATCTCCCGTGTAAATACCAATGACCATCTTTATCTTTACTCGCAAGATCCCCATGAACCCAAAGACCATTGATCACTTCCCAATAATTCTCAATATATCTTTTATCATCTTCCCAAAGACTTTTGGTTAATCCTATTGAGGATTTTCTCATGACTAACTCGCCCAATTGATTTTCAGGCACTCTCTTTCCATTAGAGTCTACAATATCAGCACACATACCTGGGATCGGTGCGTTAAACGACCCAACTTTGAAGGGTCTGTGTAAGCAACAGTGCAAAATTGATCCAGAAACCTCTGTACCTCCAGCCGAATTCATTATCGGTACTTTAGATTTACCAATAAATTCAAATAACCATTTCCAAGGTTTTTCTGTCCAGGGTTCGCCACCTGTACATACCATCCTTAATGAACTTAAATTTAAATTTTCAAAAAGTTTTTTATCTTTGATCATCTGATTTCTTATCAATGCAGGAGATAATTCCGTCCATGAAACTTTATATTTTGCAACAAGTTTCCAAAATCTAATTTCATCAGGAAAATCAGGAACTCCTTCAGCAATAACCATTTGAGCCCCGTGTGAAGAAGCTATTGTCGCAGATTTAGATCCAACCATCCAACCCATATCCGCCATACATAAATGAACATCATTTTGTCTGAAATCAGCAAGTATGCCTTCATCAAAAGCCATTTTAGCTACTAAACCAATGTGTGTGTAGACACATCCTTTGGGTTTTCCAGTAGTTCCAGATGTAAAGTGAATTATAGCCGGGTCTTCTGATTCCATCTCTTCTGTCTTAAGATTTTCAGAAACACTTTCAAAATTCTCCCAATTAAATATTTTTTTCCCCTTATCTTTTCCTAAAAGAAAAACTTTCTCTAAAGTTTTTACTTTTTCTAAATCGTCTTTAATTAAATCGAACATTCTAATTTCTTTAGCTTTACGGAAGGTTTTGTCTACTGTGAAAATTCCTTTAGCTTTCGCAATATTTAATCTTTCAATTACAGCTTTTGAACCGTAACCTGAAAAAAGTGGGAGAACGATACATCCAATCTTTAAAATTGCAAAATAGGCTATATAAGTCTCAATAAATTGAGGCATGTAAAGTGCAATCACATCACCCTTTTTAAATCCATTAACTTTTAAAGTATTACCAACTTTTGATATTTTTTTATCAAAATCTTCATAAGTAATTGAACTTTCTTTTCCATCTTCTCTTTCTGCAAAAATAAAAGTTTTTTTAAAAAATTCCTTATTTTTATGCCTATCTATACAATTGAGCACAATATTTGTTTTTCCATTTATACACCATTTTGTCCAGGGAATTCCTTTTGAGTCGTCAAATATTTTTGTATATGGTTTAAAAAATTTTAAATCTGAAAATTTTATAACATTGTCCCATAACCAGCCTGGATCAGAAAAACTTTTATTTTCTAATTCATCGTAGTTAGGAATTTTACAATGTTTTATGAATTTTGTTAATTTGCAATCTTTTTTTAATTTATCTGGAGGCTTCCAGATGAAAGGTTTAGTCATTTGACTTATAGGTATGTTCCCTCTTTTACTATTATCATTTTATACATTAAATCATTCATTGGAGTTTTGACTCCATGGCTTTTTCCAATTTTTGAAACAGCTCCGTTAATAAATTCAATTTCTGTTTTTCTTTTATTAAGAATATCAAAGCACATTGATGATTTATTTGTTTGCTTAGAGTCTACTATTTTATTAAACATCTCCAAACATTCATCTTCACTTACATCTACTCCATCTGCTTTTGCGACTTCTCTCGTTTCAAGTATTATCTTTTTACCAAGCTCTCTTGATACTTGTTGATTTTTGTTTCTAATGTATAAATCTGTATGATGAAGATCAAAAATAGATGAAAGAGGCCCAATCGCAGTTAAAGCAAATAATTTCATCCACTTTCTTTTTTTTATATCTGGTGCGGCGATTGTTTCAAGATTGTGTGCAGTAAATGTTTCAGCTATGTCTTTAACTCTATCGGACATCCCACCCTCGTATTCCCCGATCCAAGAAGGAAGAGCTGCATGATTTTTGATATGACCAGGCCCCAAAATGTTTGAGGCTTGAGTAGTAGTCCCCCCTAAAACTTTATCTTTACCTGCAATTTTTTGCATTATTGCCTCATGACCAATACCATTTTGAAAAGACATTAACATAGTGTTTTTACCAATTATATTTTTTGAATTGTTTAAAGCTTTCTCAAG
>MDTG01021239.1_pt1 | contig 15299 bp, 29 predicted proteins | sample 811421 | NCBI WGS metagenome assembly MDTG01 (sample SAMN05326645, study PRJNA326480) | marine metagenome | isolation source: seawater | place: Pacific Ocean: South East | collected 2011
AAGATCATCCAGAAATTTCTCACGAAGCATTGGCAATGATGCCTGGTGAAGAGTTTGATGTAACCTTTGCTGATGCTGGAGACTACACCTTCTGGTGTGGACCCCACAAAGGCGCAGGCATGATCGGCACAGTCCACGTTCAATAGTCTCCATGTATAAAGTCACAATTCAAACCTCCGAAGGCGAAACTCAGACCATTGAGTGTGCCTCTGACCAGTATATTCTCGATGCCATTGAAGAAGCAGGTGTTGACCTGCCCTATTCCTGTCGTGCTGGTGCCTGCTCCACCTGTGCTGGCAAAGTAGTAGAGGGAACAGTAAACCAAGAGGATCAATCGTTCCTTGATGATGATCAGATTGAAGAAGGATTTCTCCTAACATGCGTTTCATATCCTGAAAGTGATGTCACTATTCTTACTGAGCAGGAGGAATACCTTTACTAAATACCTAAGATAACAGTCGTAACTCAATACAGATGGCAGTTTCAAAGAATTGCACGTCTTTATCATCAACTGAACTCCAGTCGGAGATCAGGGTAGATGAGAAAGGACACGTTACCTTTGACGGCACAGGCAGTTCCCTGCCCGACTCCGAAGCAGATCATTCTCCTCAGTGGAGGTTCCGTGCGAGAGTATGGAAGCGTTTGGATCGTGCACAGCATGATGTGGACATGGACTACTATCGCAAGCAACAACTTGCTAAGAAGGAAGTTCAACAGGATGTAGAGTTCATGGAAAGGGAGAAGGCCAAGACTGGTTCCTATCCTGAGCGTCCTTCTGAGTGATATTTGACATGTGGACTCACTTATCCTATAATATTTGAGTCATCTAGATTATTATGGAAAGGTATCAAGTAAAATCTCATTGGTACTATTGGTTCTGGAGCATAGCAACTGTCTCAGTTGTAGCAGGTCAACTGTACGTTGGCACGGGTTATCGTCGCATGGCAGACAGCTTTGAGTCGGTAGCCCTTGCTATTGGGGAAATTCAGGTTGCTATTATTGTTGCTAAGAGTGATGCCCCCAAGTTTTATTGATGTATATTTACACTGAAAACTGGAATCATTCACCTGACGTTATCAAATCGCTCAAAGAACGATACGATGATCCTTTCTTCTTGAAGGGAGAAAATACGATAGAGAATCGTAAGAATTGGGGACAACATTACACAGGATTTCATAAGAACCCAAACAATAAAGCACCCACTGTAGAAGGGAACTTTATTGACAAGGATCTTTTACAACTATACGTTCCCAAACTCAAAAAGATTCTCGGTGACATTGGATTGCCGATGGGCAAGACAATATACAGTTACAGTAGTATCTGGGGACAACTATACAAGTTAGACCTAGAAGCAGTGATTGATGTTCACAATCACTATGAGGACCCACGACAACTAATATCGTGGGTCCATTTTGTTGATGTTCCTGACACCAAACTTTTTTACTTCCAGGTGGGAGATAAAAAATATTATCCAGACTGTCAGAGAAGTGGCGACTTGATGCTTTACCCATCCTATGCCATGCATGGTGTAGATAAGATGACTGAGGGTAAAGATCGATTTGTTGTAGTTGGAAACATTGTAAAACTAAACCAAAATCGTTGGTAAAATGCAAGCAGTTCTGTATTCAAAAGACAATTGTCAGTGGTGTGATAGAGTCAAGCAACTCTTTGCTGCTGTTGACATTGACTACCTAGAGTATAAACTTGGTAAAGACTTTACTAAAGAACAGTTTTATCAGGAGTTTGAGGATGGTGCAACCTTCCCTCAGGTTTCTATTGACAACAAAGCGATTGGAGGATGCAAAGAAACCCTACAACACCTCCAAAGTTTGGAGATGATCTGACTAATCGGGGGTCAATTCTGCTGTATAACAGGAGAAAACGACGCCCTAAACTCATACCTCTTTTCAAAATATTTGGAAGGAGATATTCGCTACATATAGAAAGGGAGAATTAGCATGACGCTTGATTCATCTACGATTTTTATCGCAATGGGTGCAGTGATCCTGGTTCAGACCATCGGTTTAGGACTAGTAATCGGTTACCTGGTTCGTGCCTACATCCACGATGTGACTCCCCAATATACTCACCCCGAGATGTTTGATGAGAATGGCAATCCAATTGCTGAGTCTCTAATCTCTTTCCGATTTGAAGGTGAGACACCATACCTCGATGAATTTGACGACTAATCATGGCAAAACTTCCTAACAATCCACTGATCTCCGAACTGTTCAAAGCAGTGCACGGTGCCAAGACTGTGGATAAAAAGGTTGAACTACTCGAACAATACAAACGGGATGACGTAAAGGCAATCCTTATCTGGAACTTTGATAAGGGTATCAAGTCTGCCATCCCTGAGGGTGACGTTCCTTACAAGAGGAACGAATCACCTGCTGGTACTGATGGACACACCCGCCTGGTACATGAGTGGCGCTCACTGTATAACTTTATCCGTGGGGGTAACAATAAGATCTCTCAGATGCGTCGGGAGACCCTGCTGATTCAACTGTTGGAGTCACTCCATGCTGATGAAGCAGAGATCATTACCCTGGTCAAGGATAAGGAACTTCAGCAGAAGTATCGCATCACTCGTAGTGTTGTAGAAAAAGCATACCCTGAGATTCACTGGCGTGACAAGTGAAGTTCCTCATTGATCTAACAGATCATTGTAACTCCAAGTGTCCTTTGTGTGCTAGGCACAAGACATCCTACAACGATGAGGTTGCGGTGCTTGCACCTGATCCATCCATGAACCTGTCAAAAATTTCACTGCAACAGTGGAAGACATGGTTTCCAAAAGAGACCCTTGAGAAGACAGAGTTGATCTACTTCCAAGGGTCTTTTGGTGAGCCCACATTATGTGATGATCTGCTTGAGATATATGCCTACACTCTGAAATCTAATCCCAACATTGTCTTCCAGATGAGTACCAATGGTGGCACTCGTGACGATGCATTCTGGGGAAGACTTGGTGCTCTCATGGGAGCATCACACAAGGATAGTTTTCTCATATTTTCTATTGATGGACTAGAAGATACTCTGCAGCAGTACCGTGTCGGTGTGGACTACAAGAAGGTAATGCAGAGTGCTAAAGCATTCATCAAGGCAGGTGGTCCTGCTGTGTGGAGAATGCTAGTCTTCAAACACAACCAACATCAGATAAAAAGATGTAAGACTCTGAGTAAGTTGTGGAGGTTCAAAGATTTTCAACACACTCGTGTCAATGATATGTATGATGCTAGTGGTCGCGGCGATGGTAAGTTTACATATACCTACAGAAATAAACTACACACCCTGCAGGTAGCAGATGATCCCAACCATGTGTACCGTCCAGACCCTGTAGCAGAGGACTCAGAGGTCGTCTGTCGCTATGGGCATACCAAAGGCAGTCCTGGTCAACTGAGGATCGATAGTAGGGGTGTGGTCCATGCCTGTTGCTTCCACCAGTCACGTCTCAGGTTCTTCTACCCTGGATATTATATTGACAACAACCCTGATGCTCCTGCAGAGTTCCGTGACATCAACAACCCAAACAAAGGAGTGGGTGCGGAGTACATGCAACGTGTCTTCTGGGACAATGTGATCCCGTTGATTGAGGATCAAGGTGGCATCAAAACCATATCACTAGAGCATCATTCATTGCATGATGTATTACAGACTCCCTTTTTCCAGCACACTCTGGTAGAATCATGGAGTAGCAGACCCCACATTTGTGCTGACTACTGTGGAAAGAAAAGATGTATCAACTGATACACTTTTATAATCCTACATAATATGGTATACTAATACCTACGTTCATCCAGAGCAATCTGGACGCAAGTAAGTCGCGGAACGGAGCGTTCATCCCATGTTAGTAGAATCACTTCTATATGTCTCAGTAGCTTGTCAACAAGCCGAAGGCATTGTCCTTAGGATGAGAGCAAACGAGAAACTCTCCGATGCTATCAAAGTTGAACTAGTAGAGACCATGAAGGAGGCAACTCCTGAATGTCCATGGGACGCAAACGACTAAAGGAACGGACCTAAAAATCCAACTACTTTAGGAGTAAACTTATGAACACCCTAAATCTGATTCGGAAGCAGATCCAAAAGGCATCTGCTGTTCACGACGCACAGATTACTCACACTGCTTACCGTGGTGTAGAGTATGACACACGTTGTGTAGAATCCAAAGAGACCCACGGTACTTTCTGCTATCGTGGTAAGACCTACGCTAAGTAGGATTTACTCAACTCTATGGGGAGGGAAGGTTTGACACCTTCCCTTTTTTGTTTTATACTATGCTTATGGAACGAGACAAACTCAAAATAATCGTTTCCGATCTGGAAATGTTGCTCAGTGCTCTCAAAGCTGAGGTCTATTCGGACGTAGCATCTTACCGCTTCGACGAATGTGAACCTGTGGAACTTGACTACGACGAAACTTACGAAGGTCCATGACTGTAAAACTTATCAGCATCACACCTGATTCTGAGCAGACGATGGCATACATTGCTCGCGTGAGCAATCCTGCTAATCAGGAGAACGAAAAGTATTCTGGTCTGCTAAAGTATTGCATCAAGCACAACCATTGGAGTGTGTTTGAGCAGGCAATAATGACCCTGGAGATCTCTACGACCAGGGCAATCGCAGCTCAAATCCTGAGACATAGATCGTTCACATTCCAAGAGTTTTCTCAGAGATATGCTGACACAAAACTGCTGAAGGATAACATCCCTCTGCCCAAGTTGCGGCGACAAGATACTAAGAACAGACAGAATAGTATTGATGACCTAGACCCTGAGGTTGTTGATAGATTGGAACGACAGATGCAGACGTTGTTCTCATCTTCACAAGCACTGTACAATCAAATGATTGATGTTGGTGTGGCAAAGGAGTGTGCAAGAATGGTGCTCCCACTCTGTGTTCCCACAAAAATCTACATGACAGGCTCATGTAGGTCATGGATCCATTATATTGATCTGAGGTCTGCCCACGGCACTCAGAAGGAACACATGGATATTGCTGAGGCATGTAAGAATATCTTTATCGAACAGTTCCCTGCAGTGAGTGAGGCACTTGAATGGGTAGAATCTGCGGACTAAATCTTTCTCACAATGGATCCCTCGCCATCCTTGACGGTGGTGAGGTTGAATTTTATTTGGAGGAGGAACGTGTCAGTCGTGTCAAACGTGACAGATCTGCACGTACACTGGCAGCACAATACTTGGACGATGATTTAGATGTAGTTACTATCTGTGATTGCTACACCACATATAATCTTGAGAAATATATTCTCAGGACTAAGCAGGCAAATGAGATCATTGATCTTGTAAAGTCAAGGGGACTAACTCTCAAGGACTATCGCCATCGGCATCATGAATGTCATGCTGCTAATGCATACTACAATTCAGGATTTACAGACGCTGCTGTCATTGTCATGGATGGCAAAGGTTCTCTCCATAAACACAAGGACTTGAAGTTCTGTGAGACAGAGAGTATCTTTGATGTCAATGATGGTAAGTTTGAATCTGTATTCAGGCATTACTCTACCTTCTGGAGTGAAGATGAGTCTAAGAAATTAGAGTCACCCTTCTGGGATGATGGTAATTTCTACAGTAATAGAACTAGCATCGGTCAGGCATACCGTAGGGTGTCACGATACTGTGGGTTTGATGAGACAGATGCTGGTAAGACCATGGGACTGGCATCATATGGTGCAGCACCTGTAGATCTTTTTGAGGAGGTCAATGGTCACAGTGTATGCTCAGAAGAATTGAGTCCTGAAGGTAACACTACATCATACACTGGACACCCGTATCACCCAGAGGATCTAGCATATAGGTTGCAAAAGTCTGCCGAGAATCATGCTCTGTATATGCTAGAGAAAGCATATGAATTGACGGGTAAGGAGAACTTTGTACTAACAGGTGGGTTCTTTCTCAACTGTATGTCAAACTATGAGCTACTCAAAACTGGCATAAATTTATATGTAGACCCACTTGCTTATGATGGTGGACTTGCCATCGGATCTGCACTTCTAGAACATTATGAGAACTCTTTTCCTCGGTCCTGAATACGATCTCTCCTTTGTAGAGGGTGATGATGTAACTTACGAAGACGTAGCAGAAATCATTGCAGGTAAGCAGGTAGTAGCACTGTTTCAGGGTAGATCTGAGGCAGGACCCTGAGCACTGGGCAATAGGTCATTGCTCTATGACCCACGAGATCATGAAGCACAGCAGAAAGTAAACAAGATCAAGAGGCGTGAGGAGTGGAGACCATTTGCTGCCAGCATCATGCTTGAGCATGCAAATGATTGGTTTGACATGCAAGGACTCGATGAGTCACCGTTCATGATGTATGCCATGGATGTTCGCCCACCGGTGTGGCATAAGATTCCAGGGGTGATGCACGTTGATAAGACTTGTCGGATTCAAACTGTTACTAAAGAACAGAATGAACATTACTACAACCTGATCGAAGCATTCTGGGACAGAACAGCAGTCCCCTTGCTCTTCAATACTTCTTTCAACTTAGCAGGTGAACCACTAGTGGAGTCACCACAGGATGCATTCAAAACATTCTATGGTTCTGACATACCATACCTATACTTTCCAGAGGTAGGAAAGCTGGTGCGAAAATGACTTTGCTATTACAAAAAAGTGGAAAAAAAACTTGGGCAAAAAATTTGCTCCTAGGGTTGAACATATCCAACAATGGATCAGCATGTCTGTTGGAGAATGGAAAACCAGTGTTTTACTTGGAAGCAGAGCGTCTGTCATATAAAAAGCATGATTTTGACATCAGGTGGTTGCTTGACAAGTTACCTGACTGTGACATCAAACACGTTGCAGTCTCTGATGCATACTGGAAGCGTGGTGATAAGCAAGTAGAAAATATCAAGATGCTTGCTGCTGTCAAGAGAAAATATCCTGGTTGTAGGTTCTATGACTACAGAAAGGACCATCACCTCACTCATGCTGCATGTGGTTTCTACAACTCAGGATTTGAGTCTGCCACTTGTATTGTTGTTGACTCTAATGGGTCAAAGACTTCTGCTGGACTTGAGATTGAGAGTATGTTCTTTGCACCTACCTGGGAGGTAATTCATAAGACCATGTTCTCTCCTGATAATATTGGATTTGGTAGAAGATATGAGATGGCATCCTCTGCATATGGGTGGCATTATATGGATGCAGGTAAGGTCATGGGTAAGAGTGCATATGATTCTGAACCTGCAAAATCATTACAAAGAGAGTGGCAAGAAAGAGTTTTAGAATTAGTAAGCATGGCACCCACAGATGAGATTGTATTTGCAGGTGGATGTTTTCTAAACTGTGTTGCAAACTATAATACCCTCAAGAAATTTCCTAACAAAAAACTTTATGCTGAACCCTTAGCACATGATGGTGGCACCGCCATGGGTGCTGCTTATCTTGCATATCATGCCAACGATTGATATTCTAGACATCAGTGCATCAATAGGATGTAACTTACAATGTAAGGGTTGTAATCATTTCAGTAATTACTTTGCTCCTGGTAGTAAGGTAGACACTGACAGTTTGCTTGATGATATAGCAACAATATTGCCTAGGGTAAATATAGGTAGAGTGTCCGTCATTGGTGGCGAACCATTACTAAATCCCCGTTGTGAGGAGATTGTAAATGCATGTGCAACACACACTGATTCTCCTGTCTATCTCTACAGCAATGGTCTATTGCTCCTACAGAATGAAGCGTGGATCAAAAAGAGTCTAGAGAATCCACGAATATTTCTTAGGATTAGTATTCATCTACCAGAAGTAGAACAGATCATCAAAGAGTTCAATCATCCCAAAGTTCTAGTCACTGAACACCATACTGGAAAGGATAGATGGTTCAATTCAATCAAAAAGAAAGAGGATAAAGTTTATCCTTACAACCACAACAGTCCAGCAAAAAGTTTCAAGGTATGCTCTTGTCCTAATGCTCAGTTGTATGCAGGTAGACTATGGAAATGTCCCAACACAGCATTCCTTAGGGAACTATTATATGTTACTGGTCAAGAGGAGGATCCTGAGTGGCAGGAGTATCTTGTCGATGGTCTTCCTGTTGATTGTAGTGATGCTATGTTGACAGAATTCTGTATCAATAGTAAACTACCTGAGAGTGTATGCAGTATGTGTACAGCTAAACCAATTAGGTTTAGTGCTGCTCTTCAAGAACGGAGTAAACGCAAGGTTATTCCTCAAAATAAATACTGAAAACTTACCCCCCACATGCCCGTATACCCTGTCAAACATAAAGACACTGGAGAGACAAAGGAATTGTCATTGACCGTTGCTGACTACGATCAGTGGCGTAAAGACAATCCTGACTGGGATAAAGATTGGTCTAAAGGTGTTGCCTCTGCCGTTAGTGGTGCAGGTGACGTTTATAGTCGGACAGATGGAGGATGGAACGAAGTTCTATCCAAAGTTGCACAGGTCCCCGGTTCCAAAGTCAAACCCCAGAAAACTACCCATTTCTAAATGACTGCACGTCGCAAAAAAATCTCGTCATCTGTCGGTGCTGGTATGACTGCAAAACAAATGCGTCGCAAGAAACCAATCAATTCCGACGCGATGATTGATGTTTTACCCATAACAGACAATCAGGAAGTTGTATTCCAAAAGTACAAAGAGAATCAAAATCTATTTTTGTATGGTGCAGCAGGAACAGGTAAAACTTTCATCACATTATACTTGGCACTCAAGGAGGTTCTAGATCCCCTTACCCAATACAATAAGGTGGTTTTAGTCCGCTCACTGGTGTCCACCCGTGAGATTGGTTTCCTACCTGGAGATCATGAAGACAAGTCTGCACTTTATCAGATTCCTTATAAGAATATGGTAAAGTATATGTTTGAACTGCCTACGGACAATGAATTTGAGATGCTTTGGGGTAACCTGAAGACACAAGAGTCTGTTACCTTCTGGTCAACCAGTTTCATTCGCGGTACTACCTTGGATGATGCCATCATCATTGTTGATGAGTCTCAAAACCTCAACTTCCATGAACTTGATAGTATCATTACCCGTGTGGGTGAAGGATCTAAGATTATGTTCTGCGGTGACGTAGCACAGACTGATCTCGTCAAGACCAACGAAAAGAATGGTATCCTTGACTTCATGAAGATCGTCGAACGCATGCCTGAATTCAATCTGATTGAATTTGGCATCGATGACATCGTAAGATCGGGTCTGGTCAAGTCCTATCTCACCAGTAAAATTGAACTTGGTATGTAATGTTTACCCATTTGGAATGTGATCTGCCTAAACTCAAACGGCAGAATATTGAAGGAGTTAGATTCTATACAGTGAACGACCGACCGATGGTGTCTATCACCTCGGTCACGTCTCACTGGAATGCTAAGACGTTTGTCGAGTGGCGGAAGCGTGTTGGTAACGAGGAAGCAAATCGTATTACCAAACGTGCCACCAGTCGTGGTACAGAATGTCACGAGTTGATTGAGACATTCTTGCTCAATAAAGACGTAGAATATAAGAGACCTGGACCAAAGATGTTGTTCCAGCAGGCAAAAAAGACGTTGAAAAAGATAAATAATATATACGCTCTTGAAAAGAGTCTTTACAGTGAAGAATTAGGAGTCGCAGGCACTGTAGATTGTATCGCTGAATATCAGGGCGAGCTTGCGATCATTGATTTCAAAACATCAGCAAAACCTAAACCCAAAGAATGGATTGAGGGTTACTTCGTACAGGCAGCAGGATACGCTTGTATGTTCTATGAACGTACTGGTATTCCCGTCAAGAAACTTGTCATCATTATGACATGTGAGAACGGAGAGGTGCAAGTGTACGAAGAGTATGATAAAATGAAGTATATGAAATTACTTGTTCAGTACATCGAGAAATTTGTTGAAGAAAAAATCAATGCGATCAAAAACTGAGATGAAAAACCTTTTGAAGAGCAAGTTCTTGTGTCAGGACAAGTTCACTAATGACATTGAGAACCTGGTAAAGGACAATGCCGACATGAATTACATCGAGGCAATTTGTTTTTACTGTGAGTCCAATAACATTGAGATTGAATCAGTCTCCAATCTAATTACCAAACCTCTGAAGGAAAAACTGAAGGGGAATGCAATGAACCTAAATTATTTGAAGAGAACATCTAGAGCAAAGTTCTTTAGTATTTGATGAACAAAAGAGAATTCAAACTTTCAGAGATCAAGAGCAACCTTTCTAAAGAAAGACTTCTTGAGGTATCTAAGAGTGTTGATTTCGTCAGAGAACAAAAAGGATTCTGGATAACAAATTTCAAGCAGGTCACTCCCGAAGAGATAAAATCTCTAGAGGCAGAGAGACCTACCACAAGACTGCTGAGTATTCATGTCATCAATGGGTGTAACCTCGCCTGTCGTGCATGCAATCACAACAGCAGTCTTCTTGGTATAAAGAGTGGTGTAGATATTGATGCTTTGATAGAAGATATCAAAGTTTTTTTACCAAAAGTGTATGTTTGGAGTCATATCAGCATCATTGGAGGAGAACCTTTACTTGAACCACGCACCAGAGAGGTCGTAAAGGTTACCAGAGAGGTCTCAGAGGCGACTGGGCAGACATGTAACATCAAATTGTTTAGCAACGGTTCACGCCTGTTACAGGAGAAGGAATGGATTGCTGACGAGATGTTGAAGGGAGTCAATTTTAGATTGACCTTCCACAAACCATGGTATACTGAGATGGGATCAGTAAACTGGGAGAATGCTGCCAAGTTCATCCGTTACTTACAGTATCGAGAGGTGGACATTGATAGTTTACTAGAATTCAGTGAGGCATTTCGCCAACTGGATGGTAAACCAAGGCAGTGGTTTGATATTGTCAAGTATGATATCAAAGACGACCAGATCAAATACTATCCTTTTGAGGAAGGCAACCCAGAGGAGAGTTTCTCTCACTGTACGTGTCCTAATAGTCAATTATATAATGGTCACCTGTGGAAGTGTCCTATGATTTCATATCTTAGGGAGTCTTTGAGTGCCACCAATCAAATTGATGACCCCGAGTGGAAGAAGTATCTAGACTACAAACCCACCAGTATTTCTGCTACAGTGGACGACATCAGGGCATCGTTTGATGAGGTCACCAAACCTCATGACATCTGCACCATGTGTCCTCGCAACCCTGTTTGGTTCACCGCAACCTTGCAGTTGGATGCAAAATTGAAAAAGAACGTCGCTATGCACGATGAAGAAACCTATGACACCGTTTGATACTTACAAAGAGTATCTGGCGTACAAGAATCATTTCTCGAAGGAGAAGTATGATTACTTCAGATATGGTGGCAAGTCTAGAGCAAGTCTTGACTCTTTCTACAAGAGGAAGGACAGGTATTTCTTTGAGAAGACATCGAGGAAGTACAAAGACGATGACATCAGGAACTTCTTCCTTGCTAACTTTGTGAGTACAGACAACCCACAGGGTCTGTGGATTGGTAATATCATCCGTGGTGGAGAGGCAGTCTTTACTGAATGGCAACGTAGACAGCAGAGTTTGTTCTATAACTTCAAGAGCACTAACAAGAATATGTTGGAGCAGTATGGTTTGCAGACATTCTTAGAACCTAAAGATGGTCATCCACCACTCTTGAAAGAATACCTAGCAGGTAACCTCAGCATTGAGGAGGCAGTCATCTATGAGCAACTGTTCGGATACTGTAAGGACTATGATAAGAAACTGGATGACCCTGTTTGGCACCAGATTGGAATGAAAATCAAAAAATATTTACCATTTCTAAATATTGACAAAGAGAAATATCGTAAGCAAATTCTTGCCGAGGTCAACGAGCAGTTCTAATGTCAACTTTTTTTGAAAACGAAAACGTCCGCCGTGAGATGGAGGACATCTATGAAATCCAGAAGGAATTGTACAATGTCATCATGCAGTTCCCTGACATGTCTGATGCTGCTAAGTGGGAGCACATTGAAACGCTGAAGAGTCTGCTAGAGAAGCAGCAGATCATGTGGACCAGAGTCTCATACTCTGATGACCCTGAAGCAATGGAGATGAAGAAAAAGATTCAAGAGTCTGCCAAACAAATTGGTTTTGGTAATGCTGATATGAATACTATCTTCGGCAACATGAAGAATACCCTGGACTTGATGCAAACTCAACTGCGTCGATAGATAGGTTTTTTATCTTTACTCATGATCTCTGTTTTGTTTGTCGGCAAGGTGAAGGAGTTCACTGAAGAGTATGAGGCATACAATGAAACCCTGTTGGATAGTGCACAGAAAATTCCAGGGTTCATTGACATGCAAACAGAATTGGTTGAGGGTGTAGAAATTACTATTAGTCAGTGGAAGAGTGAGGATGATGTGCGGGAGTGGGCACGTGACCCAACGCATATGAAGGCAAAGCGACGAGTAAAAAAATGGTACCACTGGTATAGAGCAAAGCACTTCACTTCAAACCAATGACTGATGACGACGCAAACCAATACTCAGTTTATGAGGGGGATTGGTATGCGAGCATGAATTTGGGAATAAATGAGTGTAGAATGTTATATGATCACATAAACTATTCCCTAAAGATGTGGCCTGGTTCTCCTGCTCGTCCATCTGAAGAGCAAGAGTACCTTGTCATTCTAAAGACTCGCTTGGCTGGAATTATTATGCAATACAACTTTGACATGCTGGAAATGGAGTGATAGAATGCACTTGTATCATGCATTCTCCATTCCGATGGCAAAAGGATTCAAAGAACTGAGCAACGTAAAAGCACGTCCAGATCTTGTTCCTCAAACAACCACTCCTGAGGTAAAAGCGCCTAGGAGTGAGAGTCTATTGAACAATAAGCATCTGGCATATGATGCTAGCGGTAAAGTGGTCAACCCACGTGACCTGAAGGCAGATCAAGATCGTAAGCGTATGAATGTCATCGCTGCCACTGGACTGCTGTTCATTGTCTTCGGTCAGATCTACCTGGGATCTGCCATCAACAGCATGTCTAGGAGCATTGACCGTCTTGCAGAGACCTCCTTGACAGGCACTAAATAATCCGCTATATTATGTACACGGTGACAATCCAACAATCCACCGAATCTTTCTAATATGTCTTTTGCAGACCTCAAAAAGCAATCTCGACTTGGTTCTCTGACTTCTAAGTTGACCAAGGAGATTGAGAAGATGAATACCAGCGGCGCTGGTAGCACAGACGAACGTTTGTGGAAACTTGAAGTAGACAAGGCAGGCAATGGATATGCTGTAATCAGGTTCCTGCCCGCTCCCGAGGGAGAAGAACTCCCTTGGGCGAAGGTGTGGTCTCACGCCTTCCAGGGACCTGGCGGATGGTATATCGAAAATAGCCTGACTACATCAGGACAAAAAGATCCTGTCTCTGAGTACAACCGTCTCCTTTGGAACAGTGGTACTGACAGTGACAAGGATTTGGCACGTAAGCAGAAGCGAAAGCTCACTTACATTGCGAACATCTATGTCGTCAAGGATCCAGCCAATCCTCATAACGAAGGACAAGTTTTCCTTTACAAGTTTGGCAAGAAGATTTTTGACAAAGTTTCTGCTGCCATGCAGCCTGAGTTTGAAGACGAAGAAGCAATCGATCCATTCGATTTTTGGCAGGGTGCGAACTTCAAACTGAAGGCAAAGAATGTTGCGGGTTACCGTAACTATGACAGTAGTGAGTTTGCTGCTGCAGCTCCAGTGTTAGACGACGACGATGCCCTTGAGGCATTGTGGAAGAAGCAATACTCTCTTGAGGAATTCACACGTGCTGACCAGTTCAAAGCGTATGAAGATCTTGAGAAGCGATTGAATTCTGTGTTGAACAACACTCGGAAACCTGTTGACCCAGAGACCTTCGATGAGGAGGAAGCTGCGGTCGCTAAATCGCGGAAGCAAATGGATGAGGAAGATCGTGTCATCAAAAAAAGTGTTGCCGCTGCTGAGCCTGTTGTCGCGACCGGAGCTAGCAGTTCAGGTGATTCAGATGAAGATGACGCCTTGTCCTATTTTCAGAGACTGGCCGAGAGCTGAGGCATGAAACTTTACAGCTTCAACGAGCTGATTGGAGTCTGGGATGGGGATCTCCCCGTCCTGGACTTTTCTCTTAGGAACATTTATGAGTGGAAGGAAGAGTTTCCTGAATCTGAAGGTAACTCCAACATCAATGGTTGGCAACGTACTGGTATGCATAGTGATGGAAGATTCACTCCATTGATGTCAATGATTGCAGAGAAGTCCCGCGAGTACATGGCACTGCATGATGTAAAACCTCCAAGACATATGGAAGTTGTCCATGCATTTGCTAACATCAACGGAAAGGGTGCGTCGAATTGCATGCATCATCATACTTACGGGCAGATTAGTGGTGTATATTGGTTGAAAGCACCACATAATTGTGGTGATCTATTCATCATGAGTCCATTTCCTAATCAGTATTTGAATACCTCATGTGTGTCTAAAATTGACCGTAATGCCATGGTAATCACACCCAAGGCAAATACTGGAGTATTTTTCAACAGTAACCTAGTCCACTACGTAGACCAGAACAGATCGACAAAAGATAGGGTGTCTGTTGCATTTCACATTCTAATTCACTCGTAGCAAAAATCGACTTTTTGGTACAGATAAGTGGAAAAAAAACTCGGAGCAAAAATCGCCCCTATAGGTTTATGGCATACAAAAACATAATCATCATTGAGAAAAATATTGATGTAACTCCCTTTTTGGAAGAATTGAATCCAGATCATTGGGATTGGGTTTCTCGGCAAAAAGGAAATAACTTAGGAGGCGATAGAAACCCATATGGGTTTTTGCCGCTAGTTTGGGCAAAAGTGCAAAAAGGCGAAGATCCCCATGATGCCATGGGACAAGAAAAAACGGCACTTTATGACTTATACCCAAAAGTGCAAGAATTTTGGAAAAAGAACAATATCACCGAAACTGGTAGAGCAGCATTTTTCAGACTAATTCCTGGAAACCGAGTTTTGGAGCATATTGACCGTGGGGAGTATTATAAGAAAAAGGACCGATATCATCTATCTCTGCAGGGAACTTATCTGTATAGAGTTGGAGATGAGTCTATGATTGTTCCACCAGGCACTTTCTTCTGGTTCAACAACAAATTACCCCACGAAGCACTGAACGTGGGGAATGTTGATAGGTATTCATTAGTTTGGGACGTTCCACATAGTCCCAATAATCCACAATTAGCGAAGTGATAAAATACGGAGATTATCGCCTTTTTTCATCTTTCTATCAATATATTGACTAGAATCTTCATAGGTGAGGATGTCTCGCATATCCTCAATAAT
>MDTG01322948.1_pt1 | contig 15299 bp, 14 predicted proteins | sample 811421 | NCBI WGS metagenome assembly MDTG01 (sample SAMN05326645, study PRJNA326480) | marine metagenome | isolation source: seawater | place: Pacific Ocean: South East | collected 2011
TATGATTTTAAAAGTAATTCCATTCTTTCCTATTCTATCCTGTATAAAAATTGGACTACCTCTAGTTTCAATTCTTATCAAAATACAAAAAAAAATCATAATTGGAGTAATAAAAATTATTAATATACTGCTCACTAAAATATCAATTAATCTTTTATTAAATAAGAATATAAAATTTTTCATGATTAAAATTATTATTTAAAATAGCCAACCTATTTTATAACCGATATATTTAAATATTGTTTTTATAAATGCGAGAGGAATATAAATTTTTTTTATATTAAATAGATATCTTACCTCAGAAATAATATATTTTAATCCTTCACTTTCTGGTTTACCAAATTTATTAATCAGCCATCGATTATTTTTATGAAATCTGCCTATTTCTCTATATCTAGTGTACTCTTCAAACAAATTATAATTATGAGAATGGTAAACCTTGGACTCTGCATTGTAAGAAATTTTCCATCCACCAATTAACAACTTTCCTGCTACATAGGCATCTTCCCCAAATGAAACATTTTCTGGAAATCCACCAACTTCTTCTAATGCCTGCCTTTTATAAGCTGAAAAACTATTTGAATTAAAAGTAACTTTAAAACCAATCTTCTTTCTATCTTCAAAGCTTAGGATTCTCGATGAAGATGGATAATTATATATTCTTGCATGAGCTTCAATAGGCACTGAATCTAACCTAGGTATTTGTCTACCATATGAGATTGCTACATTTGGATCCTTAAAACTACTAATGATCTTTCTTAATGATCCTTTTTCATATAAAATTGCATCTTGAGTCATGTAAATTAAAATATCAAAATCTTTTGAGAGATTTAATGCATAATTTCGAGTACCTCCATGACTGAATTCCTTTTTAGGAATTTTAATTACTTTAAATCCTGCATTTTTACTTTTTATGACTGAGTTATCACTTGAATTAGAGTCTATTACAAGACAAGATATGTTTTTTAAGTCTTGATTTTTAACTGCATCAATCCATTTATCCCATATTTCTCCAGGGTTATATGTTAAAACAACTAATCTACACTTCATAATAAATATTTATAATTATAATGGAGAAAGTATACATTCAGTAAGTTTAGTATAGAATGTATTCTTATTAAAATCTTTACTATTGAAATAATCGTAGCAATTATCACTTATGAATTTTAGTTCTTTATCATCATAAATCTTTATTAAAGCCTGATTTAGATCATTAATTTCATTTTTTCTTATAATTAGAGCATTATGGTTTTTTTTCAGATTTTTTGCCGCAGCAATATCATCAAATAAAATAGCAGGAATTCCAAAAGAGCCTGCTTCTTTTACAGATAAGCCATCAGTTTCATATAATAATGAAGGAAAGATAATTGCTCTTAGTTTCTTAATTTGATTATATAATTCAGTCTGATTTTGCCAGCCAGTAATTTCAAAGTTTTTATTTATTTTTTTAATTTTTGATCGCAAGGGTCCATCTCCAATAAATATTATCCTATCAGCAATATATGATAAATTTTTAGCGACGTATAATGCACCTTTTTCACTACTTAATCTTCCAATGAAACCTATTTTCTTATTTTTTATTACATTTATTTTTGTAACTTTTTTTATGTTAAAAATAGGATTATTAATTAATATTCTGTTATGTTTATCATAGATATGCTTTGAAATTATTTCTTCACTAAACTTTGAAACATAAATCATCTTTAAGTTTAAGATAAGCAGTTTATTAAAATAATAATTAAATATAAATTGCCTTAATACTCTCCAAATTTTTATTAAGTAATTCCTTGAATCACAATCTGATTTTATACAGCTAAATGAGAGTGGTTTCAAATTGCACTTACTCTGTTTATTAAAAAAATAAAATCCACCGTTTGGACATACAGAAAAATAATCATGATTAACTAAAAAAATTTTTTTATTGGATTTTAGTAATACTCTAAAGATTGATGGACTTAGACACTTTGTCCAAGAGTGAACAAATATGGTGATATTCTTGTCATTTAGATTATTAATACACTTTTCAAGCTGGTACATATTATCAAAATTCCATAATCCATCAAACATTCCTCTTAGATAATTTCCATTTAAAAGTGATTTTTTATTTAGACAAATAGTTTTAACATTTGAATTAGTTAGTTTCTTGTCAACAGGTCCAATTGGAGCAAAAAAAGTAACGTCATACTCATTTGATAATAGTATTGCACTATTAACTGCTATATTACTCGCTCCACCCTCAATATTTGCATAATCATTTACAATTAAAACTTTCACTTTAATTCTTCTCCCGATAAAAAGTGTAATACCCTAATATAAAGAGCAATAAAGAAACGCTTTTATAGGCTAAAAAAGCATCAATAAAAATCATACTGACTGATATTACAAATACAGGAAGAAAATTTTTATAATTTGCTAAAACTACATAAGTAAAAAACGACAATATTATAAAAAGTGAAATTAAACCATTTTCAACTATTAATCTGAACCAATTTCCATCAAACGATGGTCCAACAGATCCAGGTCCAATACCAATAAAAGCAGAATACGGAAGTCTATCTTGAAAAATTGAAAACCCATAAATCCATTTTTCTGTTCGCATAAGCCAACTCAGATCAACATCATTATTTTTAGAAAAATATAGATGACCATATCTGTCTAAAGATACATTATTATCGTAAAGTCTTCCGATTGGAATTTTTTTATCATCAACATTGTTTCTAACAAAAATATAAAAATCTTTAAATATATTTATGTTATCCATGCTGAAGAGGCTCCCAGATCTACTAACCAATATATTTTTGTTACAATTTATTTGCTCCTGTGAATGTAGGCAGTCACTTGCTTCTTGCTCGTAAATTTGCTCATTATTTATCAAATTACTTGTTGCGAGAAAATAGGTTGATGTAATCAAAAGTAAAAAGGTGACTAACAAAATTTTAGGAAAAAAATAATATTTAAAATATTCAATAAAATTTTTTGAAATTACTAATAATGAAAGCAAAATAAATGCAATGATAGATGTTCTACTTCCTAATATATATACATATATTATCAAGAGTGTGAAAATAATGATTAAAGTAAAAAGTAAATATTTTTTACTATTAAAATGGTTTATATACACGGCAAAACACAAAGTTAAAATTATTGAAACTTCCCATGGGCCACCAGTAAGTCCTGAAGGTTTGTTCCAAGTGACTCCATCAGTTGAAGTAAATGAGGGAAGTATTCCTAGATACTGAAGTAAAATAAAAATAATTTGAGTAAGTGCAATGATAAGAATTAATTTTATAAATCGATCATTATCTCTAAACATTGATCCAATAATAAAAAAAATAAAATATTCTATATATCTAATAGGGTATAGAATACTAGGCTCACCTAAAAAGTTTTTAGAATTATATAAATTACTAAAATAAGAAATAAAAAGAAAAAGTACAAATAAAAAATAAATTAGATATGATTTTTTTAAGTTAAGTGAGAATATTCTTCCTGTTAATAAAATTGTAAGAAAAACTAAAAATAAAATTATATCATCTATTCTTAAACCAGCGGTTTGTCCGCTACTTAATGATATTAAGTTAATCCTTGGAATAAAAAAGAGGGGGATTGTTAAAAAAATCAAAAAACCATTTAATTTTTTTTCATTATCAGCAAACACTATTTTATTATTTTTTTCATAAATTTTTTAAAAGTAAAAAACATATACATAAAAAAACCTTTATATGAATTATAAGTTAAAGATTCAAAAAATATATTATTTTCATTTGACCATGATAACTTATATTTTTCATCTCCTATAGTAAAATCAAATTTTTCATAATTAGCATCAAATGTTTCCTTCATTATATATTTCAGAAGTAAAATACCAGGTGAATAATCTTTTAATTTATAATCATAAGCTGGGAAGATATAATAAAAGTTAGATTTATAAACATAACCTATATGTATCGAGATTAAATTCTTATTTAATAAAAAAACATGAGCAGCTATTAAATTTCTCTCAAAAAGATTTTGATAAAAATTAATAAAATTACGAGTGAACTTTTTGGATTTAAATAAATTTTTTATTTTATTTCTTTTGTAAAAGTCTATTTTTAATTTAATTAGTTCATTCAAATGAAAAATAAAATCATCATCCTTAGTAATTTTTAAATATTCCACGACTCCTATTTCTTTTAATTGTTTCTCTTGCCTATTCAAATTATATCTCGATTTTTTGGATCTTTTAGATGTATAGTAAGTTTCCCAATCTGATTGAATATTTGTGTAATAGAATCGATGACCCGATTTCTTTGCATGCTGTGATAAAGAGTGACTAGAATCACTAGAACTTCTTTCTCGATTAAGATTAATTATATCACAATAAGACAGATTTATAATTTCATCCCAAAATTTATTAATTTCTATTTTTGTAATATTTTTTTTATCTAGAAGTGGTGTATTATAATCGTTAAATGGCTCACCAAGATACTTCAGCTCAGTGAAACAAATATTCTTAACAATCATTAATGGTGCTAAGAAAATTGGAAGATTGTCTTTATAATAAATTACAATGAAGGGTTTATAGTTATTTGAGTCACAATATGATTCGACCCAAGACTTGTTCCATATATAACTCTGAAAAACTTCGTTTGAATTTACTGACTCTAAATATTCCCAGTCTTCCTTACATTTATCAATATTAGAAAAATATTTTTTTTCATTTCTCATTGATTTGATAAATACACAATTTGACTTCCATTATTTTCAAACTCAAAGGGTACATAAAGCAGTTTTTTTAATGCTGACCGAACATTATTTTGTTTCTTTTTTGGAACATAAAATAAAATAAAGCCTCCCCCTCCTGCTCCCAATAATTTACCCCCTATTGCTCCAGCTTTAATCGCCTTTTTATATATTTTATTAATAGATGAATTAGTTATTTCATCTGTGAAAGACTGCTTAATCATCCATTGCTGATCTAATAGTTTACCAAAGTCATGAATATTATTATTATTATTTAATAAAATATTGATACCTTCGTCCACTAAACTCACTGAAGCTGACATGTCTATTTTTTTTTCTTTTATCATTTTTATTTGTTTAGAAGCTATATCACTTGCAGATCTTTGAAACCCTGTAAAAAAAAGCATTAGATTAGCCTCAAGTTCTTTTATTCTTTTTTTAGAAATCGGTATTTGATTTACTTGAAAATCATTCTTTCTAAATTTAATATTATTGAATCCTCCAAATGCAGCAGCAATTTGATCTTGAGAACCAACATTTTCTCTAATTATATTTTGTTCTAATTCAATTGCATATTTAGCCAGCATTCTTTTTGTTGCCATTTCCTGTTTCAATGCGTGAATTGTGTTTATTAATCCAACTGTAAATGTTGAGCTTGAACCAAGTCCAGATTGGGCTGGAAGGTCAGCATTATGAACAAGTTCAATACCGTCTCTGACTTTAAAATATTTTAATCCCTCTCTTACAACGGGATGTTCAATTTCATCTATTTTATTCACTTCCTCAGTCTTATAGTACCTAATCCTGTATTTAAATTTAAAAAAATTTGGAAGATATCTCAAATTTATATAACAATATTTATTAATAGTAGTACTTAATACTTGTCCGTTTTGTGAGTTATACCAATTAGGATAGTCCGAACCACCACCAAAAAAAGAAATTCTAAAAGGTGTTCTACTAATTATCATTTATATATCATTTCTTTATATTTTCTTTCCACCACCTTATTGACTTTAATATTCCTTTTTCAATAGAAACTTTAGGTGCCCATTTAAAAATTTTTTTTGCTTTTTTAATATCTAAAGCTAAATAAGTGGGTATTGTTGGTTGTGACAAATCATGTTTAATTTCAAGCTTCTTTTTTGAATTGCTAACGACCAATGATACCAAGTCTTTAATTTTTATTGCGCTGCCGTATCCTACATTAACTAATTCAAATTTATTTCTTTGATATTTTATCGCTTTATGTACGAAGTCTACTAAATCACCCACATACAATAAATCCCTTTTTTCTTCTCCCTTGCCCCATATGACAATTTGATTTTTTGCCTTCATAACTTTTGTTATTGTAGCTCCAAAAACGTGTGATTTTTTTAAATCATACTTATCATACTCTCCATAAATATTTGAATGTCTTATTACTGTATATTTGGTTGAATTTAATTTAGAATAAAATTCACACATTTTCTCAATGTAAACTTTGGTCCAACCTACTCCAAAATAATTATCATTTATTTTTAAATTAGCATCAAAATCTTTCTCTTTTAGTTTTTTATCTGAAGAATGGTACATTACGGTACAACTAAAAAAGATCATTTGGCTTATGCCTTTTTCATATCCAGCTCTCAAGATTAGAGAATTCATAACTGCATTATCAGTAACGTGAATATAGGGCTTACTAACGATATCTTTTGAGCCTGAAGTTGTCGCAGCAGCTTGAATTACAATATCATCTTTTTTTAGAAGCTTTGAGATTGTATTTGAGTTTAATAAATTTACTTTCTTCCAAGTAACATTTTTAACAAAAAACTTATGCCTTTTGTTGTAAATGCCAATCACATCAAATTTATTATCCTTAGCAAAAGACTCTAATAAATTTCTTCCAATAAAACCTGTTGCACCACAAATGATTATTCTTTTTTTATTTTTTTTCATACATTTCAATATATTCCTTTACAACCTGCATTGAAGTCTTATTAAATAATCCATATTTTTTTACAACCTTTTTATTCGAGTTTTTTCCAACTTGATATACATAATTCCCAAAATCTATGTTTGCGTTTAGATAGTTTGCTACTCGCGCAAGTGATATATTGGAATTTGACGTCACATTATATATTCCAGTATCATTATTAAAAATTAGCTTTTTTATTAATTCTAGAATGTCAGATTGAAGTATATAATTAAACTTAGATCTTTCATTTAAAGTTAATTTATCTTTTTTCTTTTTTTTTGAATTTTTTAGTATTTTTATAAAAGAATTTTCTCGTATATCAGGCCCAAGCATTCCAGAAGCTCTGAGTATGATGCTACTTTTAGTAGAGCTTCTAACAATACTCTCTGTAATTAATTTAGATATACTATAAATTGATCTATTACTTTCTAAAAATAAATTATCACTTTCTTTATGAGTCATCTTGTCTGTTGGATAGACATCCACAGTAGATATATAAATAAATTTTCTATGTGGAATCTCCAAAATTTTTTTTGTAAGCAGAATATTATCATTAATATATTCATTAATATTTTTGCTTTCTACTAATTTACTAGAGTTAAATGCAGTATGAATAATAACATTATTATTGGATAGTGGCATTGCTTTGTTATTTCCATTTCTTTCATAGCCGTATGCATTTAATTTTTTTTTTAAAAAAAGACCAAGACCACTTGATGAACCTGTTACAATAATATTTTTCATAAGCCTATTTATTTGGCTGCAGATCTTTTTCTGTAAATGGATTGTATCTATCTGATAAAGAAGATTGGTTACTTTTAAACCAATTAATTGTTTCCTTTATTCCATTTTCTAGGCTAGTTTGAGGTACAATACCTAATTCACTTTGTCGTTTAATATCCATTAATCTTTTCCTATCTCCACGAGGCTTTGTAATATCCCACTCAATGATTAATTCATTTCCAATAATTGATTGAATTATTTCAGCAATTTGCTTAATAGAAGTTTCGTTTCCACTACCTAAATTTACTGGTTTATTATAACCTTTCTCCATAACTTTAATCATTCCAATAGCAACATCTCTTGAAAAAATAAAATCTCTTATTGGTGATCCATCTCCCCATACAACAAGAGGATTCTCTCCATCCATAGCTCTCTTAATTAATGAAGGAATAACCATGGCATTGTTTGGATCAAAATTATCTTTAGGACCATAGACATTTGCAGGTCTTACAATAGATATTTTATCCCAATTATATTCTATTGAATAAGCTTCAGCTTGTAATTCACCCATACGTTTTGCCCAACCAGCAAATTTATCATTTGGTGAAGGGAATGTTTTCCATACATCATCCTCAAAAAAATCTTCTGCTGGAGCATAAACACCAATACTACTTGTAAATAAATATCTATCTACTTTACTTCTTCTTGCCGCTTCCATCATATTTATACTAAAGGTGATGGTTGGAACAAAAAAACTTGCCGGTCTTTGTGAAGTCATTGCTGGAGAACCTTTAACCCCTGCAAGATTAAAAACAGCAAACATATCTTTACATACTTCTAAACAATTATCAAAAATTCTTAAATCTTTATTTATATATTCAACACCACGGTCATCAGATGGAGGTTTATCTAATGACACAACTCTTATATTTGCTCCTTTTTTAATTAGTTCCTCAACTAATGGCGTACCAATTAAGCCTGTTCCTCCAGTAACTAAAACATTTTTATTTTTGAAAATAGACATTTTTTATAACATTATTCCATAAATTTATTTAAAACTTCACTAATATATGACAGTGATTCATCACAAAGTGATTGATGACACGCAATAGAAAAAGAGTTGTTCATTACATTATCTGAATTATTTAGATCTCCAGATACTCTGTGTTTATATTTTTTTATAGCTGGTTGTTTTGCAATATTTCCACAAATTATTGGACGAGTCTCTATTTGCATATCACTAAAGAAATTTCTTATCTCAGATACAGAAAAATTAGTTTTACTTTTTATTGTAATTGGAAAACCAAACCAAGAATGATAAGCATTTTCCGTTTCATGTTGAATATCAAATTTATCATCAAATTTTAAAAAAGTCTTTTTTAAGTATTCGGCGCTTTTTCTTCTAGATTCTACAAAATTATCAAGTTTTTTTAGTTGAATACTGCCAACTACCCCTGACATTTCAGTTGGCCGTAAGTTATATCCAATATTAGAAAATAAAAATCGAGGATCAAATTCAGGATATTTTTTTGCATACTCTTTTATTGTATTTTTATTATGTAATTCTCTCAACCATCCATGAGCTCTTAGTGTCCTCATAACTTCAGCTAATTCATCATTGTTAGTTATACATATTCCTCCTTCAAATGTTGTCATGTGATGTGAAAAATAGAAGCTGTAAGTGCCGACATCACCAAATGTTCCAATATATTGATCATCATACTTTGCCCCAAGTGACTCACAGCTATCTTCAATTAAATAAAGGCTATGATCTTTGCAAATTTCCTTTAAGCCATTTAAATTACATGGATTTCCATAACAATGAACAGGCATGATAGCCTTCGTCTTGTCCGAAATTGATTTTTTTATTAATTCGATATCAATATTTAATGTCATTGGATCGATATCTACGATTACTGGAACTAAGCCATGCTGAATTAAAGGCCAAACCGTTGTTGACCAAGATAAAGCAGGAACGATAACTTCATCTCCTGGTTTTAAATGATTTTCAAACTCAAGATTACATAAGGCAGAAACTGCAAGCAGATTTGCTGATGATCCAGAATTATTCATAATCCCATTTTTTATTTTAAATTTTTTTGAAAAATCATTTTCAAATGTCAAAACTTCCTTCCCCATTGTCACATTAGTGCTCATCATTACTTTCGTAGCAGCAAATATTTCATCAGGACCAAAAGTGGCTTCATGTAGCTTAACACTTGGACTATTCTTATTAAAAGAACTTTTGTAGTTCTTTGAATAATATTCTTCAATGAGAATTTTTATATTTTTTAATTCTTCATCCATTTTTTTTATTTCCTATTATAATAGTCTCCATGTTCAATTAATAGAGTCGAAAGGCTATCTTTTCTATTTAATGCTTTTTTATAGGCTGGGAAAATTTGATTTTTTTTGTTCAACAAAACTACATCAAGCTCAGTTGCAGTTTGTTTAAAAATTTTTGTATAATCTTGTGTGTGCTGAATACCTCCATTTAGAGGTGTCTTTGATCCAATTGAAGTTCTTATTATCACGCGTGGCTTGAATTGCCCCTTAGACATAAATTGCATTTTATCTAAATGATTAAACAACTGATTCATTGCTAAAATAAGAAAATCAAACCTTGGATAACAACTAATAGGAACAAATCCATTAATTGCCATGCCAATTGACAGACCCATTTGTGTATCTTCAAAAACTGGCATTTCGATCTTTTTTTTCTTAGGTATTGTTTCAAGGGTATTATAAATTGCATTGCCAGAATAAAGAACAGATTGACCAAGGAATATAGTCCTTTTATCATTAGCAAGGTACTCCATCGATCTAATTAATTCACTTCTGTATGTTTCAGATTTTTTTTTCATGTTTACTAAAATAGTATCCAATTTCCTGTACCATGATGTGGAAATTTTCTTTTATATTTATAATAAATTATATCTTTATAAGGTTTTGTCTTTTTGCCCCAAGTTTTAGAGGTAGGTGAGTTAGTACTTAAATCATTATCTTCAACAATAAATTTAATTTTTAATTTTTGGTTTTTTGAATATTTATATACTTCATGGAAAATGCCTGTTTCAAAAGTCATGTCACCAATGAAGACCCAAACAATTTTGTCATTATTATTCTTTTTATTTGCCATTGCTACGCCCAAAGCTATTGGTAATATTCCTGCAACTATCGCTGAGGAGTAAAAGTGATGTTTTTTAGATATAATTCCCATGCTTCTCCCAGCTACTATTTCATTAAAAAGCCATTTTTCTGGGACTCCATGCAATAAGGCATGATAATGGTTTCTCCACGTTGAAAAAACCCAATCTTTTTTTCTGATTTTTTTAAAAATATTTATTAATTGAAGCTCGTTTCCACCAGATAGATGAATTGGAGCTTTAATTATACCAGACTCATATATTTTTTTTACTTTGAGTTCAAAATCAATTAATTTTTTTACTTTTTTATTTTTATCTATCAAGCTGCGCACCCTCTTTTTTAATTCTATCTCTCCAATAATTAAGTAAATCTAACATTGTAGTCTCAAACTTATACTTTACTTTCCAGCCAGTATCACGCCTAAATTTAGATGTATCTGGTATCTGTAAGTCGGCATCAATAGGTCTGAGTCTCGATTTGTCAACTTTTATACTTATTTTTTTTGTCTTCGAAAGTGAAATTAAATAATTTAACATGTCACCAACAGTACAAGTGTAAGTCCCTCCAATATTATAAAATTCTCCAAATTTTGGTTTTTTAGTTAATAATAAATAATATGCATTTACAGCATCTCTTACATCAGCAAATGTTCGAACAGATTCAAGATTTCCAACTTTGATAACAGGTGATACTAATTTATTTTCAATAAGTGCTATTTGTTTTGCAAAACTTGACTCGGCAAAAACATCTCCTCTTCTTGGACCAGTGTGTGTAAACATTCGGGTTGTCAAAATTTTTAATCCAAAAGCTTCATGATAATATTTTGCTACTAAATCTGTGCCTACTTTTGAAATTGCATATGGAGATGCTGGATGGTATGAACAGTTTTCATCAATAGGTAAAAATTCTTTTGGTACACGACCAAAAACTTCTGAAGAAGAACAAACATGAATAAGAGTATTTTTAAAATTACACTTTCTAACACTTTCCAATAGTCTAAGGGTGCCATTAATGTTAGTTTCAAGTGTCAGATCTGGAGATGTAAAGCTAGTTTGGGGGTAACTTTGAGCAGCAAGATGGAAAATGTAATCAGGTTTTATTTTTTTAACAGTACTATAAATTGACATTGGGTCACACAAATCAGAATATTCAAAAAAAAGCCTAGTTTTTTTGTTCGCTAAATTTAAATGATGGCTAACATTATTTAGAGGGCTTCGCCATCTACAAATTCCATAAATATTCCAATTGGTTTTCTTTAATAAAAGGTCCAATAAATGAGAACCTACCATTCCTGTAATACCAGTTATTAAAACTTTTTTTGCCATGATTTAATTAATTAAAATGATTTTATACACTAAGATATCTATATTTTATAGATTATTTTATGTCACTACTCTTAACAAAATCTAAATACCATTTATAAGTTAAATCAAGGCCTGCTCTTAGAGTAGTCTGAGGCTTCCAACCTATTTTCCTTATTAACTGAGAGTCTAAGATTCTTCTAGGAGTACCATCTGGTTTTGACTTATCAAAACTGATTATTCCTTTATAACCAACAACTTCACTAATTAAGTTTGAAAGCTCTCTAATTGTAATTTCTTCTGCTGTACCAATGTTAATAGTGTTGCTTTCTGATAATAATATTTCTTCATTATTTATCATTTTCTCAAGTATAAATCTTACAGATGAAGCTATATCTTTTACAAAAATAAACTCTCTACTTTGTTTGCCGCTCCCCCATACTTCTACGCTAGAAATAGAATTTTCTTTAGCATTATGAAATTTATTTATCAAACTTGGAATTACATGACCCTCATTTAAATCAAAATTATCACCTGGACCATAAGTATTTGTTGGCATAAGTGAAATATAATTAGTCCCATATTGCTTGTTGTAAAATTGACATAGCTTTATTCCAGAAATCTTTGCAATGGCATATGCCTCATTTGTTGGCTCAACTTTACCATTTAGTAAATCATTTTCTAAAACTGGTTGCTGAGAATATTTTGGATAAATACAAGAACTACCTAAAAATATAATATTCTTTATATTATTTTGAAAACATGCATTAATTATATTTATAGCTATCATCATATTCTGATAAATAAATTCAGCCGCATACTCATCATTAACTTTAATGCCTCCAACTCTAGCTGCTGCAATGACAACAACATCTGGCTTATTTTTTTTTATATATTCTTCAACATCTAATTGCCTTGTTAAATCTAGATTAGCTCTAATTTCATAAATAATATTTGTATATTTCTTGGATATAAGTTCCTCTAGAATACTTGATCCAACCATACCCTCATGGCCAGCTATGTATATTTTAGTATTTTTCATGAATTAATTTTAGTTTAATTATTTGAAATAACTTAAAAAATAATGCAAATAGATTAAACCTCCTTAATTTAAAGTCTAATAATATTTCACTATTATTATAGTCAATATTATGAACCCCAATAAATCCCTCAGGTGGAAAAATTTCAAATATTTCAAATTCTTCATATTTATTTTCGTTTAATTGTTTTATTTCATAAAATAAAATAGATCCACCGTAAGTTAATGAATTATTTTGTGTCGGTCTTATAATTTTATTATCTAAAAAAGTAATTCTTCCCGCTCCTCTTGCACCCCTATCGCTATATTTTATTGGATTATTTTTATGTGGTATCCAATCATCAAATATATTTTCTGAATACCATAAATATAGTTCTGACTCTTTATTACTTTCGTACTTAGTCGAGAATAACCAATATAAATTTTTAACTTTTATGATTGACGTATCTACTCCCTTAAAATTACTTACTAGGACCTTTTCTGAAACAATTTCTAATTCATCATTAATTTCTAATAACGATATATTATTTCTTTGAAAACATTCAGCTATAATAAATTTTTTATTATTATCAATAAATGTATATGGATATGAATAGTGGTTTTTAGAATTCGTATTTACTTTTTTTATTTCAACTAATTCATTGTTAGATATTTTATAAAAGCATAACTTGCCCATGCCAGAATAAAAATTGAACTCTTCTGCAACAATAATATTTTTTTTCTTATAATTAAAAAAGAATGGATCAGCGATAAATGAAAGTTTTTTATTATTTTGTTTTAAAAAATTTATTTTTAATAGATCTAAATTTCTCTTACTCATTAGAGAATTAATATCACTTTCAATAATTCCTACTATCCAGAAATCAAGATAAAAAAACTTAAAAATATTTTTAGTTAAGATAATTTTGATTTTTTTTCTTATATTTATAATTTTTCTAAAAATTTTATAAATATAGAAAAATATTGCAAAGTTGACTCTATTGAATAATAAAATAGAATATTTTAAGATTAACAATTTTAATTTATATTTTAAATTACTTTCAGAAATAAGTATATTAGTACTTAACTTAAACTCCTTATTTGCGTTTAATTGAATTGAATTGTAGATAAGTCTTTTTGATTTATATAAGTCTAGATATTTTTTAAATGAGTCAAAATTTTTAGCATGCTTTTCATAAACAGGAAACTCTGGCGGTCGATTTACCCAATTTCTAATGGTATCCTTTGAAATTTGGTTGTCATGTTCTCTCCACTTAACCATTTTTTTATTAATTATGCCTAAATTATATTTCTTTAGAATTCTTAACCATAAATCATAATCAGCGGTTGCTCTAAATTTTTCATCAAAAAATCCAACTTCTTTAAGAACTTCTTTTTTTGTAATTACTGTAGAGGTTGTAATTACATTACCTACATTTAAAATTGTATAAAATATTTCTTCAAAATTATATTCTGATTTATTTTTTTGTCTTAAATTTTTTGGAAGTTTATAGTCTCCTATTACTTTTCCATCTAAATCTATTTTCTCTCCGTAAGAGCAAACAAAACCTATCTTTTTTTTTGAAGAAAGAAGCTTAATAGAGTTTTCAACTATACTTCTATGGTATAAATCATCAGAATGAAAAATTCCAACGTATTTACCTTTAGCTAACTGAATACATTTATTATAATTTTGATTATATCCGATATTTTTTTCATTTTTATATATTCGAATATTTTTTATTTTAGCAAATTTCTTTAGTACTAATTGATAACTTGAGTCTGTAGAATTATTATCAACAATTATAATTTCAATATTTTTATAAGATTGATTTTGAATAGAATTTATTGTTTCTACCAAAAAATCTTCTCTATTGAAAATTGGAATACATATACTTACTAATTCTTCGTCGATTGAATTCATTTAGTAACTAATTTCAATTTTTAATAAAATATTATTTAGTGAATTTATTTATAAAATTGTCAATTGAATTTTGTATATGATTTATCATTTCTGAGGTTAAGCCATGATGGCAGGCTATAAGTATTCCATTTTTCATTACTTTGTCTGCCTCAGGATATCCCTTATTATTTTTCTTCATCTTAATCTCTCTAAATCCAGGCTGTCTCAGAATATTTCCTGTGAATACAACCCTTGTCTGAATATTTCTTTTTTCAAGAAATATCTGCATTTGAGTTCGCGTAAATGGAGCATTCTCTTTGATTGTAATAGGATAAGCTAACCAGCCCGTGCGAGATCCAGGTAATTGCTTTGGAAGAATAAAAAATTTCTCATATTTTTTTAGAAACTCTGTATGATTTTTAAAATTTCGTTCTCTTTTAAATAGATTTTGCTTAAGCTTTTTTAATTGAATCAAGCCAAATGCTGCTCCCATTTCTGATGGCTCTAAATTATGACCTATAGACTCAA
>MDTG01086883.1_pt1 | contig 15297 bp, 11 predicted proteins | sample 811421 | NCBI WGS metagenome assembly MDTG01 (sample SAMN05326645, study PRJNA326480) | marine metagenome | isolation source: seawater | place: Pacific Ocean: South East | collected 2011
AGCAGTAGTCATTGCTCTGTTTCCAGTTTTTGCAGCCATTGTGCCTGCTTCACCTGAGAATATTTCAAACAAGATATAAATCCATCCAGCCATTCCGATTACGAAACCTACAAATGGTTGAATGTAACCGGCTTCACCTAAGTATCCACCAATTAACATTACTAATGAACCAATTAATAGTTTCCAGAATATTGATGTCGGCACTTTTCTTACTGCCGCCAAGATTAGATAGAATTCTACCATTTGAAGTGGCACTGTAATTAACCAATCAATATATCTGTATACTGTTGGTGTTTCACCCGTGCTGATCCAAACATCTCTCATGTACATATAGTGTACAAATGCAACACCAGTAACTAATCCAGCTACTGAAATTGATGTTCTCCATGACGCAGCCACTGTATTTCTTTCTGCAAAGAAGAAAACAGTTGTTGCAATCATTCCCATTGATACAAGCCAGAATGAAATTCCTACGAAATCATTCGTCTGTAACAATGCAGTCGCAGCGTTAGCTGAGCTTGTGATACCTAAAAAGGCAAAAGCTGCTAAAGCTATTAGACCTAATTTTCTCATGAAAACCTCCCTCGTTAGTTAGTTTTCTATTTTAGTTTAATATTAAACTACTCAGTTAAATGATTTACTCTTCATTACTGAATAAGTTGGTGGAACCTTAATAAAAATAAGAGCTACAGTGAAGCCTTTTTTTCAAAAAAAAAGCCTTTATTTATTGGATTTTTTGGTTTTTTTTGGGGATATTTATGCTTAATATGGGAATAAATACCATTATTTAAGGGGGTTGGTTTGCAAAGCAATTATAAGGAAATTTATGATTCTTCAATCAAAAATAAAGAAGAATATTGGAAAAAAATCGCGGAAGATGTCTTCTGGTTTAAAAAACCTAGTAAAATATTAAACTCATCTAATCCGCCTTTCTATAAATGGTATGAGGATGGTGTAACTAACACATGTTACAACGCAGTTGACCTACACGTAGATAGGGGTAAAGGAAAAAAAACTGCGATTATCTACGATAGCCCAATAACAGGGGCTAAAAAAAAAATTACTTATCTTGAATTAAAAGAAAAGGTCTCACTTTTTGCCGGAGCTCTAAAAAATCAAGGAATAAAAAAGGGTGATAGAGTAATAATTTATATGCCAATGATCCCTGAGGCTGTTTTTGCCATGCTTGCTTGTGGACGAATAGGTGCTATTCACTCGGTTGTCTTTGGAGGTTTTGCAGCAAACGAGTTAGCGAGTAGAATAGATGATTCAAAAGCTAAAATAATTATTTCAGCATCGTGCGGATATGAACCAGGAAGAACTGTCCATTACAAACCACTATTAAATAAAGCGATTGAGATAGCTAATCATAAACCAGAAAAATGTATAATCTATCAAAGAGAGAAAGACAAAGCTGAGTTGGATCCAAAAAGAGATGTGGAGTGGACTGATGCGCTGAAGGGCGCAAAGCCGACAGAATGTGAAAAAATGAATGCTAATGATTACGCTTATATATTATACACATCTGGTACTACTGGAACTCCAAAAGGAATTGTTAGAGATATTGGAGGACATATTGTTGCTCTTAAGTGGACTATGAAAAATATTTATAATATCGATCAGGATGATGTTTGGTGGTCTGCGAGTGACATAGGATGGATCGTTGGTCATTCGTACATTGTCTATGCACCATTATTTTATGGATGCACTACAATTCTCTTTGAAGGTAAACCTGTGGGAACACCCGACGCAGGTGTTTTTTGGAGAATAATCTCTGAATATAAAGTGAAGTCTTTATTCACAGCACCTACAGCAATTAGAGCAATTAAAAAAGAAGATCCGGAGGGTAAATTTTTTAAAAATTATGATTTGTCAGGCTTTGATACATTATTTTTAGCTGGTGAGAGAGCTGATCCTGATACAATTAAATGGTTTGAAAAACTCTCAAAATCTCCAGTTATAGATCACTGGTGGCAAACAGAGACGAGTTGGGCTATTAGCTCTAATTGTGCAGGTATTGAGAAATTTCCGATTAAATACGGGTCAGCTTTTAAACCAGTACCAGGTTATGACTTAAAAGTTTTGAACAATGAAGGTAAAGAAAATAAAAGAGGACAAATGGGTGATATAGTAGTTAAATTACCTTTGCCTCCAGGAACTTTTCCTACTTTATGGAATGCCGATGAGAGATACAAGAAAGTTTATATGTCGACTTACGACGGATATTATCAAACATATGATGCAGGTCATATTGATGAGGACGGTTACGTATGGATAATGTCCAGAACGGACGATATAATAAATGTTGCTGGTCACAGACTATCGACTGGTGCAATTGAAGAGGTTTTAGCAGAACACAAAGATGTCGCTGAGTGTGCTGTAATCGGTATTGCTGATAAATTAAAAGGTCAACTTCCAATAGGGTTAATTGCTCTTAAAGCTGGAGTTAATAGAGACTATGCACTAATTACTAAAGAGTGCGTATCTTTGGTTAGAGAAAAAGTAGGGCCTGTAGCAGCTTTTAAATTAGCGATAGTTGTTAAAAGATTACCTAAAACAAGATCTGGAAAAGTTTTACGTGGTACAGTCAGAAAGATTGCTGACGGAGAAACTTATAAAATCCCACCAACTATTGATGATCCGGCTATTTTGGATGAGATCAAAAAAGATCTAAGAGATAATAACATTTTAAAAAATTAAAGGCTGACCTAAAGGTTTTGAAGTTATTTTACCATCTTTCATAACAATTTTCCCATTCACTATCGTTGCTACAGGAAAACCTTTAACCTTAAAATTATTAAACGGGGTCCATTTGCACTTACTCTCGATCCAACTGTCTTTAATTACAAATTCCTTTTCCATATCTACAATAGTCAAATCAGCATCGTAATTTTCTTTAATATATCCTTTGTTTTTTATGCCAAATAAATTGCAAGGGTTTTCACAAACTAATTTTATCAAATTTGCTAAATTTAACTTTCCATTATTTACATGGTTTAACATTATGGGCAGAAGAGTTTGCACTCCAGGCATACCAGATGGTGACAGAGGATATTTCCTGAGCTTCTCTTCTTTAGTGTGTGGGGCATGATCAGAACCTATTGTGCTTACTAAAGACTCTTTAACAGCATCCCATAATCTATCATAATGATCTTTCGATCTTAGGGGTGGATTCATTTGACTAAAAGTTTTTAATTTTTCGTAACAATCAGGAGCAAATAATGTAAGGTGCTGTGGTGTAATTTCAAAAGTTACGCCGTCTCTATTTTTTAAAAAAAAATCAATTTCTTGTTTAGTGGAGACGTGTAAAATATGAATATTTTTTTTATATTTTTTGGCAAATTTTACAACTCTTTTTGTAGACTCAAGTGCGCATTCCTCATTTCTCCAAATTGGGTGGGAGCTTACATCACCATCTCTGATAAATTTTTTTCTATTTTGTAGAATATTCTCATCCTCTGAGTGAACTGAAATAATCTTGTTGCTATTTGAAATGACTTTTTCTATATCTTCTTCATTGCTAACAAGAAGATTACCTGTTGAAGAACCAGCAAAAAGTTTTATACCGCAGCAACCTTTTAAAGTTTTTACCAAAGAAAGCTCTTGCATATTATCTGGAGTAGCACCAAAATAAAAAGCGTAATTGCAAAACATACGGCCTTTTGCTGATTCCAGTTTTTTGTTAAATTCTTTAAAAGATGATGTTGGGGGATTTGTGTTCGGCATTTCAAAAACTGAAGTGACGCCTCCTGCGATAGCTGCTTTACTCCCGCTTTCAAGATTTTCTGCATTATTTTCCCCTGGTTCCCTAAAGTGAACCTGAGTATCTATCACTCCTGGCAAAATAATTTTATTTTTCGCATCATAAATAATCGCTCCTTGCTCTTTATCTAACTTACCAATTTTGAGAATTTTTTCTCCATTTATACCCACATCTTTTTTGGTTAGTGCTCCATTTATAAAACAATAGCCATTTTTTATAATAATATTAAATTTGTCTGACATTAAAAAAATTTTGCTATACAGTATACTTTTTTTTATGAAGAAAGATCAAATAATAATTTTAAAAGACAGAGGTTTAATTTCAATATCTGGAGAGGATTGTCAGGAATTTTTACAAAATATTATTACTAATGATATTAGAAAAGCTAATATAAATGGTTCAATTTACTCAGCTATATTGACGCCACAAGGAAAATATCTATATGAATTCTTTTTAACTAAATCTAGTGGTAGTTATTTGCTTGATTGTGAGATGGAGATTACTGAGGAATTAATTAGACATTTAAATAAATATAAACTTCAATCTAATATTGTAATAAAAGATTTATCTGAAAAATTTGTTGTCGGTATTATAAGTTCCGAAAAATTCAAAGAGATCAGCATCAAAGAAAATTCAGAATATCAAACGGTACTATTTCGATCTAGTTTTTGCTTTTTAGATCCAAGAACAAAAGTATTAGGTGCCAGACTTTTATCTCCGGTGGAAAAAATATATTTAACAATAAAAAAACTCTCTCTAAAAATAATTGATGAAGATGTTTATCATAAATTAGCCTTTAAAAATGGTGTTCCGGTAAAAGGTTTAAAAAATCTTAAAGACAAACTTTTTGGGTTAGAGGCAAATTTTGAGGATTTTTCCGCCATAGACTTCAAAAAGGGATGTTATGTCGGTCAAGAAAATACAGCAAGAATGAAGTTAAAAAATAAATTAAGAAGGAAACTTATGCCAATTTTTTCAAAGGGAAAATTAAATATAGGGGATAATTTAATGTTCAAAGATATTATTGTAGGCAGTGTCTTAATTAATGACCCTTATCCTTTTGGGCTAATAAAACTGTTTGATCCAGAATTATCCGATTTTAAAAATGAAATTTTAAACATCAATGGTAACGATGTAAAATTATCAAATTAAAAAGAACTTATTAACCTTGATAATGAAGCTAGTATACCATATCCACTAAGCTCAATCATTAAAACAAGAAATATTATAAAAATAATATTTTTTTTCTTTTTTAAAAAATCTAACATTTGCCTCTTTTCTGGTGCGGTCGGAGAGACTCGAACTCTCACGGGAAACCCACACGCCCCTCAAGCGTGCCTGTCTACCAATTTCAGCACGACCGCTCTTATATGCGACAATAAATGAATGACAAATTTACTTCAAGTTGATACATTCATTAAATAATGTCTTTAATTGAGAAAAAACAAAAAACAACGGATCAGATCTACAAAAAGATCTCTAAAGTAGTTCCAGAAATTGAATGGAAATTTCACGAACCATTTATAGAAAAAATAAATAAATTAAAAAAAGAAAAAAATGCAGTTATTTTAGCACATAATTACCAAACACCAGAAATTTATCATGGCGTTGCAGACATTTCGGCAGACTCGCTTGCTCTCGCTCAAGAAGCAGCTAAAACATCATCAGATATAATAGTATTATGTGGTGTACATTTCATGGCTGAAACAGCAAAATTAATGAGTCCTAGTAAAAAAGTTTTGCTCCCGGACATGAGAGCTGGTTGCTCCCTTTCAGAGTCTATTACTGCAGAAGATGTTATAATGTTGAAAGAAAAATATCCAGGCGTGCCAGTTGTGTCATATGTTAATACTTCGGCTGAAGTTAAAGCTGAAACTGATGTGTGTTGTACTTCTGCGAATGCGGTTAAAGTTGTTGAGTCTCTTGGAGTAGAAAAAGTTATTTTTTTACCTGATCATTATTTAGCAAACTACGTTCAAAAAAATACCAAAGTTAAAATAATTTCGTGGCAAGGCACTTGCATGGTGCACGAAAAATTTACCGCGAAAGAAGTTGAAGATATAAAAAAACAAAACCCTGAGATAAAAATTATTGCACACCCAGAATGTCCTCCAGACGTTATAAGCGCCTCAGATTTTGCTGGATCAACCTCAGGAATGGTTAATTATGTTAGGGACTCGCAACCTAAAAAAGTCTTGCTCGTAACAGAATGTTCTATGAGTGACAACATTCAAGTTGAGAATCCAAATGTTGAATTCATTAGACCTTGTAACTTATGCCCACATATGAAGAAAATAACTTTACCGAAAATATATGATTGTTTAAAAAACGAGAAAAATGAAGTCAGGATCAGTCATAATATAGCGGCGAAAGCGAGACTGTCCGTAAAAAGAATGGCTGAAATCGGCAGATAATTTTGAGCGCAAAAATTCATAAAGAGTATATTAGTCAAGTTGTTAAAGCTGCTTTAAAAGAGGATCTTAGCCCTCTTGGAGACATAACAACCAAAAATATAAGTAATAAAAAAATAATCGCAAAAATTGTTGTTGGTCAAAATTGTATAATCGGCGGATTAGACTTCGCAAAAAATTGTTTACAAATTATAGACAGTAAAACTAAATTTATTAAAAAAGTAAAAGAGGGTGGAAAAGCCAATAAAGGAAAAGTTATTGCTATTATCGTCGGTAAGGCTTCGAATATTCTTAAAGCAGAGAGAGTTGCTCTAAATTTTTTAGGATTAATATCGGGTGTTGCCACGATCACAAATAAATTTGTTAAAAGAATAAAAGGTATGCCATGTAAAATATGTTGTACTCGAAAAACATTACCAAATTTACGATTATTACAAAAATACGGAGTGAGATTAGGTGGAGGAAAGAATCATAGATTTAATTTAAGCGATGAAATATTGATTAAGGATAATCACATAGCCGTAAATAAAAATATTGTAGAGCTTGTTAAAAAAACTATTAAAAATAAAAATGGTAAAAAAATAACAGTAGAAGTAGATAATTTGAAACAATTAAAAAAGATTATAGGATTAAAATTTGATAGAGTTTTATTTGATAATATGACTCCAACGAGTCTAAAAAAAGCGGTAAAATTATCAAGAAGATATCATGAAACAGAGGCCTCGGGTGGTATAACTCTCAAAAATGTCAGAAGATTTGCAGTAACAGGTGTTAACAGGCTTTCTGTGGGACAGTTAACACATAGCGCACCTAATATTGATTTTAGGATTGATTTTAGTAAATCATTTTCTTAACTCGGCTTGTGCTGCCGCTAATCTTGCTACAGGGACTCTAAATGGTGAGCATGATACGTAATCTAAACCTGTCCTAGAACAAAAATCTATGCTTTTTGGATCACCCCCGTGTTCTCCACAAATTCCTAATTTAATTTTTTTGTTAATTGCCCTTCCTCTCTTTGAAGCTATCTCGACTAATTCTCCAACTCCGCTTTGGTCGATGCTTACAAAGGGATCAATTTCAAATATTTTATTTTCAATGTAATCGTTTAAAAATTTTCCTGAATCATCCCGACTAATTCCCAGTGTAGTTTGTGTCAAATCATTGGTGCCAAAGCTGAAAAAATCAGCATGTTTAGATATTGATTTTGCTTGTAATGCGGCTCTAGGTAGTTCTATCATAGTTCCTACAATATAATTTATTTTTGTTTTATATTCTTTTTCAATTTCTTTTGCTATTTTATTCACGAGATTTCTTAATATTTTTAATTCTAACTCAGTAGAAACTAACGGGATCATTATCTCAATAAAAGCTGATTTTATTTTTTCTTTATTCAATTCAACTATAGCCTCAAAAATTGCTTTACACTGCATTTCATATATTTCTGGAAACGAAATCCCAAGTCTACACCCTCTGTGCCCAAGCATTGGATTCTCCTCATGCAGTTCACTAATACGATCCTTAACTTCTTTGACAGATAAATTTAGTGATCTTGAAACTTCATCGATATCTTTTTCGGCTTTTGGTAAAAATTCGTGTAGTGGAGGATCTAATAATCTTACTGTTACTGGCAAACCTGACATGACCTTAAATATTTTTTTGAAGTCCTCTTTTTGATAAGGAAGCAATTTGTCTAAAGCACTATTTCTATCCTCTTTTGATTTAGATAATATCATTTGTCTAACAGATAAAATTCTTTCTTCATCAAAAAACATATGCTCAGTACGACATAACCCTATTCCTTCAGCACCAAAATCCCTAGCGGTTTTACTATCTTCTTCTGTTTCGGCATTTGTTCTAACTTTTAATTTTCTTACACCATCTGCCCATTTCATAATGGTTGAAAAATATCCTGAAATTTCAGGCTGAATTGTTGGAACCATTCCTTTCATAACCTTTCCACTTCCACCGTCTATTGTAATAATATCGCCTTCTTTTATAATTTCTTTACCAGCTTTAAACTGTTTTGCTTCATAGTCGATTGTAATCTCACTTGATCCTGAAACACATGGTCTTCCCATTCCTCTAGCAACGACAGCTGCGTGACTGGTCATACCGCCTCTGGCAGTGAGAATTCCTTTTGCAGCATGCATGCCGTGGATATCTTCTGGAGAAGTTTCCAATCTCACTAAAATTGTATCTTGCATCATTCCATTCAATTTTTCTGCTTCATCAGCTGAAAAAACAACTTTACCACTCGCTGCTCCGGGTGATGCCGGTAGGCCCGAAGCGATTATTTCCTTCTTAACTTTATCATCTAAAGTAGGATGTAATAAAGTATCCAAAGTGTTAGGGTCTATTCTTAATATGGCCTCCTTCTTTGAAATTAATTTTTCTTTGACCATTTCAACGGCTATTTTAATTGCAGCTTTCGCTGTTCTTTTCCCCGATCTAGTTTGCAACATCCAGAGTTTATTATTCTCAACAGTAAACTCAATATCTTGCATATCTTTATAATGTTTTTCTAATTTTATAAAAATTTTTTTTAGTTCTTTAAAAACTTTTGGCATAGCTTCCTCTAAAGATTTTGATTTATTGCCTGCATCTCTTTTACCTTTGATCGTTATGTATTGAGGTGTTCTAGTGCCAGCCACAACATCTTCTCCCTGAGCATTAATTAAGTACTCCCCAAAAAAAGCTTTTTCGCCAGTTGAAGGGTTTCTTGTAAAGGACACTCCAGTGGCGCTATCATTGCCCATATTGCCAAAAACCATTGCTTGAATATTTACGGCAGTTCCCCAGCCGCTCGGTATAGTATTTAGTTTTCTATAAGTTATTGCTCTATTGCTGTTCCACGATAAAAAAACAGCTTCTATTGCACCGATTAATTGATTTTGAACATTTTGTGGAAATTCTTTTTTGGTTTTTTGTTTAACTAAATTTTTAAAATTATTGATTAAACCGTCCCAGTCATTTTCATCAAGCTCTGTGTCCTGTAAGACGCCTTTTGTTAATTTGTAATTATCAATCATTTCCTCAAATAAATGACCCTCAATGCCAAGCACCACATTACTGTACATTTGAATAAATCTTCTGTAGCTATCTTTAGCAAATCTATTGTTGCCAGTTCTATTGGCTAAGGCGACCACTGTTTTATCGTTTAAACCAAGATTAAGAATTGTATCCATCATACCTGGCATAGACACCCGGGCACCCGATCTTACTGAAACAAGAAGTGGATTCTTTGTATCTCCAAATTTTTTTCCCGTCTTAATCTCAATAATCTTTAGTTCTTTAAAAACATTTTTTGTAATTTTTGTACTTAATTTTTTGTTACTATCATAGAATAAATTACAAACGTCAGTTGTTATTGTAAAACCTGGAGGAACTGGCAATCCGAGTCTGCCCATTTCTGAGAGATTGGCCCCTTTGCCGCCTAAAATTTCTTTTTTATTTTTTAAACTTTTAACCTTTTTATCGTTAAAATTGTATATGTACTGTTTCATTCTATTTAATGTTCTCTAGTTTTGAAAAATTTATAAAATTATTAAAAGTATTACAGTACATTTTTAAAAGTTCTAGCCTATTTTTTTTAATATCGCTATTTTCATCGTTTACAATAACTTTGTCGAAGAAATTATCTGTGAATATTTTTGTTTCTGATAACTGTATTAACAAATTTTCATAATTTTTATCAATCTCTTTTGATGTCAAAGATTTGCGTATTTCGTTAATTTTTTCGTATAAATTTTTTTCTTCTTCCTTTCTAAATAAAACTGCATCTGGTCTTCCATCTATGTCTTGACCTTCCTTTTCAATTATACTGAAAGCTCTTTTATAAGAGTTTATTGCATTTTTTCCGATATCTTTATTAATATACTTATTCATTAAAGTATTTTTTCTATACAGATCTAAATAATTATCACCAAAATGTGAACTTAACGAAGCGTCAATAACGTCGTTCTTAATATTTCTTTCTTTAAGGATATTTTTCATTCTCTCTTTTAAAAATTTCAAAATTTCGATTTCGGTTTTATCATTCAATATTGTAACATTCTGATCTTCAAAAAGTTTGATATTGTAACTAATTAATTCTCTAAGCTTAAGCTGCAATTTGTTTTCTACAATAATTTTCAGCAGGCCTATTGCGGATCTTCTCAATGCAAAAGGGTCCTTTGAGCTGGTGGGTTTTTGATTAATCGAAAAAAAACCAACTAAAGTGTCAATTTTGTCAGCAATTGAAATTGTATAACTGATTGATTTTTTTGGAATCAAATTAATATTACCTGAGGGTAAGTAATGATCGCTGATTGCTTCAGCTACATCTTTGTCAAAGCCCTGGCTTAAAGCAAAATATTTTCCCATAACACCTTGTAGATCGGGATATTCTGCTACTAACTCCGAACTTAGATCTGATTTACATATAGATGCTGCTATTTCAACTTTTTCTTTATTAATATTTAGATCGTCTGATATTAATCCCGCTAACTTTCTCAACCTTTGAGTTTTGTCATATATGGTACCTATTTTTTCAAAAAACGTAACGGATTTTAATTTTGCTATTTGCTTAATAAGATTTTTTGATTTATCTCTATCCCAAAAAAATTTGGCATCAGATAACCTCGCCTCTACAACTCTTTTATTACCTTGTTTGATTAATCCCTTATTATCTTGCTTGTTAGAAATTACAAAAAAATAATTTGTTAAATTACCCCTTTTATCAAAAATTGGGAAAAATCTCTGGTGCCTTTGAAGCGTTGATACTACTATTTCATTAGGTATCTGTAAAAATTTTTTATCAAAATCAATAATCAATATATTTGGATTCTCAACAATATTCGTTACTTCGGCCAAAAGTTTTTTATCGAAGTTATCTTGGAATTTTTTTTTGCTACATATTATTTGAAGTTTCTTAATTATTTTTTTTTCTCTAGTGTTTTGATCAATAAAAATTTCATTGGTCTTAAGTAAATTTTGGTAATCTTTTATAGTTTTGATGACGAATTCTCTCTCATTAAGATTTTTTTCAATATAAATCTTGTTTGTTGTTTGCAAATGGTGGAAATTAAAATTCAGTATATCTCCATTAAATACAGCGAAAATGGCTCTGAGAGGCCTGCCCCAAGCAAGATCATAATTAGCCCATTTCATTGATTTGTTCCACCTAATTAAATTAAGTATTTTTGGAAGATTTTTTTCCAATATATCTTTAAGTGATACATTTTTTGAATTAATTTTTAAAAAATAAAACTCTCCTTTTTCAGTATTTTTTTTTGTAAGTGCAGATTCTTTTGAATCATGTGATTTTAGAAAACTTTGTACAATATCATTTTCAACATTAGTTTTCGGACCTCTGATTTCTTTCTGATCAAACTTGATTTCTAAGGGTAAATTATTTATTAAAATTGCAAGTCTATTAGGTGTTGAAAAAACATCAATATTATATTTGCTAACGTTATTTTCATTAAACAATTCTACCAAAAGATTTGAGAGTTGTTTTCTGGCGTTAATTTGCAAATTTGGAGGTACTTCCTCAGCATAAAGTTCAAGCAAAAATTCTGCCATACGCACACTATTCTTGAGAGCTTAACCAAACCGCCCCTGATCCCTTGGCAAGTTCTCTGATTCTATTTATATAACCTGTTCTCTCTGCTACTCCAATCACACCTCTAGAATCTAATAAATTAAAAATATGGCTTGCTTTAAGACATTGATCATAGGCAGGTAATGCTAATTTTTTTTCTAACAAAGACTTACATTCATTCTCAGCGGTATCAAAATTTTTCAATAACGAAGAGGTGTCTGCATATTCAAAATTATATGCTGAAAATTCTTTTTCGGCTTGAAAATAAACTTCTTTATATTTCACACCGTTGCTATTCCAGTCTAGGTCGAATACATTGTTTTTTTTTTGAACAAACATACATAATCTTTCTAAACCGTAGGTAATTTCGACAGGTATTGGTTTACAATCTATTCCGGTCATTTTTTGAAAATAAGTAAATTGAGTTATCTCCATTCCATCGCACCATACTTCCCATCCCAGACCAGCAGCTCCTAGTGTTGGGCTTTCCCAATCATCCTCGATAAATCGAATATCGTGGCTATCAGTGTCTATACCGATTGATTTAAGACTTTTTAGATAAGTTTGCTTTATATTATCAGGTGATGGTTTTATTATTACTTGATACTGATAATAATGTTGCAAACGATTTGGATTCTTTCCGTATCTACCGTCTGTTGGTCTTCTAGATGGTTGCACGTATGCAGCTTTCCAAGGTTTAGAACCTAAAGATCTTAATGTTGTTGCCGGGTGAAAAGTTCCAGCTCCTACCTCAAGATCATAAGGTTGTAGCAGTATACAGCCATAATTGCCCCAGAATTTTTGTAAATTCATTATAATGTCTTGAAACGATAAATTTTTGGATTTTGTTTTTTTTCTAATTTTTTTTTTTAACATCTATAAACCAAATCTTTGCCATAACGCTTTCTCCTCGAGAGATTCAATAATTCTATCTAATGAACTATCAATTGAAGATGATAACTTTCTAGCTATAAAACCTTTTTGCTTTTCAAATCTTTTTAAAATGACATTATCACCAAACTTTTCTTTTACAACTTGATCCATATTTCCAATTCCATCGATTAAACCTAATTTTAGAGAAGCAGAACCAGACCAAAATTCCCCTGTAAAAATGTTATTTTGCTCCGGATCTTTCAGCTTGCTACCTCTGCTTTTTTTAACAATATTTATGAAGTCAGTATGTAAATCTAACTGAATTTTTTTTAATCTTTTAATATCTTCCTCTTTTTCTTCAACAAAAGGATCTAGTGTACTTTTGTTTTTACCGGCAGTATAAATTCTTCTATCAACTCCAATTTTTTTTATTAAATCTTTGAAACCAAAAGACGCGGAAATAACTCCGATTGAGCCGATGATTGAACTTGAGTTGGCGTATATTTCATCACCAGCACATGCAATAAAGTATCCACCGGATGCGGCAACATCTTCTGCAAAAATAGTCACTTTTGTTTTATTTTTTTGCGCAAGTTGTCTTATATAACTATATATCAAATGCGATTGCACAGGAGAGCCGCCTGGAGAATTAATTGAAATCACCACATTTTTAGGTTTTTTATAGGAGAAAGCCTTTTTCAGTATATCTCTCTGACTTGCTAAATCTATACCTTGCCTAAACCGTCCAACATTACCAATAACACCGGATAATCTCACGTGGGGAATTACAGTTTTTTTCTTAAAAATAGAGAACATAAATGATTAATAATAGAATTTTAATATCAATTACAGAAATAAATCACAATTAATTAACGCTACTTCAAGTTGAATCTAAGGTGCGTCACCAAGGTTCAAAAATTTAAATTCATTATCTTCTAAATAAAATATAAGTAAATATGGGATCAGTAATACCTCTAAAAAAATCAGCTAATTCAGCATACATTGAGCTTAAGAACTTAGTAGAAAAAAAACTTTTAAAAGTTGAAGAACTTATAAAACTAAAACTTCAGAGTGAAGTAGAGCTAATAAAAAAAATGAGTGACCACCATTTAAACTCAGGTGGAAAAAGGTTAAGAGCGCTTCTAACTTTGGGTTCAGCAAGACTGGCTGGGTATGAATTAGGAAGTAGGGATATAAATTTAGCGGCTTGTGTAGAATTAATTCACTCAGCAACTTTATTACACGATGACGTAATTGATGAAAGTGTTTTAAGAAGAGGAATTAAAACAACTAATTCGATTTGGGGAAATCAATCCTCAATTTTAACTGGAGATTATCTTTTAAGTAGGTGTTTTGAAATTATGGTTGAAGATGGAGATCTCGAAATACTCAAATTGTTATCTTCTACTTCTGCAAAAATTGCACAAGGAGAAGTTTTACAATTACAACACAAAGGAGAAGCAGATTTACTAGAGGATAATTATATCAAAATTATTAGCTTAAAAACTGCTGCCCTTTTTTCTGCAGCGACTAGGACTGGAGGGTGTTTAGCTGGAAGTAACGATAAAGAAAAAAATGCCCTTGAAAGTTATGGCAAAAACTTAGGATTAGCATTTCAAATTGCAGACGATGCATTAGACTACTACGCAAAAGAAATAATCTTTGGAAAAGAAATTGGAAAAGATTTTCAGGAAGGGAAAACAACACTACCTTTAATTATTATATTTCAAAGAGGTAATAATGATGAAAAAGAATTTCTGATAAAAATTTTAAAAAAAGATAAAAGAGATAAAGATGACTTTAATAAAATTCTTGTTTTGATCAATAAATATAATGCAGTTGAGGAAAGCTTAAAGAGAGCAGAGTATTTTGTAAATGTCTCTCGAGATGCTTTAGCAATTTTTGAGGATAGTGAAGAAAAAAATATTCTTCAAAAATTGACAAGTTTTAGTTTAAATAGATCACATTAAGGATATAAAAGATTTTTCACCCAAATATTATTTTTTTTTGTGTAATTTAATCTTTCATGAATTCTACCTTCTCCGTCCAGCCAGAATTCTATCGTCATAGGTTTTAATCTCCAACCTGACCAATGAGGAGGCCTGGGCACTTTTTGATTTTCGGGAAATTTTTTTTCAAATTGTTTAATTTTTTCTAAAAAACTTTCTCTTTTATCTAAAACTTTTGATTGATCGGATGCCCAAGCACCAATTCTATTTTTATATGGTCGTGAGTTGAAATATTTATCTGCTTCATCATCTGAAACAGTTTCAACTTGACCAGAAATTCTAACCTGTCTTCTTAAACTCTTCCAATGAAAGCACATTGAAGCCTTTTGATTTTTTTTTAGCTCATCGCTTTTTTTGCTTGTAAGATTTGTGTAGAAAACAAATCCCTTGTCTGAAACTCCCTTCAATAAAACCATTCTCACACTGGGCTGATTACTTGCGTCACTTGTGGCTAAAGCCAAAGCATTTGGGTCATTTATTTCTGTACCTATAGCCTTTTTGTACCATAAATTGAATAATTCAATAGGATTGCTTAATTCGCCAAAACTAATGTCTATACCTAATGAATTTTTGCCATTTTTTTGATTCATAATTTCTTTAAAATAATTTATACATTAAATATCTATGTCTTTTAATACTTTCAGGTTTACTTAGATACAC
>MDTG01092911.1_pt1 | contig 15296 bp, 15 predicted proteins | sample 811421 | NCBI WGS metagenome assembly MDTG01 (sample SAMN05326645, study PRJNA326480) | marine metagenome | isolation source: seawater | place: Pacific Ocean: South East | collected 2011
CCCAATCCTAATACCATTGGTCGAGCCGCTATGGGGGGTAAGTTGCGGCATCGTTCCTAGACGGGTTCAACTGTCAAACACCGAGTTGAGCATGCTCGCTACTACATTGGTGGCCTGTGCTTTGCCCAAACCCTGATGGCGGCGCAGACGATTCCACATCTCGAACGAGACGCTAGCATTTGCCAATTCACGCGAGGTGCGATCAAGTTCTTTCAGTTCGGGGAGCCACTCGTCTAGTTGCTTACGCTGATTGCTTTGGTGGCGCGCATAGTTCTTGCGAAGTGCTTTGGAATTCCAAAACTGAGCGTGAGCTGATAGGATGACGTTTTCGTTTAACTCCCACAACGAGGTTTGAATCTCGATTACGCAGGTTATGCGCTCTGATAGGGGAGTCTCAGACTCAAACAATAGTCTTTCCTTCGGAAACTCCTTTTCGACTTCCTCCTGAAGCAGTTGATCAAAGGCGACATGCAGGTTTTCCATATCATCAAAGTGGCGGAAGACCGAGCGAACAGCGACGCCTGCCCGCGTGGATATCTGCTGCGCACTAGGTATGAGGTTGCCTTCTTTGACCATCGTCATGGCTGTTTTGATAATAGCGAGTTTCATGCGTTCACCGCGTACTACACGGCCGTCTTTTGCTACTGTTTGTTCTGGTCCAAGCAAAGCTTGATCTCCTGTTTGTTCTGATCTAAGCAAGGCTTGATCTCCTGATTTGACAATTCACTGCTCGACATAATGACAGGCTATAAACCAGAATTCTAGCGATTTTGTGAGGTGTCTATTGCGCGCCGAGATTTCATGCAGCAGTGGTCCGCGTGACTTCGGTGTTTGCAACAACAGAAACCAATCGACCTGAGACGATCTGCTCTGCATCGCTCACTATTGTCTGTACCAACTGCTGGCAGGTGGGAATGTCATTGATCAGACCACCGCACATCCCTACTGTTACCATCCCTGCATCAATGTCGCCGGTTTGCCATGCCTTGTCCTGATTGCCTCCGGATACCAGAGAATGCACCTCGGCAAACTCGCCTCCCCGTGCCTCGATTTCTGCTACCTGATCTGCGATGGAATTGCGATATACCCGTGCGGTGTTGCGATAGCTGCGGAAAATTAGGCGGGTCTGATTTTCATCCATATGCACAAACTTTTGTTTGATCTCATCATGGATTGGCGCTTCCTGTGTCACCAGAAACCGGGAGCCCATGTTGATACCTTCGCACCCCAACGCGAGTGCGGCAACAAGGCCGCGGCCATCGGCGATGCCACCTGAGGCGACAACTGGAATCTTCAGTGCCTGGGTGGTAGCCGGAAACAGCACCAAGCCGCCCACATCTTGCTCTCCTGGGTGGCCGGCACACTCGAAACCATCGATACTGACAACATCAACGCCAATGCGTTCAGCGGAGAGTGCATGACGCACGGTGACACACTTGTGAATTACCTTGATACCCGCAGCCTTTAACCGGTCCATAAACGGTTCCGGGCTGCGTCCCGCCGTTTCCAGTATCTTGACACCGCTATTGATGATTACGTCGAGTATATCGTCGTAATTGATTTCGGTGGCTACAACGCCGACGGTGAGGTTTACGGCAAATGGTTTATCAGTCAACGAAGCGCAGCGAGCTATCTCGGATTCTAATCCCTCGAGTGTGGGTTGGGAGAGAGCTGTCATAACGCCCAGGGCGCCTGCATTAGATACTGCAGCAGCGAGGTCTGCAGTGCCGACTCGCATCATTCCGCCGCAAATAATAGGGGTTTCAATACCCAGTAATTCGGTCAACCTAGTTCTCATGAGTGGCTCCAAGTGCGTGAAGTAGAAATCTCAGCATACGTAATAGCAGTACTAGTGTCAATATAATTCGAGCCTCAGGTCTTGCATAGCTACTTAATTTTCGGGGACTGTATCATGTGTGCTGGACTCTCCGATTAAAATGGCGTACCCTATGCTAAAACAATACGCCTCCAAACAATGCCCGAAAACAGACCTGGTAGTTGCGGTATGCTCCTAGGTCGTCAGTACATTCGCCCAGTGGCAGTTGGATCGACTATTATGGAGATAATGATGTCAGATTCCAGTTTGATCCGGTTCAACTTTGAGATGTTATGCAGTCACAGCCGCTCTTTGGTAAGGGGTGGAAGATGAGTGAGCGAACAGCCGAAGGCTACGATATTTCGGCGGTAGAGCAGTGGGTTGCGGAGAACGTACCCGAGCTGACCCCGCCCTTTGAGTGGGAGCGTCAGGAGGGTGGTCACTCCAACTTGACCTATCGACTGAAGGATCAAGCCGGGAAGTTGGCGGTCATTCGCCGACCGCCGCAGGGAGAGTTGTTGCCCAAAGCCCACGATATGAGCCGTGAGTGGGCACTGATATCCTCCTTAGGTGCCACCGGCTTTCCAGTTCCTGCAGCCTATAGCTTTTGCGAGAGCAATGAGGTGACCGGCGCTTGGTTCTATGTCATGGGTCATGTCGAAGGTCGTCCTTTGCACAATGCCCAGCAAACCTTAGACTGGGTGCCGGAGGATCAACGTGTCACCTTGGCACACTCCCTTATCGACACACTTGCTGACTTGCACGTATTAAATCCGGATAAAATTGGTTTGGGCGAGTTAGGTAAAAAAGAAGGCTATGTGGCACGGCAGTTGAAGACCTGGTATCGCTCCTGGACAGCTTCGATAGAGCCCGCGCAGTACGATGATGTGCGAGCTCATGACCTGCACCACTACTTTGTCGACAATATCCCGGAGCAAGGCATGGCGCGCATAGTGCATGGCGACTATGGCTTCCACAATTGCCTAGTCAACGCGAATTCCACTGTTGCGGCCGTGGTGGATTGGGAGCTAGCCAGTCTCGGTGACCCACTGGCAGACCTGGGCTACACCTTAAATATGTTTCCGGAAAGCCAGGCCGATGTCGATGCCGACCCCGAAATGTCTACCTCGCTTCCCGGATTTCCGCCTCGAAGTGCCCTAGCGGCTCGCTATGCCGAACGTACCGGGCGGATACTGGATAAGCTGGATTATTACCGAGGGTTCAATTATTGGAAGAGAGCGGGAATCATCCACGGCGTGTACGCTCGTTATATGGCAGGCCAGAAGAGTACGGATGGTGTTGACCTGGGTGGATTGCCAAAGGCTATTGACAGATCCTTGGAATTGGCTCAACAGGCTGTTGCTAGGTTGGGGGCTAAATGAACACAAAGTTGAAAACCTGGGCAATTCGGCTGCTTCTCGGATTGTTGATTTTGTTGGCCCTTGCTTATTTGGTTCGCAGCAGTCTGCTACCGGCACGCACGGTAGGCCTGTTTTTGGATTATGTAGAAGGGGCGGAGTGGATTCCGGCGCCGCAGAACTTGCTTTTTGACGGCGGCAGCATTGAATTTGCCGGCTACGATCCGGTGCAGTTGGCCGGTGTAGATATGGGCGAGTGGGATGAAGTGGTGGTGGTAAGCTTCTCCAGGGATGATAACTATCAGGATTTCCTGAAGCGCATCGACGCGAATCAGGAGTTGTCCCGATACGATCTTTCACTTTTTGCTCCCGGATATGAGCAGCGTATGTTAGCCAACTGGATGCTGAGCCGGGATCGGAACAACGACAGCGTCAACATTGAAGATAGAGTTTCGATCGAAGAAGCCATTCCTGAAGATCCATATTATGTTGATCGTTGGAAAGAAATTTTTACCGGTAGTTACCGTGGCGAAATGGTCTTGCTTAACTTTATGGCACTGAAGAAAAATTTGGATGACACTGCAGGTGAAGAAGACGCCGAGGAACTCGAAAAGCAATACAGCGAAACAGCGATGCAGGTTCTTGGCAGAATGGGGGCAGAAATTGCCGCTGTGGGAGATGTAGAAAAGGTTGTGCTGGGCCCAGAGCAACGCCAGCACGATAAATATGGGTTTGGCCACTACCCCTCAGTCGATGCTTTCGACGTCGTGTTTACTGCGCGAGCTCGACTTTCTGGCGTTCCCTTTCGGAACAAGGCAATGGATGCGGAGCGTTCCGCAGGTTATTGGGTAAAGCCGTATGATCCATTCAAGCTGGCAGTACAAAATCCCTAAGGCCGATTGCCGTGGGTGTGCGCGCCATGTGGAAAGCACTGCGGGGATAGTGCGCGTGATCGTGATCGAGCCAGTATCGGAAACCAGCCTCATTCGGACGAGGACCAGTTTATGATAAATGTTGAGCGTATTCGAATCTTGGGTGACACCGGATCCCCCTATACAAAAAAAATGTTGGCTGTTATGCGTTACCGGCAGATTCCTTACAGTTTGGTCTGGGGGGATGCAGGTTCGACACTTGATAACATGGGCATGGCTAAGCCAAAACCGTTACTGCTGCCTGTTGTAGTGATGCCACATCTGTCTGGTGGCGACGTCGCGCGCTGTGACTCCACGCCGATTATCCGCAATCTTGAGGCCATCTATGCCGAGCGCTCGGTACTGCCGAGCGATCCAGCAATAGCTTTCCTGGATTATCTAATCGAAGATTTTGGCGACGAGTGGTGCACCAAGTATATGTTTCACTATCGCTGGCACTCAGCCCAGAGCGCGGATAATGCCAGCACCCGATTGCCGCTTTGTCGCAATATCTGTCTGGAAACCCAGGAGCACCAGCGAGTAAAAGAAGATTTTGCCAAGCGTCAGATAGACCGCTTATACGTGGTTGGGTCCAACGAAAAAACCGCTCCTGTTATTGACCGCAGTTATCGGCGGTTTCTTGGAGTAATGGAGGCCCATCTGGCCAAGCAGCCTTTTATTTTGGGGCATCGGCCGGGAGCAGGGGATTTCGCTGTTTACGGGCAACTGAGCCAATTGGTGGGCTTTGACCCCACGCCGAGAGCTATCGCCCATGAGATTTCGCCGCGCACGGTGGAATGGGTGGATTTGATGGAGGATCAAAGTGGTCTTGAGCCCAGCGAGGACGCATGGAACAATATAAGCGACTTGCCAGAAACGCTACGTGAACTGCTCAGGGAAATGGGTCGTGTTTATGTGCCCGCGATGCTATGCAATGCTGCAGCGGTAGCCGCCGGTGAGGGCGAATGGGAAACGAAAATTGATGGCACAGTCTGGACGCAGAAGACTTTCCCGTATCAAGCGAAGTGCCTGCGCTGGATAAACGAACAATACACAGCATTGGATGCCGACTGCCGCAAGTCAGTGGATGCCGCATTGAAAGGTACCGGCTGTGAAAGGCTACTGGTTACATGACAAAAAGAATTAGCACACGCTGGCATCTGAAGCAGCGAAGGTATCACCGAACTGAATGCTCCGTCGTATCACTCAGACTGGGATTATGAGATAGACTCATTAAGGGGAGTTAGATGAAAAATCTCAAGCAAAAGATCGCTGTTGTCACGGGCGCTGGCTCCGGCATAGGTCGTGCCACAGCGCTTGCATTGGCGTATGAGGGTTGCTTGCTGGCAATATCGGACATTAATGAGTCGAACCTTGAGGAGACACGGCTTGCTATCGAAGCCACCGGTGCGAAGGTGCAGGCCAAATTACTGGATGTTACAGATAGAGAGGCTTTCGAAAACTACGCCAGTGAAGTCGCTGACAACTTCGGTACAGTAAATATCGTTATAAACAATGCCGGCGTCATGGTTCGCGGCAGCCTGCAAAACACCAGCATTGAAGATTTTGAATGGATAATGAATATCAATTTTTGGGGTATGGTGTATGGTAGCATGGCTTTTTTGCCCTATCTCAAGCAGTCAGGCGAAGGGCATATCTGCAATGTCTCTAGTATGTTTGGCATGATGGCGCCTGCCAATACGGGGTCGTATGCGGCGAGCAAATTTGCCATTAGAGCGTTTAGTGAAGCTCTGCGTACGGAGTTGGATGTAGAGGAGTGCGGCGTCAGCGTTACTTCAATTCATCCAGGTATGATTAAAACCGCGATCTTACGCGATGCAAGAATAGATCCATCGATACACGAACAGACAGGCATGAATCAAGAAGACGCCCACGCTGAATTTACTAAGCAGGCGTTTAACACGCCAAAAAAGGTCGCAAATGCGATCATCAAGGGCATAAAGAAAAACAAGATGCGTGTTCTGGTTGGGTTTGATGCCTACCTGGTGGACTGGGCAATGCGCCTGGCCCCTGTCCTATTTCGCAAGCTCGCGACCAAGGTGTTGAAATTAGATAAGGCCAAAAGACAGAAAGCGGCGGGAGCGTCTGCATGAGTCATAAACCTGAAAACGATCTATTTCACTATCTACTGTGGGTTTATCTATGAACACGGAAAATTCTCCCGAGAAAATTCTGGATATTGTTGTCTTTGGTGCCACCAGTTTTGTCGGAAAATTGGTGTGTCAGTACCTCGCCGCACAATATGGCGTGGACGGGGAGGGTGGCGCTTGCACCGACGAACGGGTGAAATGGGGTATAGGTGGTCGTTCAGAGCTCAAACTAAACGAACTGAAAAAAACATTAGGAGAAGACGCAGAACTTCTACCGGTGGTTGTCGCCGATGCAGAGTCAGAGGCAGATCTGCACAGCTTGTGTGCACGCAGCCGAGTCATTGTTTCAACGGTGGGCCCCTATGCACTATACGGCTCTCCTCTGGTGAAAGTGTGTGTCGAGACCGGCACGGATTATTGCGATTTGACCGGGGAGCCGCAGTGGATTTGCGAGATGATAAGACGATACGAAGGTGCGGCCAAGGACAGCGGTGCCCGTATCGTCCATAGCTGTGGTTTTGATTCTATACCCTCTGATATGGGTACTTGGTTCCTGCAACAGCATTCTGCAAGAGAATACGGTGAAACCTGCTCGGACGTTCGCATGCGCGTTCAGATTTTGAAGGGTGGCATGTCGGGTGGAACAATAGCCAGTCTACTCAACCTTTGGAAGGAGGAGGCAAAAGATCCTGAACTACAGAAAACCATGGCAGACTCCTATTCAAGTTGCCCTGCAGATACAGCCAGGAACAGTGGGCAGAGAAGTATCAAACGAGCAGAGAAAGATATGGATACGCAGTGCTGGGTCGGCCCTTTTCCTATGGCGCCAATTAATGAAAGGATGGTGTTGCGCTCCAATGCAATTGCACCCTATCACGAAAAATTTTGTTATAACGAAGCAATAGTCACCGGCAGCGGATTTGCCGGTGCATTTGGAGCGAAAGCACTGGTGGCGACGGGGCTTATAGGTAAGTTTGCTCTGCGCTTTCCATGGCTCATCCGGTTGCTAGAAAATAGGGTGCTTCCCAAGCCTGGAGAGGGACCTTCCGCGAAAGAGCAAGCCGAGGGGTCGTTTGAATTACGGTTTTTCGGGACTACCATTGGTGGTAAAAAAGTAGCGGTCAAGATAAGCGGTGACGGTGATCCGGGATATGCCAGTACAGCAAAGATGTTGAGTCAAGCAGCTGTCTCTCTCGCTTTGGATATTTCCAATGCTGAAAAGGCAGGCGGCTTCTGGACCACCGCCACCGTGTTTGATGGGCGATTGGTAGAGCGCCTTGAAAAGTATGCTGAGATGAATTTCGAGGCGCTATAAAGCCCTGGGCGGTTTTAGCGGCCCTTCACAATCACCAGCTCTTGCCCTTGCTTTTCCGCCCGCCAACTGGCTTGGAAATGGCAGACCTCCAGCAGGCCTGATAATTCCAGCAAGCGTTTAGCCTCGGACAAATACTGTTTATCCAATTGTAGGTAGAAATCCCGCAAACGCTGGCACCGCCAAGCTGTATAATCGGGTACCGCCGAACCGATTCCAATGATTTCCCCATCGTGCCGATCGCGCAAGCGCAGATCTGCCTGTTGCACCAGAGTTGACGCGCGCTCGCCATACCACTGGCCGAAGCCGGCAAGAACGTGCTCCATTGTCGGCGTGAGATGCAGGGCGCCTCGGTCCGATTCCCCTGCGGCCGCCAACAGGTGCTCTGTCCAGAGAGACAGGCTTATACATTCCCAATGCATATAGTCACTCAGTTCACCGGGGTCGCGATACAGATGTCCGTACATGGCGTTCAGTAATCCGAGATCTGCCAGGGAGGGTCGATCGCCAAGCAGGAAGGGGGTCGTTGTAAGATGCGTATCGAGCCGAGACAGAATGTCTCGTGTAGCGCTCACGTGCCATTGTGGGTCATAGTCGGTACCGGCCAGCGCGGCAAATCGTTTGCGAATAGACGCGCCAATGCGAGCGCCGTTGTCTATGCCACGCTGGCGCAACTCGGCATCCTTCACGCGTTCGCTGGCAACCTGGCTGAACAGCTGCTTGGCCCAATCGGCGTTTCGGTCATGGCACCAGCGGGTTGTCATTGCGCCTTCCAGAATAAAGCAGTCCGCTACCATTTCAGTGATCAGCGCGACCAGATGTAGCAGCGGGTCCGCAGGGATGACCGGCCGTGCCGGGTGGCGTTTTTCCAACGCCTCGACAATATCGCAGCTATCGCGCAGTACCGATCCGTCGGGACACATGACCACTGGGTATATATGCGCTCCGGTAAGCTGTTTGGCACGCATAATGGATTCAATATTGGCGGTCACTTCGACATAGGGTAGGCGCTTGTATTGTAGGCAGGCGCGCGCCTTTGCAGAGAAGAAGGAGTTTTTTGAGCCAATCAACTCGTACTCATCCGGATATATCACTAATTCGGGTAGCTGTACCGAGTTGATGTTTTCTTGATCAGACATGGGGGGCAGTTCCTCTGTCATTGATTCCCAAAGCTCTATTTAAGTTCCAGTACCTTGTCACGAATTGGGCGAATCCGTAAGTTAAAGAAATCCAGATAATAATTCTGATAAACACGCCAAAGCGATGAATCGCCTTGTTTGGGAAATGAATCCATTCCACGGTTGACGTAGCCCGAGGAGAGGTCGAGAAACGGTGAAGCCTGCATGGCGTTTGCATCTGCTCTTGGTGTGGCTATCCGCTTCCCAGTACGATGCATATGGTTTCGGAGGCGGCACACATACTTGCTGATCAGTTCTGCCTTTAGCGTCCAGGAAGAATTGACATAGCCAAACACTTGGCCCAGATTGGGCAAGTCTGACAGCATGATACCTCGATAAACAAAATGGGATGACAGATCGATATCCTGGCCATCAACGGTCACCGAGGCACCACCGAGATACTTCATGTTCAGGCCCGTCGCGAGTACGATGATATCCGCCTCCAGGGCGTTCCCTGATTCCAACTGAATACCGGTTTCGGTGAAGTTGGTAATCTTATCAGTCACGACTTCGGCGCGCTGTTCGCGAATAGCATTGAACAGGTCGTTTTCCGGAACGGCACACACCCGTTGGTCCCAGGGGTTATATTTGGGCGTAAAGTGTTTTTCGATATCGTAATCGGCGCCCAATGCATCACGCGCCTGCTGCAACAGCGAGTTTCGGGCAAGCTTGGGAAATCTGCGTGCCAATTGATACCCAAACATCTGGGCAGCCACCTGTTTCCAGCGGGTGATTCGGAATGCCCAGGTGTTAGGTAAGAACTTGCGCAGAGTTACCGCCCAGGAATCTTCGACCGGATGCGAATGGATATAAGTAGGCGAGCGCTGCAGCATGACCGTATGTTTGGCCTGTTTCGCCAGTTCTGGAATAAGTGTTACTGCGGTGGCACCGCTGCCAATGACGACCACGCGTTTGTTAGCGAAATCGAGACCTTCAGGCCAGTGCTGGGCGTGAATAACTTGCCCAGAAAAGCGGTCGGTACCGGAAAAGTTGGGTGCATAACCGTTTTCGTAATCGTAGTACCCGCAGCACATCATTAGAAAATTACAACTAAAGTAAACGGTCTCGTTAGAGTCTGTTCGCAATGCCGTAACCGTCCAGCAGGCATCGTCTGATGACCATCTCGCGCTGACCACCTTGTGCTGAAACCGAATATGTTTATCCACACCAGCCTCTGCGGCTGCTTCGGTAATGTAGTTGCGTATTCGGGTTCCATCGCCCAGTGATTGTTTAGCCAGCCAGGGTTTGGATCCATAGCTAAACGTGTACATGTCGCTGTCTGATCGAACACCGGGGTAGCGAAAAAGATCCCAAGTGCCGCCGATAGCGCTACGACTTTCCAACAATGCAAAGCTATCCTGCGGGCATTCACGCTGCAAGTGTCGCGCTAGACCGATGCCCGTCAGGCCGGCACCCACAATGAGTATATCTACACGCTGCGTTCCATTTGTCATATTTATCACTCAGTTGGGCCAATAGAGATAATCATCGCCGGGCCTGTAGGGCTGGCCGCCGTGCTTGTCTATCATCACAGCCCCGTCAGTAATTGATGGCCAGATAGGATCTACCTGCTCTGCATTATGCGCAGCCAGCAGAGTTTCGAGTTCTGCAACTTTGTCGGGGCGTTGTTCGGCCAGATTTTCTTGCTCAGTAGGGTCCGTAGCGAGATGAAACAGAAATTTCTTTTGTGGCGTTCCCGCCGATTTATCCGGCTGATTGGCGCGAATCAGCTTCCACCCCTCATGCAGAACCGATTGTTGATGACCCTCACGCCAGAACAGGGTGCGGTGGGGGGGGTCGCCGCGCTCGCCCAGAATAAACGGTGTCAGATCTACCCCGTCAATCTTGCGGTCCGTCGGCAGCGCGACATTCGCGGCAGCCACAATTGTCGGCATCAGGTCCATGTGATGCACCGCCTGCTGATAGGTCTTACCCGCGGGTAACTTGGCGGGCCATTTGGCGATAAATGGCACATGCAGTCCGCCCTCGAAGTGGGTCAGCTTCCAGCCGCGATAGGGTGCATTGATGTCGGGTTGCTCGATGATGCTGGCGCCACCGTTGTCGCTAGTGAACAGAATCAGAGTGTTATCCGTAAGCCCGTTGTCAGCCAGGGCCTGAGTAACTCTGGCAACGCTGCGATCGAGCGAACGCAGCATAGCGGCATACACCCGCAGGCCGTGCTCTTCAATATGCGCCAGCGCTTCATAATCTTCTCTGCTAGCCTGCAGCGGGTTGTGCGGACCCCAGTGTGCAAGGTAGAGGAAGAAGGGGCGATTTCGGTTGGACTCGATGACCTTAACGGCCTCGTCAGTGTAGTAGTCTGTCAGGTATTTCGCTGGTGCGAACTCCTCGCTACCGTTGAAGCGAGCGGAGAATTTTCCGGCGGCCCACACCATGCGATCAGTGCCATCGTGCGGAAATTTCTGGTTGACCACATCGGGATGGGCCTCGGGTAAATATAGCAGACCGCTGAGTTCAAGGCTCTCGTCGAAACCCTGCTTATTGGGTGCCATATCGCCTTCCGAGCCGAGATGCCATTTACCGATATGCGCCGTATAGTAGCCGTGACCCTGCAGCAGCTCGGCGACGGTGATCTCGCTTGCGGGCATGCCTGCCTCGTAGACTCCAGGCATGGCATCAGCTTTTTCGGCGTCGATGAAGGCCGGTAAGGGCCCTGGATTTTGATCAAGCATCCATTGGATTATGGTGACGCCGATTTTGGGGAAAGGGGTGAACTCGTAACCAAAGCGGGTGTTGTAACGACCTGTCATGGAAATGGCACGGGATGGCGCACAGACAGCGTTACCCGAGTAACCGTTGTCAAACCGGACGCCTTCCGCCGCCAACGCATCGATATTGGGGGTCATCAGGCTACCGTCCGCGGCACCGCCGTTATAAAGAGAAATATCGTTAAAACCCATATCGTCTGTCATGATCAGAATGATGTTGGGGGGGCGTTGCTCTGCAGGGAGTACGGCAGCGTCGGGGCCCGCAGACCACTTCACTGGCCGATTCGGCGCCACGGGCGAAGTCAGCGCCGTCAGCTTGGGCATGGCCCAGACCAAAACATTTACGCGATTTTGCCAGCCGATTGCAGTGGCGCTTGTAACCAGTAGCAAAGCGATAAGGACTTTTTTCATGATGCGCCTTTAGTGAAATTATTTAGCATATATCGTGCCATAATATGAAATTGTAAGTCAACGGCTCTATTCAACATAGTTAATGGATAAAGGGGTGCCGAATTGAGCAACCTAGACAAAAAAGTTGCGGTAGTCACTGGTCTGGTCTCTGGTATCGGCAGGGTTACCGAGCTCGCACTGGTGGCAGAAGGCTGCCAGTAGTCGATCTCCGACATCATAGCGCAGCGGCCGGTCGCTGCAGCGTGGTCAACGTGATGACAGTGCTGCACGGGCTCGCCACCAACTTACCGCGCAGCCCACAAAGCCTAGTAGTAGAGCCAGCACTAGCCTGGGATCGCCAAGATAATTGAATGGGGCAACGGGGAACGCGATGGTCTTAGCCAGCGCGGCTACCTTGAATTCGTATCTTCCGGTGAACATAGGATTGGTCGAGATTTCGATCATGTCGCGTCGACTGCGGTAACGAACACCAGCGGCACCGCTCCAAGTCTCCATGCCTACTGCATTCATGATATCCATTACTCGCGGGGATACGGACTGGCCTTGAAATACGGGATGGCTGGCTCTGGAGAGCATGGCCGGGAACATATATTCCATGTACTTGGCCAGTACCTCAGCGGTGGTTTCACCCGGTTCCACCCCTTTAATCTGCAAGGGCGTATCGTACATTTCCACGATGTTGATCATGACAAAATCATCCCCGTCATCATCCTCCATAAACTTGCGAAAACTGGCAAGTTCCTCGGGCGTTGCGGTTAGTGTCCCGAGATAATGGTCGATTTCTTGTTGGCTAAGTGGCCCCTTGAAAGAGGTGTACCAGCTGAAGAATCCGACATAGATAACTGATATTACGAGCCAGGTGCATTTAGTCACAGTCATTTATACTTCTCCACTATTTTGATTCATATTAGGTGGGCGTTGTTTGGTGGTTTCGCATTCCGGTGGCGAGGTCTGCCAGCGCACTTCGTGATTGGGTAGTATGGGTTCTTGTAGCTTTGAGATAAAGCCAAGGGCACCACTGGTGCCCGCCCAGAATAACAGGGACATGTGATTCAGGTAGGCAACAGCGATTACTATCAGCAAGGCAAGTGCAACGAGGGCTAGTTTCCTGGATAGGGTGTTTGTCATGTTCACCGCTTGATTGTTTGTCTTTTTGATGTGTACGCAAGAATCTCCACTGGAAAGAATAATTATCTGATCAATATACTAGAATAGTAGCACTACATATGTCAATATAATAATCGGGTCGGTTGAATGGTTGTCTGCGAGTGCTCTGCTAAGCGGCCACCAAAGCGATATCGATAATACAATAGTGAAAAGGAGAGACAGGTGAGTACAACGAACAGACAGTGGTTACTGAAAGAACGCCCCTTGAGTTTAGTGGGACCAGAACATTTTAAATTGGTAGAGTCGCCGCTGCCGGAACCTGACTTGGCGGCGGGCCAGGTCCTGCTCAAAACATTGATGCTCAGTTTCGAGCCCGCCATGCGCGGCTGGCTCGATGATGTGCCCAGTTATCTGCCTCCGGTCAGAATTGGCGAGCCCATGCGCGCTCCCGGCGTGTGTCAGGTTATCCGCTCGGATAACCCCCAACTACCTGAAGGTACGCTGGTGCAGTGCATGGCAAATTGGCAGGAATACAGTGTCGGTGATCCCTCGGCTGCATCATCACCGAGAGCACTGCGCGAGGGTACGTCTCCCAATCTTGCCCTAGGTGTTTTCGGCGGCACCAGCCTGACCGCCTACTTTGGTTTACTCGAGGTAAGCCAGCCGCAACCGGGCGAGACTGTGTTAGTTTCCGGTGCCGCCGGTGCCACCGGCAGCGTTGTGGCGCAGATCGCCAGAATCAAAGGCTGTAAAGTAATCGGCATTGCCGGTGGCCCGCAGAAGTGCGCCTGGTTAAAGGACGATTGCAAGCTTGACGAAGTGATAGATTACAAGTCAGAAGATCTGGACAGCCGCCTGCGGGAGCTGTGCCCACAGGGTGTGGACGTATTTTTCGACAATGTTGGGGGCGATACACTACAGACCGCCCTGAACCACATGGCGGAATATGGTCGCATTGTCCTATGTGGCTGTATCTCGAACTATAACGACGCGACCCCACCACCCGGTCCAAATAACCTGAATTTGGTAATCTCCCGACGCTTGCGCATACAGGGCTTCGTTATGATGGATTACATGGCGCAAGCGGGAAAGGCTATGAAAGAGCTGAGCGGATGGGTGAAGGCGGGGGAAATCATCTGGCGGGAAGACGTTCAGAAAGGTTTTGAGAATATTCCCGCGACCCTGCAGCGTTTGTATACCGGTGCCAACGAGGGCAAACAGCTACTAAAAGTCGCTGACCCTCAGTAGCCCGCTAGCGTCAGCCTGATCCAAAGCGCATTTTGTAATGTGCTTTGGATTTTCGAACTGCAATTTATAGTAGCACTGGCTGAATCACTAACGCGGGAACCGCGCCCGCAATGGCCGGAGGAGAGTATTCGTAGTGCTCGGGGTTTAGTGGATGCAGGACTTGCATCATGCAGAAAATGAGCGAGACAAATGGTACTGACAAGTTAACTCCCCTAGGCCAGCTCGATCTGGCCTAGTACATCGGACCACCGCCCTGTTCCACTCACTGAATGCACTGTCCTTCAGAGTCCGATAATGCTGAGATCTGATCAGGTGCCTGCCAAGATTGAACAGATTCTGCACCGCGGCATGAGCGATCACGAACCGCTGATCCTAGTCCAAATCAGGGAACTAACTTGGCAGTACCGCTTAATGAATTCCGGCGTCCCTGACCTGCCTGCACGACCGGTGCCAGCGCTAAAGTTAGAGCACCATCGTTTGTGACTCTAGTACATCCTCAGTGGTAATCCAGGTGGTCAGCGATTGCCTGATCTGTGGCGCAGGCGACTTATAACCCAGAGCACTGTGCGGTCTGACCTCTTTGTAATGCAATCGCCAGCGTTCATTTAGTATTTGAGCTTTCCGTAAGGTGTAAAAGATTTCTCAATGAGCAGTTCGTCCCTAAGCTTGCCAATAAATCCTCGTTGTAGCCATTCTCCCGGGGGCTGCCAGGGCACTGCGGACCTCGCCAACGGCACTCCCGTCAGCCAGCCTGACCTCAGCTTCGCGAAGTATGTGGATGATTTGCTCGGGTTTGAATCCCTTTCTTGCCATGATCGGATACTCCGTCTTGTGGGTGAAAGTGTCCCCCACAAGCTGGGTTCGATCTCGGGTGTCAGGTCAGGCCCTTACCTTTCAGACACATACACTCGACAAAGGGCTCCTTGCGGCCCACTAGCGACATAGAAGTCACGCTCGAATCCAGGACACGCCATCATACCGGAGGCAAAACGAGTGCCAGTAGCCACTCGCCCCTTTTCCAATCCTGTCTCTAGATCAACTACCACGGCGTCGACAGACTGGTCGGCTAACACATCGTCGAGAATCACTTCTCCTGTGTCCGGGTAATAGAGTGC
>MDTG01317980.1_pt1 | contig 15296 bp, 14 predicted proteins | sample 811421 | NCBI WGS metagenome assembly MDTG01 (sample SAMN05326645, study PRJNA326480) | marine metagenome | isolation source: seawater | place: Pacific Ocean: South East | collected 2011
ATAAATCGCTAGATTATGTCCAATAAATCCACATCCACCAATTATCAAAACCTTTTTTTTCATAATAATTAATATTTACTAAATATTTTTTTAATAGTTTTAACAATATAATAAAGATCTTTTTTTTTTAAATGTGGTCCAACTGGTAAATTTATAGAACTATAACTCATTATAGAAGCATTAGGGAACAACTTCGATTTTAACCTGTATTTATTTTTGTAATAAGTATAGTCACTTACAGGTTTAGGATAATGAATGCTTGTACCTATTCCTCTTGACTTTATTTCTTTGATTATTTTAAACCTGTGTTTTTTTATTTTTTTCTTTAAAATTATTGAAAAACAATAATAAGAACTTTTAAAGTTCATCCTAGAGTCTAAATCAAGGATAGATATATTCTTAACATCTGAGAGCATTTGTTTTAAAAAGGAGTAATTTTGTTTTCTTAATTTTATAAATCTATCAAGTTTTTTTAATTGAGAAATTCCTAATGCACAGCGTATTTCATCGAGTCTATAATTTAATCCTAGAGACTTGACATCATAATTACCCGGTATCTTTCGCTCATTAAAATTTTTATCTACGCCAAAACCTTTTAGTAACTTAACTTTTTTAAAATCTTTTTCTTTTTTGCAAACAAGCATACCACCGTCTGCGGTTGTAATATGTTTGGCTGGATAAAAGGAAAAACACGCAAAATCACCAAAACTACCTACAAAACCATTCTTAAATTTTGCTCCAAGACTCAAGGCACAATCTTCAATAAGGTAAATCTTCTTTTTTTTACAAAATTTAGCTATTTCCTCTATATTTACCGGTTTTCCAAGATAATGAACAACAGTAATAGCTTTTGTTTTTTTTGTAATTTTTTTTTTAATTTCTTCTAAGTTTATATTGCCTGTGCTTAACTCACAGTCAACAAATATTGGTTTGGCTCCTAGAATTTCAGCAGCATGAACTGTTGACACATGTGTTTGGTTAGGAACGATTATTTCATCTCCTTTACCCAACTTTATAGCCATATAACTCATATGTAATGCAGCAGTGCAGTTTGAAACAGTATGAGCATACTTATATTTGAATTTTTTTATAAAAAAATTTTCAAAATTAATTGAATTTGGTCCATGGGTAAGTATTGGAGATTTTAAAGTTTTGACTATTTTATAGATATCTTTTTTATCAAGATTTGGTTTTGCAAATGGAATATTCATATTAAGTAGTTGATTTTTACACTTTTATTAATTTTGTAGGACTTATCTATAGCAAAACAAACTGATAGAGCATCAAATGTATCTTTTATAAATTTTTCCCTATTTTTCCCTCGAATAATTGAGTTAATGAATTCATCAAGAACTAAACTTTTACTTGTTTTATACTTTGAATCTAATTTTGTAAAAATTTTATCGTCTCTTTTTATAAATAATCTGCCCTCGGTCAAGTGATTTTCAAAAGTTTTTTTTGTTCCATAAATATTTAATTTATGAAAATGTGGATAAACACAACCAAAATTACTTGTGAATTTAGCTATGATATTGTCCTTAAGTTTTGCTATTGTTACAACACAATCGGGGTATTTAAAATTGCTTTTTTTAGTAGCAATTTTATTCGCATAACTTTTTAATTCAACGATCTTTTTATTAGTTAAAAAACTCACTAAATCAATTATGTGAATACCACCCCCATTTGTGATGGAATAAAATGGAATTTTTCCCCTCCAACCATGAGTAATTTTTTTAATCCTACCATAATTGTAATCAGCCTCAATATAAAAAATTTTTCCTAATTTATTCATTTTCATCATTTTGTTAAGTTTGATAAATCGTGGTGATTTTCTCAAGATATAATTTGTTGTAAAATAAATGTCTTTATTTTTTTTTAATAATTTAATTATTTTTTTTGCATCTGCTAAATTGTCTACAGCTGGTTTTTCAACAAAAATATGTTTATTTGACTTAATACTCTTAAGAATCTGCTTAAAATGATAATTATCATAAGAAGCTATACAAACTAAATTAATTGACTTATCATTAATAATTTCATTTTCTGATTTACTTGCCTTAATTTGATATTTTTTAGCAATATAATTGAGTTTTTTTTGATTAAAATCATAGATCTTAATTTTATTTATAGATTTATTTTTTCTTAGAGAAATTAGATGTTTATTTCCTACTCCAAGCCCGATTACACCAACATTAATTTTTCTAATCATATCTTTTTTTAATTTTTAAATAATCGTACTCTGTATCAATCGATTGATTTATATTTTTATTATTTTTTTTGTTTTTAAAATTGTAAATTTTATATTTTTTTTTGTTTTTATAAAAATATAAAAAAATATGCTCTTTATGTTTTTTTTCTGTTATAAATTTATAACTTTCTAAAAAAATTTTTGAGTTTATTATTTCAATACTTTGACCTTTTGGAAAAGTTCTTATCATGCAATTTGTTATAATATCAAATTTGTCTTTTTTGTAGATATTTATAGCCTTATCAATAATACTTGCTTTTATTAATGGGCTGTCACCATTTATTCTTACAAACATTTCATTATTTAATTTTTTAATTGCCTGAATGTATCTTTTATAGACATTATTGAGATCACCTCTAAAAAAATTAATTCTTCTTTTTTTACAGAATTTTATAATTTGATCATCAGACTTATTATTAGAGGTTAATACAACAATTTTTTTTTTATTTTTAATTTTTTTGAGTCTATCTATTATATGGCCTAGAACAGTTTTATTTCCAAGTTTTAATAAAACTTTTCCTGGCAATCTTTTTGAGGACATTCTTGCTTGGACAAAGATATAAAACATTGTAAAAAATTTATTTAATTATCAAATATGTTTATTTTAAGATTTACTGAAATTAATTTGATATATTTGATTTATTCTACTATTAACTAGTCTCATGAATCTTTTAAGCAAAAGAAATATAAAAAATATTAATAATAATTACGATGTTTTAATTATAGGTGCTGGGCCAGTTGGGTGCGTGATTGCTGAGCGGTTTAGTAAAATTTTTAATTATAAATGTTTAATTATTGAAAAAAGAAACCATATTGCTGGAAATTGTTTTGATACAACTAATAAAAAAAAATTACTCTATCACAAATATGGTCCACACTACTTAAGATTTAAAAATAAAAAAACATTCGATTATTTATCTAATTTTACCAAGTGGAATGATGCCAATTATATTGTAAAGTCTTATGTTAACAGAAATCTTTTACCTTTCCCTATAAATTTAAATACTCTAGAAAAATTTTTTAATATTAAATTTAAAGATCTAAAAAGTGCAAAGAGATTTATGAAAAACAAAAAAATTAAGTATAAAAAAATAAATAATTCAGAAAAATATATACTATCTAATCTTGGTAAAGAAATTTATGAAAAATTTTACAAAAATTATACAATAAAACAATGGGGGAAACATCCAAGTAAGATCAGTCATAAAATAGCTGGTAGAATTCCAATTCGTTATAATAGGAATAATGAATATGTGAACGAAAAGTTAAAAAAAATGCCTAAACAAGGATATACAAAAATGTTTGAAGCTATGTTAAATAATAAAAATATAGATGTGTTGTTAAATACTGATTTTTTTCAAATAAAAAATAAAATTAAGTATCCAAAATATACAATTTATACAGGTCTTCCAGATAGATATTTTAATTATCGGTATGGAAAACTTAAGTGGAGATCTTTAAAATTTAAATTTAACACTTATAAGAAAAATTTACTACAAAGCTGTGTTCAGTATAATTATCCCAACAACTTTAAGTTTACAAGAAAAGTAGAAATTAAACATGTAACAAAACAAAGATCTCCATTTACAGTAATTTCCAAAGAATACCCCAATTCAATCGGCGAACCTTACTACCCAATTAATGATAAAGAGAACATTAAACTGTATGGAAAATATAAAAATTTAATTTCCAAACTTGCAAAACGAAATATTTTTTTTGAAGGCAGATTAGCTACGTATAGGTATTTAAATACAGATGAAGTTATTGAACAAGCATTAAAATTATTTAATAAAATTAAGAAGAAAATTAAATGAAAAATATAATAGTTGTAACAGGAGGTGCAGGGTTTATAGGCAGTAATTTAATAAAGTTATTAGTTAAAAAAACAAATCAAAAAATTATATCAATTGATAATTATTTTTCTGGTTCAAAAAAAAATCATATTATCCACAAGAATGTAAAATACGTTAATGGTGAAAATTCAAATATATCAAACTTACTTGAAAAAAATAAAAAAAGGATCAAGATCATTTTTCACTTCGGTGAGTTTTCAAGAATTTTTAAAAGTTTTAAATTTATTGATAGATGCATGTATTCTAATTTAATGGGCACTTACGAGGTAGTAAAATTTTGTTCCAAAAATAAGATTAGAATTATTTACTCAGCTTCCTCAAGTAAATTTGGAAACAAAGGAAAAGACGAGCATTTGTCTCCATACTCATGGACTAAATCAAAAAATATTGAATTAATTAAAAACTATAGTAAGTGGTACGGCTTAAAATATGAAATATTATATTTTTATAATGTTTACGGCATAGGACAAATAAGAGACCACGAAATGGCAGCAGTTATAGGTATATTTGAAAGTCAATATTTAAAGAATAAAAAGTTAACAGTTGTAAATCCAGGTAATCAAAAAAGAGACTTTACTCACATAGACGACATTGTAGGAGGTTGTTACTTAGCATGGAAAAAAGGAAGACAAGATGATTATTTAATTTGCTCACATAAAGAATATTCAATCTTACAAGTAGCAAAAATGTTTAAAAGACCAATTATATTTATTCCTAAAAGACCAGGCGAAAGATTAAGATCTTCCAAAACTAATAAAAAGTCCTTAGTGCACCTTGGATATAGACCACAAAAAAACTTAAAAGATTACATTAAGAATTTTATATCAAATAATTAAACTAATTTTTTAATTTTGATTTGATTAAATAGATTATAAGTTTAAGATAAAATTTGAAAAATCTATAGTGTTCACTAAAATTATAATATTTAAAATATTTTTTGTAAAAAATGATCTTTGATTTTAATAACTTGTAATAATTTTGAGAGTATCTACCACCATGAATTTGATAATATACATTTCTTTCTTTAACAAAAACATATTTGTACTTAGCTAAATTTATTTTTAAAAAAAAATCCTTATCTGCGCAAGGGATTGAGGTGTCAAATCCACCAACATAATCAAAAGCTTCCTTTTTAACGATTATATTTGATTGAAGCATTCCAGGATTGTGAATTAAGTAGTCATTAATAATAAAACTTTTTGGGATAATTTTTCCATCTTCAAAGTTTTTTTCATCAATATAATTGAAATAATTAGATACAAAAATTCCTCCATCCAAATTATTTTTAATATAACTTTCTATATTTTTTAAATAATCTTTGGACCAAAAATCATCGTCATCTAAAAAGGCAATATATTCACCAGTTGCATACTTAAGCACCCAATTTTTCGCAAAATATTCACCTTGAGAACTCTCATTTTGAAAATATTTTATTTTAATTTTATGAGAATTAATTGTTAACTTGTGAACAATTTCTCTGCATTTTTCACTTTTTTCATCATCAACAACTAATACTTCTGAAATATTTGACTCTTGCTGCAAAACATTTTCTAAAGCCCTCTTCAAAAAATTATGCCTCTTATAAGTTGGAATTACTACAGAAAAAGATATCATTATGTAATTTGTATAGTAATTAGGTTTTATATATAACTTCTTATGAAAAACAAATAAATTTTAATTATAAAGTTATTAAGACATTTATCTGTTCAGTGAAAAAAAAAAATTTGATAATCCCCGTTGAAATATTTGCAAGAGAATTAATATCAAAGTTATTGATAGCTAAATATGCAATAGCAAATAATTTTATTGTTTATTTGGGCTCGCACAATTCGATTAAACTTTTATTAAAGTCAAAAGAAAATAAAAGTGGAATCATAATTTGTAAAGGTGGGGTTAGTAAAGATTATCTTGATTTGATAAAGAAAAAAATATCTTACCACATAGTTTTAGATGAGGAGCTTGCTCCAGAAAGAGACAATTATAAAGATAATATTAAATTTAGATTTGACTTAGAAAATAAAAAAAATATTTCTTATTTTTTTGTTTTAAACAACAAAATTAAAACTATTGCAAAAAAAGTTTTCTCTAAAAATGAAACCAAGATTTATTCTTTTGGTTGGCCTAGATTTGATTTGTATAAAAAAATTGTAAAAAAAATTTTTAAAGACGATATAAGTAAAATAAAAAAAAAATACAACAAGTTTATTCTAATAAATTCTGACTTTTTTTACACCGACTTTAATTCTAATAATGAAATAAATAGAGAAATCAAAAAATTAAAAAATATTGGTAAAGAATATTTTAATTCAAAGAAGCAGATAAATGATAGAATAATGATCGAAAAAAAAAGATATAAAAAACAAAAAATTGAATTTAATTTATTTATAGATAAAATTAAAAAGATTTCAGAAATAAGTAAATTTAAGCTAATTTTAAGAAGTCATCCAGCAGAAAATGAAAATAATTACAAAAAAATATTTTCGAATAATAAAAAAATAATTGTTAAAGCTGGAAAAGACGATGTAACACCATACATCATGGCTTCCAAAGGAGTTTTACATAAAGGATGTACCACAGGCTACCAAGCAATTCTTCTAGGAAAAAAAATTGGTTTTATTAAACTTGGACTTTATACAAATAATTTAGTTAAATATAAAAAAATATTATTAAAGAAGTCATTTAAAATAAAAAATCAAAAAGATTTTTTAAAATGGATAAGTAATAAAAAAGATTTAGGTAATTCTTTAAAATTATCCTCAGATATTAGAAAAGAATTAAATATTGATAAAGAATTAGCATCAAAAAAAATAGTGAATTTCATTAAAAAACTAAATCTTAGAAAAGAACATAAATTAAATATAAGTTTATTGAAATATTTAAGGATATTTTTTTTAGATTTATTCATTTTATTTTTCAGAAAAAAATCATATTTTGAAAAAAATAATTTTTTTTTAAAGGACTTTAATTTTAAACAAAAAATTTTATCATTATCCCATTTTAGTAGTGATAAATTAACAGTGAGATTTTTAACAAAAAATTTGGTTGAACTAACTTATGATTGAGGTTTTAAAAAAATAATATGAAAATATTGGTTACAGGTTCAGCAGGATTTATTGGCTTTCATATTACAAAATATTTGATTGAAAAAAATAAGTATGTGATAGGAATCGATAATTTAAATAATTACTATTCTGTATCTCTAAAAAAAAAAAGATTAAAAGAGCTTAAAAATATTTCTAAAATAAAAAAAAATAGAAAGTATAAGTTTTATAAAGCTGATTTATCAAATTATAGAAGATTAAAATCTTTGTTTAAAAAATATAAATTTGATTATGTGATTAATCTTGCTGCTCAAGCTGGAGTTAGATATTCAATTATTAAACCAAGTGCATATGTAAAAAGTAATTTAATAGGCTTTTCGAATATTTTAGAATTGTCTAAAAAATTTAAGATTAAACATTTAATATATGCCTCTACAAGCAGCGTATACGGAAGCAACAAAATTTTACCTTTTAAAGAAAGTCATAAGGTGGATCACCCAATACAATTTTATGCAGCCACCAAAAGAGCAAATGAATTAATGGCACACAGTTACAGCTCAATGTTTTTATTACCAACAACAGGTTTAAGATTTTTTACTGTTCATGGTCCATGGGGTAGACCAGATATGGCTCTCTATAAATTTACAGACAAGATTAGTAGAAATAAAGTAGTCGAAATATATAATTATGGAAATCACACCAGAAGTTTTACTGACATTGATGATGTTGTTAAAAACATTTATAGATTAATAGAAAAAGCTCCGAAGAAAAATAATAATATTAAATTAAACTTAGAACCACATATAAGCTCATCTCCTTTTAGAATACTAAATATTGGTTCAAGCAAAAGAGTCAATATAGTTCAATATTTGAATAAAATTGCAAAGACGATGAATAAAAAAGTAAAGTTTAAATATATATCAAAACAAGCAGGTGATGTTGAACACACTAGTGCTAATTCTAATCTGCTAAGAAAGTTGACAAAGTTTAAAGTATCTACAAATACTGAAAAGGTTATTAAATCTTTTGTGAATTGGTATCTGAGGAAAAAATATTGATATATCTTTTATTATTTGATTTTTCCATTATGCATTTGATAAGTTAAATCAAATCTTTTAAGTAACCTATTATTATGAGTAATAAAAAAAATTGTTTTTTTTTGCTTAAATTTACTTAATAAATCAAGAATTTTATCCTCATTTTTTTGATCAAGGGAGCTTGTGGGTTCATCTAGGATTATTATTTCTGGATTTAAAAACATAGCTCTTGCTATACTTATTCTCTGTTTTTCACCTCCAGAAATATTTTTTTCATTTTCCCCAATATTTTTGTTATCCCTTTTTTCTAAACTATCATTCAATTTATTTAGTCCACAATCTTCAATTAGTTTTAGATAAATTTTTTTTTGTTCAGGATTTAATCTTGTGTTCCCTGTTATATTTTGCATTAGTGATGCATCAATTAATTTTGGATTTTGACCAACATAACCAACACCTAGATTTAAATCATCTTTATTGTAATCGAAAATTTTGTCATCAATTAAAATTTTTCCATAAGATGGTTTGATTAATCCACATATAAGATTTATTAATGTAGATTTACCAGAACCACTTTCACCAATAATTCCAATTAATTGGTTTTTTTTAAATTTACAATTAATATTCTCTAAAATTCTTTCTCCTCCAGGTCTTTTGTAGCTTAGATCAATCATTTCAATTTGTTTTGTAAAATTTATTTTAGCTTTGGTATTTTCAATGAATGTTTTTGATATTTTTAAGTCCTCATATACTTGATCTAAAACTGGTTTTCCAAAGCTTATAGATTGCATATTTTGAAGAATTCTCGAAAATGAGGGAATTAAACGCAAGGATGTTGCTGCGTAAAGAGCCAGTAGAATTAATAAATTAGATGTGCTCTCAAAGGTGTGCACGCCTATTAAAAAACTAAAACATATTACTAAGCCTAAAACTAATTCAAAAATTATCTTTGGCAGTGTATTTAAAACAGCTATTATCCTTGAATTATTAAGTAAATTAAACAAATAAAACTGATAGTTTTTAATATAAATTTCTTTGTTTTTTGAAACAAGAATTTCTTTTAAGATACTAAATATTTCTAAAAGTTTTTTTGTCATCGTTTGAGCGCTCTGCAAACGTTTTTCAGATGCAACCTTTACTTTTTTTTTTGTTAAAAAGTTAATTATCATTCCCACCAGCAATGTTACAAAAAATATAATAAGTGTAGCTTTATAATTATAAATCATTAAAAAAATAAAAATCGATAAAATCAATAAAATTTCAGATGAAATTTGTATTAATGGAATAATAAGTTTTGAGACTAATATTGCCGCCTCATAGGAAATAAGCCTGATGAGCTTTGAGCTATCGTTCTCTAAATGAAACTCCCAATTTCTTGACAAATAGTAATTTAATAATCTTGTTTGGAAAGATATTTCAAATCTATTTTGAATTTTTTGAGTAAAATTAACTATGATTATTTGAAGTATAAATTTTAGGTTTAAAATTATAAGTAAAAATATTATTACATAAGTAATAAATTTTTTTTTATCTACACTATTTGAATTTGGAAAATATTTTATAAATAATTCATTACTTTTAATTAATTCAAAATCAATTAGTGTTGAAACTAGAGGAATAATTGACCCTATTGTGATTGTCTCCACAACAACACTCGCAATTGTTAAAAGAAAGAATAAAAAAATTGAGGTAGATAGATTTTTATCTGTGATAGTTGCAATTTTTTTTATGATACGCATTTTTAAATTTTTCGTATACTATTGTGAAAAAAACTAAAAACAAAAAATTTGTGTTTAATTAATAAAGTGGTATATCATTTTAAAAAATAATCAAATTTTATTAATATTAATGCAAAAAATCCACATAAGACCTTGCGTAATCGGGTTAGGCTATGTTGGTTTACCAATTTATATAAGACTTCAAAAAAAATTTGATACCACTGGATTTGATTTAGATAAAAACAGAATTAAAAGTTTAAACAAGGGAATTGATTTTAATAAAGAGCATTCAAAAAAGGAAATTTGTTTCAATAAAAGATCTTTTGTAACAAATAATATTCAAAAAATAAAAAATAGTAATTTTTATATAGTCTGCGTTCCCACACCAATTACAAAGTCAAACAAACCAGATTTAAAAGCTTTAATAAGTTCTTGTAAAATTTTGAACAAGATGATTAAAAAAGGAGATATAATTTTTTTTGAGTCCACAGTCTACCCAGGTGTAACTGAAAATATCTGTGTACCATTTTTAGAAAATAAAACTAAATTAAAAGCAAATAAGGATTTTTTTATAGGTTATAGTCCTGAGAGAGTAAACCCTGGGGACAAGCAACACTCAATTGAAAAGATCTCTAAAATTGTTGCTTTCAATACTAACATTAAAAAAAATATTAAAATAATCAAACAAGTTTATAAAAGTATAACTAGTAAAGTAGTCTTAGTTAATAAAATTAAGGAGGCGGAAACAGCAAAAGTTATAGAAAATATTCAAAGAGACTTAAATATTGCATTATTCAATGAAATTTTTATATTATGTGAAAAACTAAAATTAAATTTCAATCAAGTTATAAAATTAGCCTCTACCAAATGGAATTTTATAAAATTTCAACCAGGCCTAGTTGGTGGACATTGCTTACCAGTTGATCCTTATTATTTATCTTTTATTGCAAAAAAAAATAGATTTAAGATGTCAGTTTTGCTTGCTGGAAGAAATATGAATAATTATATGAAAACCTATCTTTACGATAAAATATTAGAAAAATTAAAAAAATTAAATATTAATCCCAGTAAAAGCAATATTTTGGTACTTGGAATTACATATAAAAAAAATGTAGCTGATACTAGAAATTCTTTAGCATTAGATATCGCAAAAAAACTTCAAAAAAGAAATCACAAAGTTAAAGTATTTGACCCATATGTTTCGAATATTAAAAATATTAAACTTATTCCACAAGAAAATTTAAATTATAATAATTTTAAAGCCGCTGTAGTAATAACTAAACATAATAGTTTAAAAAGAATAATTCAAAATTTTAAGTTAAAAAAAGTACCTGTGATTGAGTTTTTTAATTAGTAATTATGCAAGTATATTATATAGCTGAATGTAATCCTAATCATAATAGTGCTTATCTAACACATGTAATCAAAATGTGTGATAGTTTTTCAAGAAATTTTGAAACCGAAATACTTTTACCATTCAAAACAAATAATTTGAATTATAAAAAAATTAGAAATAAATATTTACTATTATCAAAATCACCTTTAAAAATTTCATCATTATTAAATAATAGTGTTTCATTAAGTTTTTTAAAGAGGATATTATTTTCTTTAAAAGTAGCGATTTTTTTAAAAAGAAAAAAAGAAAATATTATATTATCAAGAAGCATAGTATCGAGTTTTTTGTTAAGCATTTTTAGGATTAACCATTACTTAGAGATTCATAATGAACTTAGAGGGTTTAGTAAATTAATTATGATTTATCTTGGATTTATAAATTCTAAATATATTATAAAAAGAATATTTATTTCAAAAAAACTAGAGTCTCTATTTAAAACAAATAAAAGTAATAATTTAATTTTACATGATGGTGTTGAAAAAAAAAATTTTTCTTTAAATAAAAACAAAAAAAAAGGTAAAAAAAAAAACGTAGTTTATATAGGAAGCTTTTATAAGGGGCGAGGCTTAGAAGTTATTAAAAAATTATCCAGAATATATCCTCAAATCAACTTTAGTGTCTATGGGCATAGAAATGAGAAAATAAGCCGTGATTTTTTAAATAATTTTAATATTTATAAATACGTGAATTATAACCAAGTACCTAAAATACTTAGTAAAGCTGACATATTGCTAATGCCATATGAAAATAATGTTTCTATTAACGCAAAAGATTTAAATACAGCTCAATATTGTTCACCTCTAAAAATGTTTGAATATCTTGCCTCTGGAAAAATTATAATCTCTAATAGCTTACCTGGTATATCTGAAATACTAAAGGATAACACTAATTCGATTCTTTTAAATAAAATAAATTTTTATGAATTAAAAAAAGGAATTGATCTTGCGCTTAAAAAAGATGCTTTATATTTCAATTATTTTGCCAGAAAAAGAGCAGAAATTTTTACTTGGGATAATAGAGTTAAGAAAATTATAAAAGATTACTTTAATTAATTTTCTTAAGAAGTAGTAAATAATTATAATCCTTAAATGAAAATATCTTTAATATAAAAAATAGATTAGCAATTATATTGCTAATTTTATTAGGTAATTTTGTATTTATATTTGGATACTTTATTAATTCTATTATTTGATATTTGTTTTGCTGAATATTTTTGTACTCATTTTCATAATATTCTTGCGTCATATTGAATAAAAAATATCCACCAATATTTAAAAAATTGTACACTTTATCAAAAAATTCTAAATTTTTTAACCTTCCGGCATTTTTATTCCTACCAAGTACCTGAATACAAATTATTAAGTCAAAAAGATTATTCGCAGAAAATTCTAAAAAATCTTTATAAATAAATTTTGCCGAAGGATATTTTTTTTTTGCATATTCTAATACTTTCGTATCTACATCAATTCCTATGTAATTTTGACTTCTTTGATGACTATATAGTCTACCGTTTCCTGAACCTATATCTAAACAATTATTAATTTTATCTAAATTTTTTAAAATACTATGAACTTTTTTATACATGAAAACTTTTTTTGGTCTTGAGTAAATCATATTTATTTATTTATAAACTCAAAAAATTTCTCAGATTTTTTTTTGCGTTTTTAAAATCTCCTAGGTAATAATTAATGATATTTAAATTTTTGCGCTGATCAATGGCATTACCACTAATGATAAAATTTAATTTTTTATATAAGTCATTCTTGTCGTTAGCAAGTACAGCACGCGGATATTTAAAAATGTAACTTTTTATTTTATTCACTCTAAACTTTTTAAAATAAGGCACTACTACATTTTTATTTAAGCACATCGCTTCAAATATTGTAGTTGAGTTAAATCCGATAATTATAGAACTATTTAAAATTAAATTATGGCCAGTACCTCCAAAGTAAAAATTAATATTATTTAAGTGATTGAATTTACTCATTTTTTCTATATCTTGCTTCTGTTTCCAATTTCCAGTTTTCCCTTTTATATTAAAATTTATATTAGGATTGTTTTTAGCCAGTAAAAAAAAAATTTTTATAGTGTCTCGATTTATTGTTTTAATCATATTTTTTATGACAGGTTTTTCTTTGTGCTTAAGGGATGAGCTCTTTAAAGTTTCCTCAAGTAATTGAAAGTCTATCATGAAAAATGTAACTGTTAACGTACTAGCTTTTTTTTTATTCTTTATGTCAGGTATTCTTGAAAAACCAGTTACTTTTATCTTATTGGCTTTAAATAGTTTATACTTTAGCAAATATTTCTTTGATAAATCATTATAGGTTGAAATTTTTGTTATATAATTCAAATTGTTATACAAATTTTTGATATGGGAATACTCGGCGTCAAATTGTTTATCCGATTTAATACACTCTTTAAGACAAATACTAAAATTTATTTTTTTTTTTATTACATAGATATTGTAGCATAAATAATTCATGATAATTAAAATTAAATGTAACAAACTCTACCTCTCCAAAATATGATTTTATGTAATTTAAGAAATTTTCAATGAATTTTTTATATTTTTTTTTTTCTAAAATTTTTTCTGTTTTAACAACTTTAGAAACATTAACATCTTTATTTATAAAATAATTATGTGCCAATCTGAAAAATATTCTATGTGAAAATATTATTTTTTTTTTAGGGGTTCTCCCCCTTAAAGATGCAATTATATCGTCGTTTCCACCAGTTTTTGAAAAGACAAATAACTTTTTTATATTTTTTGAATTTTGGATTTCTTTCCTTTTATAAATCTGAAGTATAAAGACTAGAAAAAAAATAAAAGGGCTATTAATTTTAAGAGAGATTATTGCAGTTTTTTTTAGCGTACTAAAATAAAAAAAATACAGAATTTTTTTTATACTCATAATTCTATAATTTATTTAATATCCTTAATTCAAAATCCACCATTTCTTTGATTATATCATCTATACTTATATTAGTTCTCCATTTAAGTTCTTTTTTTGCTTTATAGCTGTTACCACTTAGATAATCTACTTCTAGAGGTCTGAAATATTTTTTATCTACACTAATAATAATTTTCTTATTTTCATCAACAGCTGTTTCACGCAATCCACTTCCTTTCCATTTTAATTTTATCTTAAGAATCTTTGCTGTTTTGTTAACAAATTCTTTTATTGTGTACTCTTTACCAGTAGAAATAACATAATCATCAGCTTTTTTCTTTTGGACTATTTTATAAATTGCTTCTACATAGTCTTTGGCATGTCCCCAGTCTCTTTTTGCATAAAGATTTCCTAATACTAACTTTTTTTGTATTCCGTATTTTATTTTTGTAAGAGAGGAGATAATTTTTTTTGTAACAAAATTTTCACCTCTCATTGGGCTTTCATGATTAAATAATATGCCATTTGATGCAAAAATATTATATGCATCTCTATAATTTTTTGTTATTTGATGTGCAAAAACTTTTGCAGCACCATATGGACTTTGAGGATTAAAAATTGTGTTTTCATTTTGTTTTTTATCCTTTAAGTCCTTATGGAGTAGCAAAATTATACGGACACTGGATTACAAAAAATTATAGAGAAGCTTATAATATATTCGCCTCTAATGGAATTTTATTTAATCACGAAAGCCCAAGAAGAGGAGAAACATTTGTTACAAAAAAAGTAGTCAGAGGATTAGTGAGAATTAAATATGGAATTGATAAAAAACTTTTTTTAGGAAATTTAGATGCAAAAAGGGATTGGGGTCATGCAAAAGATTATGTTGAGGCAATGTGGAAAATTCTTCAGCAAAAAAATCCAGACGATTATGTTATAGCAACAGGTAAGCAATATAGTATTAGAAAATTTGTAAAATTAGTATCTGAAAAATTAGACATGAATATAAAATGGACAGGCAAAGGACTAAAAGAAAAAGGTTACGATCAAAGAAGCAAAAAAATAGTTATTGAAGTTGATAAAAATTATTTTAGACCATTAGATGTAAA
>MDTG01333877.1_pt1 | contig 15295 bp, 12 predicted proteins | sample 811421 | NCBI WGS metagenome assembly MDTG01 (sample SAMN05326645, study PRJNA326480) | marine metagenome | isolation source: seawater | place: Pacific Ocean: South East | collected 2011
ATCAATCAAGTTGATATTTTCACTTATATAAAATTTATCTTTTTTATATTGCAAGATTGCTATTGGTTTTTTTTCATAAATCTTTATTATTAGTTTTTTTGGATATATTTTTTTTATCTCGAAACTTTCAATGAAATCAATTTTTTTTAATATTTTTTCAATTTCAGAGCTTTTTAAAAATATAAGATTTGTTTGATATAGAAAATTCAATTTTTTTTTAATTTCTTCTTTTTCTAAAATAGAATTATTTTCAATCTTTATTTCTTCTATGTTCAATTTAGTACTTAAAAACAATTTTTGAGGTTTATATGTACTTAATAAAACTAATAATAATAATGCAATTATTAATCTGTTTGTCATCTATTGATGCTTGCATCTAGAAGAATTTTTTCAACTAAATTTTCAAAACTTATACCTCTATAATTAGCTATTTCTGGTACTAAAGATAAGTTTGTCATTCCCGGTTGTGTATTTATCTCTAGTAAATGAAATTTATTATTAAAAAATTTAAAATCAGATCTTGTAACGCCTTTACATCCTAAAACTTGATGAGTTTTTTTTGCAATTTTGAGTACTTCATAATATTTTTTTTTATTTAATCTAGCTGGCATTATATGCTTGGTCTTCGCTTTCTTAGTATATTTAGCTTTATAATCATAAAATGATCTTGTAGGAACAAGTTCGATTGCCCCTAAGGTAATATTATTCATAACTGCCACTTGAATTTCTTGCCCGCCAATATACTCTTCAAAAATTAGTTGGTCATATTTTTTAAAAAGTTTTTTTGATTCTCTTAGTAATACCTTTGCATTTTTACAAATTTTTACTCCTAGGCTAGATCCTTCATTCACAGGTTTTACAACAATTGGAAATTTTATTATTTTTCTACTTATTTTTTTTTTTAATTTTTTACTGTTAAATTCTATATTTTGAAAAGTAAAAAACTTTGGTGTTTTAATCCGTTTTTTAACGAATATCTCCTTGGAAATGATTTTATTCATAGAATTATAAGAACTTATAACCCCAGAATGTGTATATGGTATTTTCAAATACTCAAAATAGCTCTGAGCAATTCCATCTTCGCCATCCTTTCCATGAAGTGCGTTAAAAATAACATCAGTATTTTTTTTATTAATTAAATTTAGATTTTTGAATTTGGGGTCAAACGTTAAAACATTATATTTTTTTTTTTTAAGAGCTTTAATACAAGCTTTGCCGCTACTAAGACTAATATCTCTTTCCCCTGAGTTTCCTCCTAGAACAACTAAAACATTTTTAAATTTTTTTTTACTCACCAATAATTTTAATCTCAAGCTCTAGATTAACTCCTGTCTTTGCATGTACAGCTTCTTTAACTTTTTTAATTAGTTTTTCGATGTCGGAAGATTTAGCTTTTCCATTGTTTACAAAAAAATTACAATGCTTTTTAGAAATCATTGCGTCTCCTTCTTTGAAATTATCACAACCTGCTTCTTTAATTAACATCCATGCTTTTTTATTTTTATCTATATTTTTAAAAGTACTTCCGCATGTTTTAATCTGATTTGGTTGAGATATTTTTTTTTTTTCAATCATAACAGATTGTTGTTTTTCTATTTGTTCTTTTTTTTCAATTAATCCTTTAAGTTTAGCTGAGATAATAATTAATTCTTTTGGTAAATTAGTTCCTCTATATAAAAATTTTATATCATGGCATTTAATTTCTTTTTCTTTACAATCTCTTGTGTCTATAACTTGAATAGATAATAGAATTTTAGATATTTCATTTTCGTAACATCCACTATTCATTATCACTGCACCACCAATTGATCCTGGTATACAGGATAAGAATTCAAAATTTGTAAGACCATTATCTTTTGCAAAATTTGCTACTTTACGGTCAAGTGTTGCAGCCCCAACTTCAATTGTGTCTTTATTAATTAATTTTGTGTAAGAAAAATTTGATCCGAGCTTTATAACAGCTCCTTTAACCCCGTTATCTCTGAATAAGGTATTAGAGCCAGCACCTAGAATAGTTGTTTTTAAATTATTTTTTTTTACTTCAGTAAGAAATTCTATTAATTGATTTTTATTATTAGGTTTAAAGAATAACTCAGCATTTCCGCCCAAATTAAACCAGCTATAATTAGAGAGATTTATATTTTTACTGAGAGTATTGCTAAATTTTTTTATTAAAAGTTTTTTTGCATTCATAATGAAAATTTAAGATCCATCATCCATTTTGAAATTGTTCCTGCGCCCATACCGATAATTATTTCATCATTTATTAAGTTTTTTTTAAAATATTTGATTAGTTCCATTTTGTTTTTTACAATAATTACTTGAGTTTTTGAATTTTTAGCAATCAAATTAGCAAACTTAATTAAATTAAATTTTAAATTTTTCTTTTCACCAGCTGCATATAAAGGACATATTATTACTATATTGGAATTAGAAAAACATTTTGAAAATTCATTTTTTAATGACAGAACTCTAGAGTATCGATGAGGTTCAAAAACACTAATTATTTGTCTTTCTGGACTAACATTATGCACTCCTTCTAAGATAGAACGAATCTCTGTTGGATGATGAGCATAATCATCATAGAAATCATTTTTATTTTTTGAGAAAACTTTAGTCATTCTTCTTTGTACACCTGAAAAATTTTTTAAAGAATTTTTAATTATATTTTGATCAGCTCCTAGATATAAGCATACTATAAAAGCAGCTGCTGCATTTAAAACGTTATGTTTTCCTAATAATTTTACATTAATATTTTTAATTTTCTTTCTTTTATTTTGTCTGTCTTTAAAAGATAAATCAAAAATAGTGTTATCATAATTGTATCTTATTTTAGTAATTTGATAATCAGATTTTTTACTTTCCCCATATGTCAAAATATTTTTGTTTTTTATTTTATTAAAGATCTGTTTTACATTTTGACTATCTATACAAATTATTGACTTACCAGTTGGTGGGGTTTTATTAATAAATTCTATGAAAGAATTTTCTAAATTTTTATAATTTTTATAATAATCTAAATGTTCATAATCAATATTAGTCACAATAGAATAATTAATAGGAAGTTTTAGAAAACTTCCATCTGACTCGTCAGCTTCTAAAATTGCCCAGTCACCCTTTCCAAGTTTAGCATTACTTTTAAATGAATTAATGACTCCTCCATTTATAACAGTTGGATCTAATTTTTGATCTAATAAAATTTTTGCTACTAAAGATGTTGTAGTTGTTTTTCCATGTGACCCCGTGATTATAATATTTTTTTTTAAAGATACAGCGTCAGCTAAAACTTCAGCTCTTGGATAAATTGGGATTTTATTTTTTTTTGCAAACTTAATCTCAACATTGTTATTTTTTATAGCTGTAGATTTAACCACAATTGTTGCTTTTTTAATATTATGTGATGAATGACCTATAAATATTTTAATTCCTAATTTAGAGCAACTAATTGTATTTTTATTTTTACTTTTGTCGCTACCTTGGACTCTAAACCCCATATTTTTCATTATTTGAGCAAGACCACTCATACCTATACCGCCAATGCCTATAAAGTGAATTAAATCTTTTTGACCTAAATTAATTTTTTTCATCAATAATTTTTTGTATTTGTATATTAATATTTATAAAGATTTTTTTGTCAGAATATTGACTTTGATTTGTTAAAATATTTTTTATTAAAGATTTATTTTCAAAAATAGATTTTATTAAACCATATAATTGATCATTTATCTCATTTTCATTCACTAAATAACCGAAACCTTTTTTTTTTATAATAAACAGCATTTTTAAATTGATGGTTATCTGCTGATGTTGGAAGTGGCACAGAAATAAATGGAATATTAACATTAACTAGTTCTCCTAATACTGACGCACCAGAGCGGGTAATGACTAAATTTGCCTTAGAATAATAATCAATAATTTTGTTTGTAAAATTAAATATTTTACATTCTATTTTTACTTTTTTATAAAATTCAGCAAGAACATTTGTTTGTTCTTTTTGACATTGTTGATAAATTTTAATGGGTATTCCGGAAGTTTTTAATTTTTCAAATATTTTTGGTAGCTTTTCTGCAAAAGTTTTAGCGGCTTGGCTTCCTCCAAGAACTAGAATCTTAATTTCATCAAATAAATTATTTTCACTATTTTTAATTTGTAAATTAATTATTTCTTCTCTTACTATGTTGCCTATCTCAAAGATTTTATTATTATAGTTTGCTGAGATTCCTTCAAGACATTTATACGAAACAAATACTTTTTTTGCAAAAGGAAGTAAAAACTTATTAGCTTTTCCAATAATTAAGTTATTTTCATAGATAATAAATTTTATTCTTAAGATTTTTGCTGCAATACAAATAGGAAAAGATGAGTAACCTCCCATGCCAAAAATAATTGTAGGTCTATTAAATAATAAAAATAAAAATGATTTTATAACTGAAGCTGTAATAATCATTATTGAAACTATAGTCGTAATTAACGATTCTTTAATTAATGGGGATGCAGGTATCTTAATATAGTTAATATTGTTATAATTCTTCAAAAATTCATAACCTCTTCTATCAGTTGCTATTTTTACATTTAAGTTTTTATTTTTAAAGTAATTCGCTAAACTCAAAGCTGGAAAAACATGTCCTCCAGTTCCACCAGTTGCAATTAAAATATCTTTTTTAGTCATATAAATAAGATTTATTTTTTGTATAATTTAAAACTAGTCCGGCTAAAATTGCACTTCCAATTAAAGAAGAGCCCCCGTAACTTAAAAACGGTAAGGTCATACCTGTAGTTGGCAATAAATTAGTATTTACTCCGGCATGAATAAAAGTCTGAAATATTAACAGTGTTGCTAATCCACTTAGCGAAATTTTAATAAACTGATTGTCTTGATTCAGACAGTTCTTAATAATTCTGAATGAAATATATAAGAAAATAATTACAATTAAAACTGAAACTAAAGAACCGTATTCCTCTGTTATAACAGCTATCACATAATCAGTATGTGCTTCGGGAACGCTTTCTTTTAATATACCTTCGCCCATCCCTTGTCCTGTTAAACCACCTAACTTAATAGCATCTAATGCTGAAGAAGATTGAAACTTATCACTCTGACTTGGGTCAAAAAAAGCAATCAAACGATTAATTATATAACCAAATTTCTCAGGTAAAAAATAGAGTAGTGAGCCTAAGGATGTTAAGAAAACTATAAAAAGTATAAATATATAAATTAAGCTTAAACCAGATATAAAAACGGTAGCCACCCAAGTACAAATTAATAATATTGATTGCCCAAGATCAGGCTGATCAATTAACAAAATTATTACAGAACATAACAAAATAAAGCTTAATAAATATTTTATTTGAGAGTCTTTAAATTTTTCATAAGTTAATATTTTGACTGTCATTAAAATAAAAAAAGGTTTTAATATCTCAATTGGCTGTAGTCTAAAAAAATAAAAATCTATCCATCGTTTGGCACCCTTCACTTCAACACCAATTATCGGGACTAAAGCCAAAGAAATGAAGGTTATGATAAATAATGGTAAGACTAATCTTATGAATACTTCTGTTTTTAACGCAGAAATTGTTACCATGATGAGTGTCGCTAAAAGGGTAAAAACAAGATGTTTAGTAAAAAAAAAATAAAAATCTTTATTAAGTCTCTCTCCGGCAAGAGATGAGGTTGAAGAAAAAGAAAAAAATAGACCTAAAAAAAATAAAATAAAAAAACTAAATAAAATTTTTTTATCTATGCACCTCCAATAATTTGTGAATTGATATTTAAATGAATTTTCTAACATATTTTTTACACAGATTTTTAAACTTATCGCCTCTTTTTTCAAAATTTTTAAATTGATCAAACGATGCTGCTGCGGGACTTAATAGAATAGTTTTACCTGCTTTTTTTTGAAATTTAATATCTTTAAAAATTTGTTTAATCGAGTTATCTAAGTTCCGAGTTATTGAAAAATTTATTTTACCCTTAATTTGCTCTTTAAAAAAATTTGTATTTTTGCCTATCAAATAGCATTTGATAATATTTTTTTTAAGACCATCTAATCTTATTTTATCACCTTTTTTTGGAAGCCCTCCTAAAATCCAGTAGATATTTTTTACACTTGATACCGCAGATCGTGCTGCCATAAATGAAGTTGCCTTTGAGTCGTTAATGAATGAAATATCTTTTTTCTTCAAAAAAAATTCAAATCTATGATTAAGACCAATAAAAGAGTTAATTGATGAAATAAATGACTTTTCACCTATTCCTAATAATTTAGCAAAAGCATAAACAAAGCTCATATTTTGATCATTTATATTGGATGCAAGGTATTGATTATTTATTTTTAGCTTTACTTTTTTATAATCTTTAATGTCAGGCACAATTGATTTGCTAAAAAAATTTTTTTTAATAAAGATTTTTTTTAGACTACTGTTGATTATCGCAAAATTATTTTTAGTTTGATGACGGAATAATTTTAACTTTGACTCAAGGTAATTATTTTTGCTTCCATGCCAATCTAAATGATCATTACTAAAATTAAGAAAAAAAGCATAATCTGGATGAATAAATTTAGAATGTGCCAACTGAAAAGAAGATGCCTCTATAACAATATAGTGATTTTCGGAGTTTTTAATATTTAATATTGGGGTACCAATATTTCCTCCAAGTGAAGATCTAAATCTATTTTTTTTTAAAAGATGTAATAATAATTTGCATGTTGTAGATTTTCCATTAGTGCCTGTAACTACAATAGTTTTAGAATTTCTTTTTGTAAGATAAAACAAATCAATGTCTGTTATTATTTTTTGTTTGAATTTTCTAAGTTTTTTTTTTTTTAATAAACTTATACCCGGAGATAATACGATATAATCAACCTGATTTAGTGTTTTAGTTAAATTCTTCGTTTTAAGATTTTTAAATTTATTTTTTCGCTTATCGTCCCATATCTTAAAATTCTTAATCTTATTTCTGTTAAAAAATTTTATAACAGAAAGACCGGTCGTACCAAGACCGTAAACAAGGAACGAGTGTTCTTTGAGATCTTGAATTTGATGCATAATTTACCTTAGCTTTAATGTTGCTAATCCAACTAATGCTAGAATAATAGCAATTATCCAAAATCGAATTACTATTGTTGACTCTGCCCAACCTTTTTTTTCAAAATGGTGATGTATTGGTGCCATCTTAAAAATTCTTTTACCGGTTAATTTGTAGGAGGCAACTTGAATTATTACCGATACTGTTTCTAAAACAAACAAGCCTCCAATAATTGCTAATACAATTTCATGTTTAACTATAATTGCTATAGCGGCTAGCGATCCTCCTAAAGAAAGCGAGCCAGTATCACCCATAAAAATTTTTGCTGGAGGAGCGTTATACCAAAGAAAACCAAGACAAGCTCCGACGACGGAGCCACAAAAAATAGACAGTTCTCCAACATCTGGAATATATTGAATTTGCAGATATTCAGAAAAAATTGTGTTTCCAACTACGTAAGATATTAATGTAAAAGAAAGTGCAACTAACATTACTGGCACAGTTGCTAATCCATCCAGACCATCGGTTAAGTTCACTGCGTTAGATGCTCCAATGATAACAAACAAGCCAAAAGGTATGAAAAATAGACCCATGTACCATATTAAATTTTTAAAGAAAGGAAAATAAAGATTGAATAGAAATTCGTGATCAGAAAAATTTACTAAAATAAATAAAGTTATAGAACTAATTATAATTTGACCAAGAAATTTATATAAAGATTTAAGTCCTCTGGAATTTTTAAACTTAATTTTTAATATATCATCTAATAACCCTAGCCCACCTAAAGCAATGCAAACAAAAATTAAAGTCCAAACATATATATTTTTTAAATCAGCCCACAAAAGTGTGCTTGATAAAATCCCTATAATTATAATTACTCCACCCATAGTAGGTGTTCCAGATTTTTTAATTATGTGATCAATTGGTCCGTCCTGTCTTATAGGTCCAGTTATCATCTTTTCAGAAAATAGTTTGATTAGTGGTCCACCAATTATGAACACTACTATCAAAGATGTGACAACTGCTAATCCAGTTCTAAATGTAAGATATTTAAATACATTTAAAAAAGAATACTGGTCAATTAAAGAGGTGAGTAAATTAAATAACATTTAAATTCCTTTAATTAATTTTTTACTAAAATTATTAAGCCCGGTAGCGTTAGAACCTTTAATCATTAAATAATCATTATTTGAAATCATTTTGTTTAAACTAAAATCTATATCTTCATTATTTTGAAAAATATTTCCCCTTTTTTCTCTGTTGATATGTTTATAAGTGAAAAGAGTTTTATTTCCTTTAATGAAAACTTTATCAATATCAGAATTGTTAATAACTTTTGATAGTTCCTCGTGAAATTTTTTGGATTTTGAACCTAGTTCAAGCATATCTCCGAGTATCAAATATTTTTTAAATTTGTGTTTCTTAATTAGTCTCAGTTTGTTAATTGCAGTTTTTACTGATGAAGGGTTAGCATTATAACTCTCATCAATGAATCTAAATTTTTTATTATAACGTGAAATGTTATATTTTTTTCCTCGCCCTTCGAGTGAGCTAAAATTTTCAAATTTTGATAATATTTTGTAGAAATTCACATTAAGCTCTTTCAACAAAGCTAGTGCAGCTAGTACATTATAAATATTAATGTCTACGATGTTAAAACTAATCACCGTCCCTTTTATACTGATAAAAACTTTTGATTTTTTTCCTAAATTAATAGTTTTATCAATGCGGATATCTGAGTCTTTATGTTGTCCAAAAGAAGATATGTTTAATTTATATTTTTTTGCTTTTTGACTTAAATAATTAAAAAATTTATCATCTCTATTTAAAATAATTGTCCCTCCACTTTCGATATTTTCAATTATTTCTGATTTAGCTTTAGCTATACCGTTGATATTTTTAAAATTTTCTATATGCGCTTCACCAATGTTTGTAATTATCCCTATATGTGGTTTTATCATTTTGGTAAGATTTCGAATTTCTCCATACTTACTCATACCAACTTCAAAAACTCCAAACTTATCTTTGTAATTTAAATTTGACAGGCTTAAGGGTACTCCAAAATGATTATTGAATGACTTAGGTGAAGCGTGGGTACTACCAAAATATTTTAGTAAGTCTTTAATTAGATTTTTTAAAGACGTTTTGCCAGAGCTTCCAGTTATAGCAATTATATTGGCAGAGGTGAGTTCACGTTTTAATTTTGCAAAACTATTTAAAAATAAAATTGTATTTTTGATCCTAATTATCTTTCTGTTTTTTTTAGTTTTTTTTTCAGTAATAGCGTATGCCGCTCCTTTTTTAAACGCTTTGCTTATAAATTTATTTCCATCATTATTTTTCCCTTTAATTGCTAGAAATAAATTTTCTTTTTTAATTAATCTTGTGTCAATCGAAAGACCGTTAAATTTAAAAGATTTTGATTTTTTTATAATTTTTTTTAAGATTGAGTTATTCTGTAAATAATTAAGTTTCTTTTGGGAAATACTTTTTTTTTTAAAATTTATCCTTTTGATTATTCTCTTATCTGAAATATTTAATATCTTATTTTTGTAAAATTGCTGTTCTTCATGTCCTTTTCCAGCAACTAAGATAATCTCATCTGGTTTTGCATTTTGTATTGCTTTTTTTATTGCCAAATCTCTTTTACCAATATTGAAAACTCTGTTTTTTTTTGTAATATATTTTAAAAGTTGGCTTCTAATTTTATTGGGATTTTCATTCCTTGGATTGTCGTCTGTGATGTAAATTTTTTTACAATTATCATTCGCTATCTTTGCCATTATAGGTCTCTTTTTTTTATCCCTCTCTCCTCCACAACCAAACACTAGAGATATGTTGTTTCCAAAAAGTTTTTTTAGTGATTTTAGAGTTTGAAATAAAGCATCTGGTGTATGAGCGTAATCAATGAAAACCTTAACATTATTTTTAAATTTTTTAACAAATTCAAGTCTTCCATTTACATCTTTTATCTTTTTTAATGATCTAATTATTAATTTCTCTTTAAATCCACATAACTTCACAGCTTGAAGTGCCATAGCTAAATTTTTTATCTTATAATTGATGGTAAAATCATTCGAGTAGTTTTTAATTTTTTCTAGTTGTTTGGCTATATCAATAATCTTAAGATTTTTTTGTTTTGCTATTAAATTGAGTTTTGAGAATGGCTGAATTTCCTTATCAGATATAATTGTAGCTTTTTTCCCTAAAATTTCTTTAAATAATATTAGTTTTGCATCTAAATATGATCGCATAGTTTTATGATAGTCAAGGTGGTCTTGAGTGAAGTTTGTAAAAATTCCTCCTTTAAATTTAATATGATGCATTCTTTTTTGATCTAAGCCATGACTAGAGGCCTCTATAATAACGTTATCAATTTTTCTCTTCTTTAAGAAAAATAAATATTTATGAAGTGAGATTGTATCAGGTGAGGTAAGATTAGTTTTTATAGTTTTACCATTATACTTTACACCCAAAGTCCCGATAGTTGCTGCAGGTATATTGTTAATTCTTAGTATTTGATAAAAAATATCAGCTACTGATGTTTTTCCGTTAGTCCCTGTTACAGCTAAAATATTTTTAGGTTTTAAAGGATAAAATTTTGAAGCTAAATTACTCAAAAGATTTCTTATTTTATTTGTTCTTATTATTAGAATTTTTTTATCATTAATTTTACAGGATTTAGAGCATACTATTACTGAGGCGCCTTTTTGAATTGCTTGAGGAATAAATTTTTCACCATTAATTTTATTACCTTTTATTGCAAAAAAAATATAATTTTTTTTAACTTCCTGACTGTTAATTGCGAGCCCAGAAATAATAATATTTTTTTTATTTCCAGAAATATTGTTAATTAAATTTTTCAGCAACATACTGATCGGTAAAGTCTTCGTTATTTATGGCTAAAATTGGCCCAATTTTTTCTATTATTTTGCCAGCGACATAAACAGAATTCCAACCAGAAGTATTGTAGGGAGCTTTTGTTTTAATGCCTCTATAATTGTAAATAAGATCCTTATTAATCTTAGGATTTTCTAACATAACGAATAAACTATAATTTGGCTTATTTGCTGGAAATATTGAAATAAAAGTATTAATTCTATTTTTGGTATCTCCATAACTCTCAGCAGTTCCAGTTTTGCCTCCAACATAATAACCATCTTTGTCAGCTAAACTTGCTGTTCCTTCATCGCTACTAACAACTTTCCTTAAAATTTTTTGTAATTCATTGCTTGTTTGGTTTGAAATTATTTGTTTTGATTTTTTAATTTGTCTATCTTGAATAATACTTGGTGTTACTAATTTTCCTCCATTTACCATTGCAGCATAAAGAGTTGTAGCTTGAAGAGGCGTAGTGGTTATTCCATGTCCAAATGATACTGTTTCTAATTTACATTTATTCCAATTTAATAAATGTGGTACTCCAATCTCCTCTAATTCAATTTTAGGACTCTCGGTTATTTTTGTTTTATGAATAAATTTTTTAAAATTCTCTTCACCAATTTTTTTTGCAAGAATTACTGATCCTAGATTAGAGGATCTTACTAAAATATCTTCGACTGATAAATTTGAAGGATGTTCTTTCATGTCTTCTATTTCGTGAATAGAACATTTAATCTTTTTTGGAATATCTTTAATTATTGTTTTAGTTTCAACTAGTTGATGGTCAAGTGCCAATGCAATTGTAAAAGTTTTAAAAATTGAGCCGAGTTCATAAACACCTTTTGTAATTTTATTTATATACTTGTCATGTTTGATATGAGCTCTTTGATTGATATCAAAATTAGGCAATGAGACTAGAGATATAATATTGCCGCTATTAACATCCATTAATAGTGCTCCGGCACCAGTGGCTTCAAAAGTTTTAATTGCGTTATTTAATTCTTGATTAATTATGTACTGAATATTGCTATCTAAAGATAATTTTAAAGGTTCTTCCATTAAATTTTTATTTTTTAATTCCCTATCAAAATATTTCTCAACACCAGAAATCCCGTAATTATCATAATCGACTTGACCAATAATATGACTAAATAAATTTCCATGAGTGTACATTCGTGCTTGAAAGGGTTCAAATTTGATCGCCTTCTCGCCAAGTGACCAGAATTTATTTTTTTCAGTATGATCTATTCTTTTCTTAATTCTGAAATATTTATTTTGATCTAATTTTTCTTTAATAGTGTCAATAGGTAGATCTGGGAAATTTAATCTTAATTTTATTAGAAAATTTTTTTTATCTTTTACTAGTTTTGGATCTACTGCAGCATGAAAGGTATTAATATTTCTAGAAATTATAATATTATTTTTATCAACTATATCTCTTCTTAAAAGCGAAAATTGAGAATTACGTTTTTCTAAATTAAAAATATCTTTTTTATTTAGAGAAATATGAGTGATTTTGATTGAAAAGATTAGTATTAGAGAGAAAAAAAAGAAAAATAATAAATAAATTCTATCTTGAAAATTATTGGATTTTTTTAAAATTCTATTTTTCTTATTAGTCTCTAAGTAATCTTCAAAATAAAAGCTTGTTTGATTTGAATTATTGTTTTTTCTGAGTTTTTTTTTCATTTAATTTATTTAAAGTTGAATATTTATTTTGACCTGAAGTGAAATCTGACATTTTTAGGAAAATTTTTGAATATGAAATTGGTTGATAATCGTTTAATCCTATTGAGGTCAATTTTTGTTCAATTTCAGCAGGTGAAGAAAGATAGTTAAAATCTAATTGGGCTTCATTGTAATCTTTTTCTTTTGATGTAATTTCAATATTTAAATTATTAATCTTTTTTTCTAATAACCTAGACTCATTTTTAATAAGCGATGTAATAACTAAAAAAGTAACAAATAGAGCAGTACAAATTACGTATTTTGTTTTAAACATTAATAGCCTCTAAATCTAAAAATTTTTTAAATTTTTTAAACATCTCCTCTGGCTGTTCAAATTTATCTTTACTTCTAATTGCGAATCTCAGTTTGGCAGATCGCGATCTTTTATTTTTATTTAATTCTTCTTTTGATGGTCTAAATACTCTATTTTTATAATCATCAAATAATGTTTTTTCTATAATTTTTTTTTCTGGAAGGTATCTAGAGGGTCTCGATTTATTTTTTGAAAAATTAGTAAAAAAGTATTTTACTATTCGATCCTCTAAAGAATGGAAACTAATTATTAAAATTTTTCCTCCAGGTTTTAACTTTTTTGCAGCAGCAATTACTCCAATTATTAATTCTGTAATCTCTTTGTTAACAAAAATTCTTAATGCTTGAAAAGTTTTAGTGCATGGGTTTATTTTATTTGAATAATTCTTTTTTTTACTTTTTGTTATAATTTGAACTAGTTCGGAAGTATTAGTTATTTTTTTTTCATTTCGATGTTTGACTATATTTTTGGCAATCTTAAAAGCCTCTTTTTCCTCTCCTAAAATTTTTATAATTGATCTTAGGTCTTCTTCACTTATATTATTTATAACTTCTAAAGCCGAGATCTTATTCAAACCCATGCCCATGTTTAGATCTTTTTTAGATTTAAATGAGAACCCTCTGTCAAAATCATCTAGCTGAATAGAAGATAAGCCCAAATCAAATATCACAGTATCAACGTAAGTATTTGGTACGCTGTCTAGTTGACTAAATTTTTTTTGATAGAATTTAAATCTTTTTGGAAATTTATATTCAAGATCTTTTGCTATAGGCACTACTTTTTTATCTCTATCAATTGCTATAACATAAGTTTTAGAAAATTTAAGAATTTCTTTAGAATAACCACCTCCGCCAAAAGTGCAGTCTATGAATCTTTCTCCTTCAGATGGTGAAGATATTTTTAAAACCTCATTCAACATCACTGGAAAATGGGAAAATTCCAGTGATGAGGTATGTTTGTTCATTAATACAAAATCGAGTCATTAAAACTTTTGTTTTCTTAAGAATGCAGGAATTTCAAAATCTTCTTCGTCATTGATATCCTGATTAAATAATTGTTCTGTGTTCTCATTATTTTTTTGATCATCATTAGTTACATTACTATCTTCTGATTGATAACTTTGCTCTTCAGAAAACAATTTTGGTGTATGTTCTTCCTGAATATTTTCACTAATATCTGAATTTCTTACCTCGTCTTCCATATTATTTTTTTCAATATAGGAAGCACTTTCAATAGAGACGCCCGTGGGGATGTTATCTAAATTTTGTTCTTTTTCCAATTGAGAGTTCACTGTTTCCTTGTTTTCGAAATTATTTTCGAATTCAGTCATTGAACTTCTCTCTTGCTCCTCATTTACTTCGTAGCTTTCATCAAGCTTTAGGGCTGTGGCCCCATAAATAGAATTTAGTGTAGTATTTTCTGTTTTAGGGGTATGAGAAAATAAATTCTCAGAATAGCCAGTATTTCTATTTTGAATTCTGGAAACCATATTGAGAACAGTTTTATTTTCAGTTTTATGACCATCAAGTGCTGTTGCAACTATTGAAACTCTTATTTTACCAGTCATGTTCTCATCTTTAATTGCGCCAAAAATTAATTCAGCCTCAGGGTCTACTTCTGCTCTAATTTTATTTACTGATTGATCAACTTCAAATAAAGTTAAGTCATTTCCTCCAGTAATATTTATCAATAAGCCTTTTGCTCCTTGAAGGGAGTACTCGTCAATTAGAGGATTATTTAGTGCCATCTCTGTAGCAGCCATTGCTCTATTCTCTCCCTCTGCTTCTCCAGTACCCATCATTGCTTTACCCATTGAGTTCATAACAGTTTCGACATCTGCAAAATCAAGATTAATCATGCCTGGTCTGACCATCAAATCTGTTACACTCTGTACTCCATGTTTTAAAACATTATTTGATAAGTTGAATGACTCTTCAAATGTAGTGGTTTCACTAGCAATTTTAAAAAGATTTTGATTTGGTACAACTATGACAGTATCAAGATGTTTTTTAAATTGCTCCAATCCTTCTAATGCTCTTCTCATTCTTTTTGGACCTTCGTAAGAAAAAGGTAAAGTGGTTACACCAACAGTTAAAATATTTAACTCTCTTGCAGCTTTTGCTATTACATGTGAAGCTCCAGTTCCGGTTCCACCTCCCATTCCAGAAGTTATGAAAACCATATTTGCACCTTGCATGAAACTTGTGATCTCATTAAAAGACTCGTCCGCTGCAGCTTGACCAATATCATGTTTTGCGCCTGCTCCTAAACCTTTTGTTAAATTCATTCCAATTTGGATTTTGGCATGTGCTTTGCTCATCTTTAGATCTTGTGCGTCTGTGTTC
>MDTG01286826.1_pt1 | contig 15294 bp, 23 predicted proteins | sample 811421 | NCBI WGS metagenome assembly MDTG01 (sample SAMN05326645, study PRJNA326480) | marine metagenome | isolation source: seawater | place: Pacific Ocean: South East | collected 2011
CTAATTTGTACAAAATCCATCTCAGTCTCATCTGCCAGCAATTTCGCTAGCGTAGTCTTTCCTACGCCAGGAGGTCCCCAAAAAATAATTGACGACAAATTGCCACTTTCGAGCATAACCCGCAACGCACCCTGCCGACCCAGCAACTTTTGTTGGCCAATCACATCTAAAAACGTTTGAGGTCGCAGCCGATCTGCCAGTGGAGTTGTTGCCAACCCCACAACACTCGTTGCTGCACTATCAAATAAGTCGGCCATCAAACCTCACAATATAACTGCATTCTGTCCTTAAACCTCGAAAAAGTGAAGCGCCCGCTGTTTCATGTTCCCGAACCACCCAAAGAAAAACCCCGCAGCGAGCAAATCGTTGCAGGGTTCTGAAATCGTGATATATTGAACGCTTTTACTCGCTTGCCTCAATCTCATTTGCGACACGAGCTTTGTCTGCGGCTCCTTTAGCATCCAAATCACGATCAACAAACTCAATGATCGCCATTGGCGCCATATCGCCATAACGAAAGCCAGCTTTCATTACACGAATATAACCACCCTGACGTTCAGCATAGCGCGGGCCAAGAACATCGAACAGCTTGGATACGTACTTGTCTTCTTTTAATTTTGCAGCAGCCTGACGGCGTGCGTGGAGATCACCTCGTTTTGCCAAAGTGATCAGTTTTTCCACGATTGGGCGTAATTCTTTTGCTTTTGGCAAAGTCGTTTTGATTTGCTCATGCTCAATGAGGGAGCCGGCCATATTGGAAAACAAAGCTTTCCTGTGTTCGTGTGTCCGGTTCAGACGGCGATAGCCACGTGCGTGACGCATTTCATATTCCTTCTTAACTCTTTATACTTTGTCTGGCGAGCCTGCGTTGGGCCTCACACTCCTTGGGGCAAAATTACCCGTTTTTCCCCACACCAAGTGGGCATTTCTACGAAAGGCGGGAAGCACTTCGCACATTTTGTGCATCAAGATCCGTCTCCGAAATTTTTAGAAATGATCTTCATACTTCTTAGCCAGATCTTCAATATTATCTGGTGGCCAGTCTGCAATATCCATACCTAAGTGCAGGCCCATACCGGTTAGCACTTCCTTGATCTCATTCAAAGATTTGCGACCAAAATTTGGTGTACGGAGCATTTCTGCTTCTGTCTTTTGGATCAAATCACCAATGTAAACAATATTATCGTTCTTTAAGCAGTTTGCAGATCGCACCGACAATTCCAGCTCATCTACCTTCTTAAGCAACAGAGGGTTGAATTCCAACTCGTCATCGTCTTCTTGACGGGATGCAGACTCTGGCTCATCGAAGTTGACGAAGACAGATAATTGATCCTGCAAAATACGCGCAGCAAAAGCTACAGCATCTTCTGGTGTTATAGAGCCGTCTGTTTCTACTTTCAATGTCAGCTTATCGTAGTCAAGCACCTGACCTTCGCGTGTTGGTTGAACGTCGTAAGACACCTTAACGACAGGCGAAAACAGCGCATCAATCGGGATTAAACCTATGGGTGCGTCTTCTGGGCGGTTCTTGTCCGCGGCGACATAGCCTTTTCCAGTTTCAACAGTCAGTTCCATGAACAAGGAAGCGCCATCGTCAAGGTGACAGATCACATGGTCTTTGTTCAGAATTTGAATATCAGCAGTCTCAGAAATATCACCAGCCGTCACTATGCCCGGGCCTTTAGCAGCAATAGACACCCTCTTGGCGCCCTCCACTTCCATGGCCACGGCCACACCTTTGAGGTTCAGTACAATGTCTGTCACATCCTCGCGCACACCTGCGACTGATGAAAATTCGTGCAACACATTGTCGATCTGAACGGATGTAATCGCTGCACCCTGTAGCGATGACAACAGCACACGACGCAGCCCATTGCCAAGTGTAAGACCAAAGCCTCGCTCAAGCGGTTCGGCAACACATGTTGCCTGGCGTAGTGGGTCTCCACCTGGTTTTATGTCCAATTGATTTGGACGGATAAGCTCTTGCCAATTCTTATGGATCATAGTGCCTCCATTCTAGTTCGCCGACCGGATCCGGATGATCGGGAACACCCGAGGGTATTTGAAAAATTTTGAAACCCCGAGAAGCCGCGGTCCCGCAAAAGTTGCTATTAGTTTTAAACCCGACGACGCTTTGGTGGACGACAGCCATTATGGGCGATCGGGGTAACGTCGCGAATAGATGTAATGTTGAACCCAACAGCCGCCAGTGCGCGTAACGCACTTTCACGACCAGAGCCGGGCCCTTGAACTTCAACCTCAAGTGTTCTTACGCCGTGTTCTTGCGCTTTTTTTCCAGCATCTTCCGCAGCCATCTGTGCCGCATAGGGGGTGGATTTGCGTGAGCCTTTGAAACCCATAGTTCCGGCTGAGGACCAGCTAATTGCATTGCCTTGAGCATCGGCAATCAGGATCTTTGTGTTGTTGAAGGAGGAGTTCACATGAGCAACACCAGTGGTGATGTTCTTTTTGATCTTCTTCTTCGCGCGTAGTTTTTCACGTGCCATCGATCAGACCTCCCTATTTCTTCTTGCCAGCAATCGCACGGGCTGGGCCCTTACGAGTACGTGCATTTGTGTGTGTACGCTGACCACGAACTGGCAGACCACGACGATGCCGCAGGCCGCGATAGCAGCCAAGGTCCATGAGTCTTTTAATATTCATTGAGACTTCACGGCGCAGGTCGCCCTCCACGTCAAAATTTGCATCAATAAATTCACGAACCTTCAGAACTTCCGCATCAGACAGCTCATTGATACGACGCGTCACATCGATACCGGTTTCGTCGCAAATTCGAGCAGCAGATGTGTGTCCAATACCGTGAATGTAGGTGAGGGCGATCGGGACCCGTTTGTGGGTCGGTAAGTTCACGCCAGCAATACGTGCCAAAGTGTTTTTTCCTTCGCGGTTGCGGTTCCGTACCTCCGGAACCTTTTTTCACAACATACACCCAATATCATCATAACACTGAGCGCAGCCTTACTTTGTATAAGTACGAATCAACCTCGGGCTGAGACACCGTTAATTAGTAAGCAGATGTCCTCTACGGGGGAACGTGTGTTTCGTCAAGTGGGGAGGCTAGAAATGCATCAAGATTCGATTAATGCTGATAAACTTGCCTATAAAATTACTTTAAATAATTATTTTTCTTTTGCAGACCTTCTTCCTAAATAATGATTATGAACATTTTGCTGCCTTACGCCCATACCCTTCAAAGCGTCATTCAAAAAAATCCTAAAACAGTGCTTCTCTTTTGTAAGTATGATCAAAATTATTACCCTCATAGGAAAAATATTGAGCCCAAGACTGGTACAACCTGTCCTCTCTCTAAAATGGCTTAATGTATATTGAACCTAACTATTTACAAAAATCTGTAAATTACCGCAGCTTTAAAATGCCACTTCCCCGACTGCATTTTTACCGTTACGGCTTCAGTTGAGCCAATCATTGCAACCCTCTGCACCGAAATCTCAATCCTAAAGAGCGACCGACCACTCGGCTCAGAAATAGAAAAAACCGCCCAGTTGCTCGAGCGTTTCTAAATCGACTGGTTCGAAATATCCACGCAGTTAATATCTAAAATTCAAGATGCAACCCTGTCCAAAGTACTACAAATCGAAGTTTTCACATCCTCAATGGATGCCAACCCGTCAATACTGTGCAATTTTTTATTGGCGTAGTAATAACCTATCAATGGTGATGTGTCTTTGTAGTAAGCCATCAACCGCGTCTTAAGGCTATCTTCATTATCATCAGCACGGCGATTAAACTCAGTTCCACCACACTTGTCACAAATCCCCTCCACATTCGGCTTCTTGGCTTCATCGTGATAACCATCGCCGCAATTGGCACAAGTGTACCGCCCAGCAATCCGCGCAATCAGAGCATTGTCCTCCACACGCATCTCGACCACTGTGTCTAGATGCTGTCCAACACTTTCTAACAAATCACCGAGTGCATCTGCTTGTGCAAGCGTGCGCGGGAACCCATCAAAAATAAAACCACTTTCTGACTCAGCTGTTTCCAATTGCTCGCGGATCAAGTCAATCACGATCTCATCCGTAACCAAATCACCACGATCCATGACGCCTGCAACCATCTTGCCAACTTCTGTGCCAGAAGTACGCGCGGCACGCAGCATATCGCCAGTCGAAAGCTGGATCATGTTTCGTTCGTTCACCAAAATAGTTGCCTGCGTGCCCTTGCCAGCACCTGGAGGCCCAAGCAAAATAATATTCATCTAAGAATCCTCCTCACTATTCCTAATACCGTAGCGTCGATATAAAGGTAAACAAAGACAAGAAGTGTAAACCTCCACACACTCGTCGCAGACACGTCAAGAAGCGCCAAAAAGGCAAAACTAAGATCAGCAGAGCCTTCAACTCCCAGCTTTATGAGGTCTTAGCGCCCACGACGACCACCTTTTGCTTTACTACGATTCTTGCCACGTAGCTTTGATTTCTCAATTAGGCTTTCGTATTGATGCGCCAATAAGTGCGATTGAACCTGAGTGATCGTATCCATGGTCACAGACACGACAATCAACAACGACGTGCCACCAAAATAAAATGGGATAGCTAATTGTGCACGCAAGATCTCAGGCAACAAACATACGGCACATAAATACGCTGAGCCAAGTACCAACAAGCGCACAACTACGTAATCGAGATACTCTTCAGTTTTTTTACCCGGTCGAATGCCTGGTACAAAACCATTTTGTTTTTTCAGATTGTCCGCGACATCGTCGGTCTTAAACGACACGTTGGCTGTGTAAAAGTAGCTAAAGAATACAATCATCGCCACAAAGAACAGCAGGTAAAGCGGCTGACCTGGACCCATATATGCCAGGAGGGTGTTCATGAACGGACTTGTTTGTGTGCCAGAGAAAGTGGAAATCGTCGTGGGCAATAGCAACAACGCAGATGCAAAAATTGGTGGGATAACTCCCGCCGGATTTAGCTTAATAGGTAGATGGCTGCTCTCGCCACCATAGACCTTCATGCCCACTTGACGTTTCGGATATTGAATATGCACTTTACGAAGGGCGCGTTCCATATAAACGATGAACGCAATCACAACGACTACCATGATCATTACGCCCACTATTACAGCAGGAGACAGAGCCCCAGAACGACCAGAAGCAAAGAACTGCGCCAAAGCAGCTGGAAGTTCTGCAATAATGCCCACGAAGATAATCAATGAAATGCCATTACCTATACCACGTGCTGTGATCTGCTCGCCAAGCCACATCAGAAACATCGTCCCACCAACCAACGTAACCATCGCTGGTAGTTGAAAAGATAGGAACCCTGGGTTAGTGGCCAAATCACTCGCTTCCAGACCGCGGCTCATGCCATATGACTGAAAAATTGCCAGTGCAACCGTACCATAACGGGTGTATTGGTTAATTTTTTTTCGTCCCTGCTCACCCTCTTTCTTCAACTGCTCTAAGGATGGAACCATCGCTGTCATCAACTGAACGATAATGGACGCCGAAATATATGGCATTATCCCCAGCGCAAAAATTGCCATACGACCAATTGCCCCTCCAGAAAACATATTGAGGATCCCACCAACGCCTTGCTGCGCGTTTTCAACAAACTGCTCTAGCGCAACAGGATCGATTCCTGGCACGGGGATAAAGGTCCCTATCCGGTATACAATAAGCAAGCCAAGAGCAAAGAGGATACGAGATTGAAGCTCTTTGGCTTTCCCGAAAGCACCCCAACTGATGTTCGATGCCATTTGTTCAGCAGCAGACGCCATGAACGTTCCTTTCTAAAGAACATCGTCCCAAGGGGACGTGAAACACGCACGACACTAGACCAATTATAGACCGCGCGACGACGAAAAACTTGATCAGAAGTTTATGTAAGCGGCCAGAGCCTCGCTCACAAGGCCTTTCAAGCTTCTGCGTCTAGTTTTGGCGCAGTTGTAACAGTAAGCTTACCGCCAGCTGCTTCTACAGCAGCAATAGCTGCCTCGGATGCGCCGGATACTGTTAAGTCAATCTTGGACGTGATCGCGCCTTTGTTCAGAATACGAACGCCGTCTTTCACGCGACGGACCAGACCGGATTCCAACAACGATTCTTGTGTAATCGGCTTTTTTATATCTATTTTTTTCTCATCAATAAACTTTTGTAGTAGGCCAAGGTTAACAACGGCATATGTTTTTGCATTGATGTTATTGAAGCCCCGCTTTGGCAAGCGTTGGTACAATGGCATTTGGCCACCCTCGTAGCCATTAATCGATACACCTGAACGAGACTTTTGGCCTTTGATACCACGGCCACCCATTTTACCAGTGCCAGAGCCTGGGCCACGGCCAATGCGTTTGCGCTTTTTCGTTGCACCTGGATTATCTGAAAGTTGGTTCAGTTTCATCGTCGCTATCTCCTTTTGCCGGAACTACCCCCGATTAGCGACAAAGGGGCAAACACGGCGTTATAAGCTGATCCTGGAAAGGTTCCCAGAAACCCGGCGTATAGACAGGATATCAAGGACTGACAAGGCCTGTTAACACATTCAAAGAAAAATGCACCAAGGGTATTCAGAACCAGATCAAAAGTACCTCGGCAATAAATTAGAAGGCATCCGAATTATCTGGGGCAAAATATTCCACAGCTTCCAGGATAACGAAGAAATATTACGCTTTGGTTTAATAATTACGGCTCACGAAATGTTTAGACTCCACAACCCTCCAGCTTGTTAGAAACCAACAAGGCGCCAGTTCTAAATCCTATGAAGCGAAATAGGCTGTTAGGGAGTTGGGCGCTAAATATCTTTACTAATGCTCATAATTAAATTTCGACGCAAATGTCTTTTCCAGCCCTAAACAACCCATAATTTGTCAAGGTGTTTCAAATCATTTCAAATGGTGCGTACTGAGCCCGTTCGAAGACAAGCGATAGCTCAGCCCTTTTCTTCGACGATCACTACCATATGAGGGATTTTGTTAATCATCCCGCGCACGGATGGGGTGTCTTCCAGCTCACGTGTTTTATGCATCTTGTTCAGACCCAAACCGACCAGCGTTTGGCGCTGATCTTTTGGTCGGCGGATCGGTGAGCCAACCTGTTTGATAACAATCGTTTTAGCCATGATATTACGCCTCTTCGCTTACAGCTTCTTTTGGTGCTTCAACAGGGGTATCGGCTTTTGGTAGAATGTCAGACACTTTCTTACCACGTCGTTGTGCCACGTTGCGCGGGGAAGATTCTTTGGTCAAACCATCCATGGTTGCTCGGATCATATTGTATGGGTTAGCAGAGCCGATAGACTTCGACACAACGTCCTGAACCCCCAACATTTCAAATACTGCGCGCATCGGACCACCAGCAATAATACCTGTACCCTGAGGAGCCGTGCGCATTACGACCTTACCAGCGCCGTGACGTCCTTTTATGTCGTGATGCAATGTACGGCCTTCGCGCAATGGAACTCGGATCATTTTACGCTTTGCAGCTTCAGTCGCTTTACGAATCGCTTCAGGCACTTCTTTTGCCTTGCCTTTCCCGAAACCAACCCGACCTTTCTGGTCGCCTACAACAACAAGTGCTGCAAAACCAAAGCGTTTGCCACCTTTTACAGTCTTGGAGACGCGATTGATTGCAACCAAGCGATCTTGGAATTCTGGTGTTTCGTCACGATCACGCCTGTTACCACCACGGTTGTCATCTCTAGCCATTAAAGGCCTCCATTAATATGGGCCGGAACCCGATAAATCCAATCTAAGTGGTCCTACGACCCCAGATCATCGAGGCGACCCAAAAGCCGCCTGCAGCATTAGAACTTTAGACCACCTTCGCGGGCTGCGTCAGCCAGGGCTTTAACTTTGCCATGGAATAAGAAGCCACCACGGTCAAAGTAACAGGTGTCCACACCTAATTTCTTCGCGCGTTCTGCAAGCGCTGCTCCTACTTTTGAAGATGCTTCAACGTTGTTTTTACCGATCACACCCAAGCCCTTTTCCAGAGAAGAAGCAGACGCCAGTGTGACACCATTTACATCGTCAATCAACTGTACGCTAATATTCTTGTTTGAACGATGTACACTCAAACGGGGGCGACCAGCAGCCACCTTCCGCATTTTGCTCCGGTTGCGCATACGGCGCTTCAGGAACAAATTTCTCTTGCTCATAGCCATTATGACGTTCCTTACTTTTTCTTACCTTCTTTACGGAAGATATACTCGTCCTTGTACTTGATACCCTTGCCTTTGTATGGCTCAGGCTTGCGATACTGACGGATATTCGCGGCAACTTGACCAACAACTTGCTGATCAATGCCTTCAACAATGATTTCAGTAGGTTTTGGTGCCGTCACAGTAATGCCGTCTGGCACCCGATACTCAACATCATGGGACAAACCCAGTGTCAGCTTAAGAACGTTGCCCTGCATACTTGCGCGATACCCTACGCCATTAATCTCAAGCTCTTTCTTGAAGCCTTCTGTAACGCCCGTAACACAATTGCCGATTTGAGTACGAGACATGCCCCACTGCTGACGTGACCGTTTGGACGAGCCACGTGGCTTTACTTCCACGACATTATCGCCAACAGACAGCGATACATCGTCTGTTGCCGTAAAAGTGCGTACACCTTTTGGGCCTTTTACTTCTACAGTCTGACCAGACACAGTGGCTGTCACGCCACTGGGCAGCTCGACCGGTCGTTTACCAATACGAGACATCGGACACCCCTTAGAAGATTGTGCACAAGACTTCGCCGCCAACATTGGCTGCGCGCGCTTGTGCGTCTGACATAACACCCTGCGGTGTCGATACAATGGAAACACCGAGTCCCTGGCGAACCGTTGGGATATCTTTAGCACCTGCGTAAACACGTCGACCGGGCGTAGACACACGCTTCAGCTCTTTGATCACAGGATCACCATCGAAGTATTTCAAGGAAATTTCTAACTCTGGGTGTCCATTAGAGCCTGTACCCGCTTCATAGCCACGAATATACCCTTCGTTTTGGAGCACATCCAAAACCCAACCGCGCAATTTTGATGCTGGTGTTTTCACAGTGGACTTGCCACGCAACTGTGCGTTGCGTATCCGTGTGAGCATATCACCGATAGGATCGTTCATAAGTTTCTCTCCTTACCAGCTCGATTTGACCATGCCAGGGATCTGGCCGTCAGACGCCAACTGGCGCAACGCGATACGAGACATTTTTAGTTTACGATAATAAGCCTTCGGACGACCAGTAACCTGACAACGATTGTGCAGGCGTGTAGCCGAAGAATTACGTGGAAGTTCCGCCAACTTTAAGCGGGCTTTAAAACGCTCTTCCATCGGAAGGTCCAAATTTGTTGCGATTTCTTTAAGCGCAGCACGCTTAGCAGCGTATTTCTCCACCAGCTTTTGACGTTTTAATTCGCGTTGAACCATTGCTTTTTTAGCCATGTTCTTTCCCCCTACACGATCAGTTCGTAAAGGGCACATTGAAGTGCGCCAATAAACTTTTCGCTTCCGCATCTGTGTTTGCGTTAGTGTTAAACGCAATATCCATACCCCACATCACATCTACCTTATCATAGTCGATCTCGGGAAATACAATATGCTCTTTCAGGCCCATGGCGTAATTACCACGGCCGTCAAAGCTCTTGGCCGACACTCCGCGAAAGTCACGAATGCGTGGCATCGCGACAGTCACCAACCGGTCCAAAAACTCATACATCTGGTCACCGCGCAGTGTGACTTTCACACCCAATGGCATGTCCTCACGGACACGAAAACCAGCGATGGATTTTTTGGCTTTTGTGATTACTGGCTGTTGACCAGCAATAGCTGCCATATCAGCAACGGCAGAACGAATTTTCTTGGAGTCATTCACTGCTTCACCGACGCCCATATTCAGCACAATTTTCTCGAGCTTGGGGATCATCATATCATTCTTGTAGCTAAACTCTTCTTTCATGGCAGCGCGAATTGAATCTTTATACGCTGTCTTGAGCCTTGGTTGATAATCAGCCATCGATCGCTTCTCCCGACTTCTTGGCAAAACGTACTTTTTTGTCACCATCCATTCTGAAACCAACCCGTGTTGGACCGCCATCTTTTGGGTCGACCAAGGCCAAGTTACTCAATTGGATCGGCATCTCTGTAGGCACACGTCCGCCTTGGGATGTTTGAGTTTGAGCTTGATGCCGTATGGAAACATTGACGCCAGACACAACCGCTTTGTCAGTTGAAGGGTTAATGGAGTTGATGGAGCCCTCTTTGCCCCGATCTTTTCCAGCAAGGACTATGACTTTGTCACCTTTTTTCAGCTTAGCAGCCATACTACAGAACCTCCGGCGCGAGTGAGATTATTTTCATAAAGTTCTTTGAGCGAAGCTCACGAACAACTGGCCCGAAGATCCGAGTACCCACAGGCTCACCCGCATTGTTCAACAATACCGCGGCGTTGCTATCAAAACGAATCGCTGTGCCGTCTTCGCGACGGACTTCTTTTGCGGTACGCACAACCACTGCCTTACGAACTTCGCCTTTTTTCACGCGACCGCGCGGAATTGCTTCCTTCACCGAAACAACGATAATGTCCCCCACAGACGCATAGCGCCGGTGGGAGCCGCCCAGAACCTTAATGCACTGCACACGGCGCGCGCCGCTGTTGTCAGCTACCTCAAGATTAGTCTGCATCTGGATCATGTTAGATACTCCGACCTTTGGGGACCTAAATGCATTTCAAGCCCCAGGGTTTCGATAAACTGGAGTTTTGGCTTAATCAGCCAAAACCTGCCAGCGTTTGGTTTTCGAAATTGGTGCGCATTCTTGAATGCGAACTTTATCACCAACTTTGAATTGTTCACTCGCATCATGCGCTCGGTATTTTTTGGACTTACGAATAGTTTTCTTCATGACGGGGTGTTTAAACCGTCGCTCTACAGAAACTGTAACAGTCTGAGCATTTTGGTCGCTTGTGACTGTGCCATTCAAAATACGCTTGGGCATAATAAAGGCTCCTATTACTCAGCTGATACGACGTCTGCCGCTTTTTGGTTTAGGATGGTTGAAACCCGCGCAACATCTCTGCGCACTTGACGAACGCGAGCAGTATTTTCCAACTGGTTTGTTGCGCCTTGGAATCGCAGATTAAATGCTTCTTTCTTTAGTAATACGAGTTGCTCACGCAGCTCGTCTGGGGTTTTGCCCCGGAGCTCATCGGCTTTCATGCCATTTCCTTTTCAACATCACCGGAGTGCCCTATTTAATCCACATGCGTGGGACGGAGGTTACACTGATTCCAGTGGAGTAGCTTACGGAGACGGTGTATAGGCGCGATGGGTTTATGTGGCAACCCCTTTTTATGATTCAGTGATTGCACCAACCTGGCTTAGAATTAATACTGTTGGGAACGTGGCACCCTGGAGCAATTTTTGAATATTGCGCAGTACACATTCAAAAGCGCAAGCTTGCCAAACTGAGCTTAATGCCTCATCGGTGCATCATTTTGACCCAAACCCAGAAAGCATGCTCTATTGGCGAGCCATTCTGTTTATTGCAAATTAAAGGGCAGTGGTAAAAAACTAGAGGAACTTCACAGGATAACAACAACCCTGTGTTATAAATCATTAACACTGAAGATAATTTTGATAGGTTTAATCGCTCTTCTTCAAGATTACGAAGCTCCATAAAAACTGGTCAACACACGCTTACCAACCCTCCAAAACCTGATTTACCGCCCGCTTCCTCAATACCTCCGTCTGTGGCAACCACCGATATCTTTTGTCTTCTGCCAGCGTCCCAAAATATAGTAGACCACCGAAGCGCCACGGGTCCAACACGATAGCATCCACCATTTTGGCTCCAGCAGCACTGATCAGCACCGTCGAATGATCAATCCGAAGTGGCAGGTCTGAATTAGCAATCGCGCGGTGCAAATCCAAAGTTTCAAAATTCTCCTCACTCAAGCGCTTCTGCAAATCTTCGGCCCAGTGCCAACACAACCCACGCGGGCGTGCCCCAGTGTTCACTTTTGTATTGTGAATTAGTGGCCCATCTGTCACCCTATATTGCACACGCAAATGACGTGAATATAATAATGCGACCCTTGTCGCCCGTGCCGCCTCTTCGGCGCTGACCTTTGGCCCCATCGCCAAAATTTTTGCCTCTAACCGATCAAACTCGCTCAGCGAAACAGGCGGCAATTGAGCCGAACTACAGGCCACCAAAAATAGCAATGGCAGCAAAGGAAATAACCGTTTGATCATGGCAAAACCTTCAACCTCCCTCACACAAAGGGCTAATTGAGCAACCTTAAAATGTCGAGCCAACCTAGATCATATCTGCGTGAAATTGATTAGGGCCAAGATATTAATCACATAACACGCCAAAAATAGGGCAAGCATAGAAGACATCGACAGCAAGCAAACTTTCAAAATAAAGGCAGATTGCAGCAACAAATTTGATAGAAAAATAAGTGCAGCTTTTGTTAACATTGTAATGTCAAGAAACAGAAGTAGAGCGCAACCCGACAGAGCACTTTAGCGGTCATCAATCCGTCCAAGCATAGTTAAAGCTTATAGAAATCCGTTCCTGGTCTGACATGTTCAGTGGAACCTCATGTCGCAACCAGCTTTCCCACAACAACACGTCCCCAGTACTTGGCTTGACAAAATAAAAATTACAGATCTCCTCACGCGCTTTAGCGAGGCGCGGAGGCGCGGCCATCATCATCGACAGCCGCGGGTCTTCATATTTAATCGCGCTTGCATCCCCCGGCATTGCAACATAGGTCGTGCCCGAAATTACCGAGTGCGGATGAATATGCCCAGAATGGGTACCTCCTGTCGGGAGGAGGTTGATCCAAAGACTATCCAAAACTAACTCACGCTCATTCAAATCAAAAGCCAAATCCCTAGTAAACGCTGCTACATGGGCATCAAGTACCTTTTCCAAATCTGCAAAGATTGGGAATCGCCACGGCAGGTCATCTAAGCTTGCGTAACTAGTATACCCTGGAAAGTCATTTTCCTCACACCAGGCCTGCCCTGCTTCGTCATCTTCGGCAATTGACAAGCAAGTTGTCTCTAACTCTGTGGCAGAAATTCGCGGCGCATATTCAGACAAATCCGCTTGGTAGAGCCGCGTAACAAACAAGGATTTAATATCAGCCATAAGTGACTCCCGAGAGTTCGTAAACGTATAGGGCAAAAACGTTGTGGTGATCGCGCAGCCAACATTTCATTAAGATCCTGCCCATAAAATATATCTCCGTCCAGAAAAATGCGTTTGCAAGCCAAAAACCCTTTGTAAAATCAGATCTATGCTTTTCGTTACAAAGATTGCTTGAACGGGTTCAGAGAGCGCAGCCTCCAGTAATGGCTATATGTCAATAAAATTTTCTTAACCACCCACGCAAAAGCAGTGGCATCGGTCCGATCAATAATGCCCAAAAAATAGTTCTATTACACTGCACAGGCTGACCGATCAGTATCTGTCCCTTCAGCAAAGCGCTTCTCCTTGGGCAGCTCTTCAATCAGCCTCTATTCATCTAACTTAACCTATGGATCAGGTAAGTTGATAAATGACAAAGTCATGGCATTCCTCAGTGATGGATGCTTCGCGGTCCCGTAAAATCCGAGCCGGTTACGATTAGATTCGTTCATCTTGAACTTCGGTCTGGTCAAAGGTAGCGTCCTTGTGCATTATCTTTCAATGCCAATAAAATCCATATTCCCGATTGCTGACGTTCGTATACCTGTCAAACGAAAAAAAACATTACAACCTAAAAAGGTCGAGGCCATAGCCGAAGATATATTAGAAAATGGCCAAACTACGCCAATCCAAGTGCGTGAAGGCAAAACAGGTGGTTGGGTTTTGATCGAAGGCTACCACAGACTTGAAGCATTGCGCGCTCTAGGAGAAGAAAACATCGAAGGTTACGAGGTCCGCGCACGCCTTCACTGAAGACCTTTCACGCATGGCAAAGTCATCAACGCCAAAGAGCAATAAACGCCTTTAGTACCAGCGAGTGGGCTAACGCAGCAACCCTGCAGATTGCATTCAGCAGGCTCCTAACATTTCAAAATAAAATCCCTACCTTCTTTTAAGTGGAGATTTCTTGGTTCTTCACATCTCTGATTAAACGTGATGATTCAAATTACCAATCTTCACGCTGCACAACGCGTGTTTTCACCGGCAACTTCATCGCAGCAAGCCGAAGTGCTTCACGTGCGACCACGTCAGATACACCATCAATTTCAAACATGATGCGGCCAGGCTTAACTTTAGCTGCCCAGAATTCAACAGAACCCTTACCTTTACCCATGCGAACTTCTGTTGGCTTTTTTGTAACCGGCAAGTCAGGGAAGATCCGGATCCATACACGACCCTGACGCTTCATATGGCGGGTCATCGCACGACGAGCAGCCTCAATCTGACGAGCAGTAATACGCTCTGGTTCTGTGGTTTTAAGACCATATGAACCAAAATTTAGATCAGAACCGCCCTTGGCTTGGCCCTTAATTCGACCCTTAAAAGCCTTACGGAATTTCGTACGCTTTGGTGATAGCATCCATCTTCTCCTTAGCGGCGAGGTGGACGTGACGGCCCACCCTCTTGCATTTCAGCCTGGCGTCGATCACGCGCTGCCGGGTCATGCTCCATGATCTCACCTTTGAAGATCATCACTTTAATACCAATAATACCATAAGCTGTCAGACCTTCGGCACGAGCATAATCGATGTCAGCACGTAATGTATGCAAGGGCACACGACCTTCACGGTACCATTCGGTTCGCGCGATCTCTGCTCCACCAAGACGACCCGCACAGTTGATTCGAATACCGAGGGCGCCCATACGCATGGCATTTTGTACAGCACGTTTCATGGCACGACGGAATGAAACCCGACGCTCCAATTGCTGTGCCACACTTTCAGCAACCAATTGAGCGTCTAACTCGGGCTTGCGCACTTCAACGATGTTCAGATGCAACTCTGAGTCTGTAAGGCTTGAAAGCTTCTTACGAAGTGTTTCAATGTCAGCACCTTTTTTGCCAATGATCACACCGGGACGCGCTGAATGAATTGTCACCCGGCATTTCTTGTGCGGACGTTCTATAACCACGCGGGCGATACCCGCTTGCTCACAGTCTTTTTTGATGAACTCACGAATCTTCAGGTCCTCTAGCAAAAGACCGCCGTATTCCGCCTTGTTTGCATACCACCGGCTATCCCATGTACGGTTGACTTGCAGACGGAAGCCAATTGGATTGATCTTCTGACCCATTATGCTTGCTCCTCTTTAGCGGCTGGTACACGTACAAGAATTGTTAACTGAG
>MDTG01039666.1_pt1 | contig 15293 bp, 16 predicted proteins | sample 811421 | NCBI WGS metagenome assembly MDTG01 (sample SAMN05326645, study PRJNA326480) | marine metagenome | isolation source: seawater | place: Pacific Ocean: South East | collected 2011
GATGGTAACGACTTCACAGAAAACACCCGTACTATCCTTATCGAGTGGAGGGGTGCTGTAGTAGTTAAGAACAATGACCGCAGTGCTTTCGTTGCTGGTGACTTTGTCACTGACACTGCATCATTGGACGCCAACCCTCCTACTCCTTAATATGAGCAAGGGCAAGGTTCGGATCGTTGCGACGGTTCAGCGCTCTTATGGATTCAATAAGGGTCAAGAGTATTGGGTAACGGAAGAGATGGCCAAGGTGCTGGTAGACAAAAAGTATGCCAAGCTATGGAGCGAGGAGGAGGAGAAACCCAAGCCTAGGAGACGACGAAAAAAAGCGGAATAAATGGCACTAGTAGAAATAAAGAAATCGGATTATCAGCAAGGATCTTTGCAGTTAGCAATAGGACCCAACAGCCAGTTGCTATCCTATATCCAAGAGTATGGGGAGCAGAGCTTTAGGCAGTTGCTAGGGCTGTATTATGATGATGCTGTTGCAAACGACAGACAGAAATACACTGATCTGTACAACGGCACCCAGTACACCGATGAGCATGGAGAGTTCAATTCCTTTGTGGGCCAAGGGCTTGCGTACGTGGTGAGACGATTTATTTATTTCTACTTCCTGAGAGATACTCAAACGATCAACAGCGACACGGGAACGGTAAGCAACCGCAACGAGAACGCTGTTCAGCAGTTGGGTTACGGGCGTGTTCGCGCTGAGACGAGGTATAGAGAGGCTGTGCTTGCCTACAATTGCAATGTGTTACCATTTCTGATGAACTTTAGGGATGTAGAGCGCGAAGTGATTGCACAGGTGGGCAACACCTTGGAGGTGAGCGACACCTTATATCTTTCGGCTGGAGATGCAATTATGGTAGGAGAGTCAGAAGCGGTTGTCAGCAATGTAACCGCTACGACCTTCGATATAGATATAGTTGGTAGTTTTGTAGACGATGTGGCGATATGGGCACCCTTTGAGGATATACCCATGCAACCACTTAGCAGTTTGACATTTTGATCTTAATACCAGATTTCTTTGAAGCATTTATAGCAGGTCTTGATCTGTCTTCCTCTGTGGTGTCGTCTAGTTACGATGCTGCAGAGGACAGAACAACGATCACGGCAGAAAACACCTACCATCTCAGATACATAGATGTAGGATACGAGCTAGAGGAGCAGATGGAGGTGTTTATCTCTGCAAGCTTCGAGGAAGAGATACTGGAAGAAGCTGGCAATACCTTAACGGTGGAGAGTACAAAGGGCTTGATTGAGGGGTCTGCTGTGAGTATTGCAGGGGTTGATCTGCTAGTCAGCAATGTAACCGCTACCACCTTCGATGTGGGAATAGCTGGCCTATACTTGGGGGAAACCGCAAGTTGGGCTGGCACCGCTTCTTATTTCACTGCGGGATGTGACGCTCTCAACAATACTTTCCAAGCAGTTGGCGAGGTGCTGAACCCTACGGCAATAAGGGTGGAGAACCCCAATTTCTACCACGGCACTCCATATGCCACAAATACGAAACTTAGTGCAGGTACAATACCATCGAGGGATAGATTCCCCATGGTGTATCTGGGCGAGCCACTGCTTGAGCGAGTACCGGCAACGGGAACCTCTTGGAAGGTGGAAATACCTAATACCTTCTTATTCTTCTTGGATGCAGACGACTATGCAAACAACGACACAGACCTATCCTATGAGGAAGTGATTCTGGGATTGCGTAGGCTTGTAGAGGCGTTTATGCTTGCCGTGCAGGGGGATGCTTGCTGTTTCAACAACGACGAGCAAGAGTTTGAGATAAAGAACCATGTGAAGTTTGGCGAAGAGGGGGCGAACGGAAACCACGTGCAAAGCATATTCAATTATAGGATGTCAGGAATAGAGGTAAGGGCAAGTTATTTAATAAAAGACTGTAAAAAACTAAGTATATGAGTTTTTGCGAGTGTAATACTACTATCCAGAATACTGGAGTTCCCAACAAGCAAACGTTGGGAGACGTAGCAAACAAGCTGATTGTTGTGCAGCAGTTTGCCGACGATGGGAGTCGAAATAGCATCCCGCTGGCACAAGAGATAGACCAAAGCTATCTTGATGCTAGAGTATCAGATACAGACGCATCAAAGCGCTGGTATCCTCTCCCAGCAGGGTTGAAAAATGTGGAGGACGTAAGGGCGGATCCTATCACAGAAAGCTTCAATGACGGTACTACTGTCATTGTGCAGGAGGGGCAAAGGACCTTTACAGGTCTGGCCTTGGAGCTTGACAGCGTGTATTTCGGTAAGGTGGAAAGCTTCCGATGCAAGGCTGTTGGCGTGTTCATCATTGATGATTGCGGAAACCTTCACGGCTCGGTAAGCGCCGACGGGCAGAACCTGTTCCCCTTCAAGATCGAGAAAGGAACTTGGGATCCGCGCTTCATCAAGCGTACAGATACCACTACCCAGCGCATTGCCCTGAACTTCCAATATGATAAGACGGAGCAAGATAAGAACATCCGCATTATCCAAGCCAGCGAGACGACAGGCGACCTGTTGAACCTTAACGGCTTGAAGGATGTGAATGCTAGCCTGGCAACTCCCACAGCTACCAGTGCCTTCCTTATCCTAGCCATGGACTTTGGAACATTCCAGAACAAGATTCCTGTTAGCGGTTACTTGACTGGAGACGTTACCTTTAGCGCTGTAGATTCCGGAGGGTCTAGTGTCCCTGTATCAAACGGGGCCATTGCAGAAACCTCCACCGATGGCACGTATGCAGTGAGTTTTGATGCCCTTGCAACAGGTGATGTACTTACCGTCTCTGCGGTAGTGAAGTCTCCAGCCTTTGAGGCTTGGACAGCATCCATTACTATCCCATAAGGTTTTCAGTACAGTTTTGTGTAGTGGTAGGGGTGGGGGCTTTGTTCTCACTCCTATTTTTATTGCTATGTTTGGAAGACTGGAAGACCTGATAAATAATACGCTTTCCCTAGAGGTAAACAGGGTTATGCAGGACATATTCAAAAGCGATGACTTGTTGACTGCTATCATTGTAGACCTGAATACCGAGGATCAACTGTTTAGGGGAACCGATGCCACAGGCAAGACCTTATCGAGCATCGGCGGGGCTTACAGCTTCCGTACCGTAGAGGAGAAGAGGAGGAAGGGGCAACCCTTCGATAGGGTAACGCTGAAAGATACGGGAGACTTTTACAAGTCCTTCAACGTAGATATACAGCCAAAGTTTATCCAGATAGTAGCAGATTTCTTTAAGGAAAATCAAGACCTTAGAGAACGCTGGGGGGATAATCTCGCTGGGCTGGACGACAAGAGCAGAGAGGAGCTAAGAGAGGAACTAATACCAAGACTTACGGAATATGTTACAAGGCAAATGTTACACGCTTGACAACCTGCCTATATGGGTTTTTAAAAAGGTTATCGAAACCAAGGAGCGCCACCACCTGATAAGACTGCCATCGCGCATAGGCTTGAAGGTAAGCGACAAACGGCTGGAGGACTGTTGGCGTTCTATTATGTCGGACTTCATCAAGGAGTACGGCGTAAGCGATAGCTATAAGCGCTATAAAAATGAGATGTGCATTGCCTTGGATATGTGGTATCGAGCGCACGCTGAGGGGCAAAAGCACCTTTCCGCTATTGCCCAGCTCCATCAATTACAGGCTATGCAGGCGCTATCCTTGGAGGGTGACAGCTTCGAGGATACGCTTGCATCTGTAAGCAAGGGCATGGGGTTTCGGGTTGATCCAATGCAGGTCACTGTTAAAGAGTTCTATTCATACAGCAAAATATTGACGCAGGATGTCGGATAAAATCAAATACACGGACATAGCCGATAAGGGGCTATTTGATCCCCTCATCAAGGGCGCGGAGGATACTGCCAAAGCACTGGAAGCCTTAACCGTGGCTCAGCGTGCAGTGCTGAAAGAGAGCAAGCAGATTGCCAAGCTTACCCCTCTGGAAACCTTCGAGGATGTGGAGAAGGTAGAGCGTGCAATCCTAGAAGCCGCTGAGGCAGTGGAGAAGCTGAACAAGGCGGAGAAGGAGCGCAACAAGCTCCAGAAAGAGATCAAGAAGGTAAACGACCAGCTAGCCAAGGAAAAGGCAAAGCAGGTTAAGCAGTTGAGCGAGGAGGAAAAGCTACGCAAGAGACTGAACAAGGCAAGGAGTGAGGAAGGGAAAACGCTGGCTGGATTGCGTCTGCAAATACAGGAGACCAACAGAGAGCAAAAGGAGAATGCCAGAATATCCGGCGAGCTTGGTCCATATAAAGCCCTTAGTGCCCAGCTCAATAAGTTGCGCAATGAGTACAAAGACCTTGCCTCAGAGGAGAAAGCTAACACCAAGGAAGCAAAGGAGCTACTGGTACAGATTACCAAGTTAGACAAGAAACTAAAGGACCTCGATGATTCAGTAGGACAAAACCAGCGCAGTGTAGGCAGTTACGTCCGTGCCTTAGACACGCTGAGTGGAAAGTTTAAAGCACTGCAGAACCTTGCCGTGGTAGGTGTTCTTATTCAACTGGTGGGCGTCTTCCGGCAAAGTGAAGAGGGGGCAAAGGCATTCGATAAGGCGATCAATGTAGTTGTAGGCAGTATTACACTATTCATCAGCGCGATTGTTAACGCCTTCAAGGGAGCAAGCGATCCCTTCCAGTTCTTCGATATTCTAAAGGAAGAGTTTGACAATTTCGATGAGCGATTAAAGCAAGTAGCGGAAAGTCAAACTAAGCTGGTCGATGATACTGTAGAAGCTACAAGGGAGACGGCTAATTTCACAAATGTGATTGCTGAACAAACCAAGCAATTAAAAGCCTTAGACATTGCTGCCAATGACAATACTTTAAGCCTGCAGGATCAGATAAAAGCCGAACAGGAAGCCATTACCATACGGGAAAAGATTGCCGAGCAAGAGAAAAAGATTGCCGACGAAAACCTAAAGCTGGCAAGGGATAGAAGGAAGGCAAGCATTGAGTTAAGGGGAGATGGCCAAGCAGACGCTTCGGCAGAACTTGAGCTTGCCGAAGCCAGAAAAGCCAGCGCCGAAGCACAAAACAACCTGCTAACCGTAAGGGCTGAAAGTGCCAAGAGGCTGAGAGAGATTGAGCGAGATCAGACCGAGCTAGAGCTGGATGCTCTTCTGGATGGATTCGACAGGAGAAAGACGGTGAATGAGGCTATCATTGCAGATGAAACCCTCTCCCTGAAAAGGAGAAGGGAGGCACTAGAAGAGAATGTAAAAGAGCTGGAGAACAGCTTGGATAAGGAGCTGGAGCTACTGCAAGCCAATGCCAAGGAAAGGATAGACATTGAGGACTTGCTAGAGGAAAAGGACATCAAGGCTTTCAATGAAAAGATAAAACGCCTAGAGCTAGACGAGGTTCTTAGCAAGCGACTGCTTGAAGTTATCAACGAGACAAGGCAAGCTAGGGAGGATAATAGGCAGAGCGAGAGAGACCTGAAAGAGGCAGAGCAGAACACTAACCAGCTCGAAGAAGAAATCAAGCTGTTAAAAGAGCTGAGTAAGGAGCTGGAGGAGAATGCTGGCAACCTCAAAAAGCAGGCCAAGGTTAGGCAGGAAAACACGATCAAGACCTTAGAGAAGGAGATTGAACTGCTAAATCTACGTCTGGAGACAGTAAACAAGACAAGCAATGAGGGGCTAGCCATCCAAAAGGAGATCCTGGAAAAGGAGGGCGAGCTATTCGACCAGAGAGCAGCAAAACAGCTATCTGCCAATAAGAAGGTAATAGACGGCGTAAAGCAGTCTGCAGAGGTTGTTGCCGGACTATTGAGCAACATAAACAAGAAAGCCCTTAGCGATATTGACAGGCTGATAGAGGGAAGCGAGACAAGGCTGGAGCAGTTGCGGGAAGCGGCAAGTGAGCAAGCCCAGAGCGCCACAGAAAACCTCGCCTTGGAGGAGAAGCGACAAGCGGAACTGCAAGCAAAGCGGGAAAAGATTCTCAAGCGCCAGCAACGGGAAGCACTTATCCTCTCCACTATACAAGCATACACGGCAAGGCTATCTGCTGGTGATAATCCAGCACAAGCACTAGGGGCAACGGTAAGGGATACGACCTTCCTACGCTCATTCATAGAAAGCCTTCCAGCATTCTGGGAAGGAGCTGAGCGTGTTGGGGATGTACTAGAGCCAACCATGGCGGGAAGAGATGGGCACGTTGTAAGGGTTGACGGTGGCGAGCGTGTGGTTTCTACCTCCTTAAACAATATAATTCCCTCGGACATGTCAAATGCAGAGCTTGCCATGCTGGCTCATACAGCAAGAGCAAGACCTAGCCAATCCACGGACTACAACACCGAAAGGCTAGGCAGGGGATTGAAAAATATTGAGCAGGCGATAAGGAGTAAGCCGGATTATCTGGGTGACAGCTTCGATGAGAGAACTGGCCTCATGGTACGTACCATTAAACGCCACAATCGCATAGAACGCGCCCATCATAAACAGGGTGGAATTTGGTAGGAAAAAGTACTATATTTGTATAATGATAACAATAAAGGTAAGCATAAACGGGTCAACAGTCACGGCGCCAGTCGAATGGGAGGATATACAGATATTGTCCACATTCGACAATGGCGCGGTGCAGGCTAATATTACCGTAGAGGAGCTTACCTTTGTGCTGTCTGCCTACGATGCAATTACTGAGTACATAAAATCCGGGCTTGATGGAGGCAATGGTATCTTTGAGGGCATCCCCTTGCAGATACTTGCCTACAACGATTCCACCACGTCTATCTTCGACGGTTATATAGACCTTACGGAAGGCCTCGTAATAGATACGGCAAGCAGGAAGTTAACTGCTAGGATAAAGAAGCGTAACGGCCTAAACTCCTTGGAGGAGCGCGTGCAGGGGATTACTGCTAGGCAATTGCTGGATGAGGGCCATATTCCCCCAGACAGCTTTGCAAGCCTCGACTACACAGTAGTACAACCTTTTGATCCATTGCAAACAGCCATTACCTCGGTGCTTATTTATACGCTGGTTAAGGATGGTATAGACCAGATAGAAAACCTGACAGACAAGACGGCCACCACATCGGGCTTTGCATCCAGTCCTCCTTTTGGAGCTGTGGGTGCTGCAGTGTTTACCGCTCTTACTATTATTGCCCAGATAGCCTTCATTGTAGCTACCGCCTTGGCAGTGGCAAACCTGATAAACAGCGTGCTGGCAGTGCTTATCCCTCCGAAAAGAGAGCATAAGGTAGTCAAGTTGTCAGGGCTGTTAAAGGCAGTGGCCTCTAAGCTGGGATATGCTTTCAATACTAGTGAGCGGATCTTTGACAAGCTGTATTACCTTGCCAGTAATATAAATGTGGACCAAGCCACTACCACAGGACTGCTAAAGAAAGCGGGAACTGTGAAAGACGGAATACCCAACACAGCAGACTATGGATATTCAGGAACCGAGATTTTAGAGCTCGCAAAGAATCTATGCGCTGGCAGATACTCTGTAATAGATAATACCATAGAGTTGCATAATGAGAATAGCGACTTCTACAAGCGACTATCTACATACAAGGCACCAAGCGTACTGGCAACCCCTACTAGGTACAATACGGACGAGGTATTTGCCAACTTCCTGCTAGCCTTTAGCACTGATCCGGCCGACCTATTCACCCTGCAAGACTTCAAGGGCACATCCTATCAAGTATCCACCTCTCCTATCGCTACAACCAACGCGGATGCAGTGACCATCAAAGGACTGGAGGAGCTGAGAATCCCAGTTGCCTTGGCATCTAGGAGAACGGAGCTAAACTTCATAGAGGATATTGTAAGCGATATTCTCGGGGTTTTTGATGGTTTTCTTGGTATATTTGGAATAGAGATAAACGTGCAAGACCTTATCCTTAGAAGGCTGGGGGCTATGCAGGTGAGCAGCAATAACCATACAGTGCCAAAACTGCTAATCCTCAACAACTCAAAGATACCCAGCAACCATAGGGATATATTGAGCGCGAAGGCTATCTATGAAAAAAGCTACACCTTTAAAAGTTTTGTGGCGAATGGGGCATACGGACAAAAGCGGATATTTTCTAACGTGCGCGTTCCGTTTGGACAAAACGATTTCAACAGCCTTATCGACAACAACTATTTCATAGATGCTGAGGGCAGAGAAGCGAGAGCAACGCGCATAGAATGGAATATTGCAGGCAGTGAGGCTGTACTGGACTACTATGTTAGGGAGCCGTACACCTTCAACCTGAAAGAGGAAAAGTTTGAACCATCATAAACCCATACAACTATGCTAAACAGTGACATACTGAACAATAAGAGTGTAAAGCAGTTTCTTGCTGTCAAAGAACAAGAAGCAAGGACAGCCATAGAGGAGGTGAGGGAGCAAAAGCCCACGCTTGCAAAGATGCTGGATAGCTTGCTCGCTAAGGCGAAGCGGGGAGAGCAGGTAACAAACGAAGAGAGAAAAAGAATAATCGATCAAGCGAAGAAGAGCTAATGGTACAAGCAGTAATCACATCAAGCAAGTATCTCAATAAGATACGCAATGGCGACACCTTCACGGACAACCCTACAGACTTTGCCACAAACCAAACAGGCAACATAGGGGAAATCGTTAAGGCTGTCTTTACTATTGCCGTGTCTTGGGAGGTGGAGGGAACCGCGCTTTCTCCAATCACCATCCCTACTGAGCTTGGTCGGATGTCTGCTAGTTTCAATTTCCAAGATCAAGGCTACGCAGTGGGCCATGTCTTCGACTTCATAGATGCTGGGTCTGTGACCTTCAACGGCACAGTAACAGCATTCAGCACGGACGGGCTGACCATGTTCTATACAGTGAACTCTGGCAGTGATTCCGCTGGAGCTTACGACGATCTGAGAGTAAGAGCAAGAGCCGACGCGCCTGCAAACTACTTGACCGCGTTAAGGTGGAAGTTCGGCCTATTGGAGAACAACGAAACATTCAACACCAAGAGCAAGACCACGGAAGCGGATCAAGGCTATAATATTGAAGGTGTTGGCCTTGGTGCTCCCAGAGATACCGCTCCAATTTCCGGCACTTGGATAAATGCTAATAGGGATGCCCAGACGGGAAGCCTAGAGGTTGCCTTCTCCACGGCTACAACCTACGAGCAGACCTTTGAAGTCTCCCACGTTTACCAGATAAACCCTCTAGTAGTAGAGGGTCAAGAGCAAGACATTGAACAAGGTATCTATCCCGACTACCTAGCAGGAAGCAACAGCCTAAAATATGTGTTTGACTGCACCTTCTTGCTGAGCGAGACTAACCCCAACAGTAATATCACTGTAAGGAGTGATAGCCAGCTGGGAGCCGTGGGTTGGTTCAATGAACGCCTAAACGGACTGCCCGCAGACTATGAGCTAATATCTATTGCCTACACAGACACCGCCACGGGCGGGGTTGTAGATGGTCTGCAAGAGCAGCAGAGTACAAACGTGCAGATAGTAATAGGTAAGCTGTCAGGGGTGATGAGTGCTGGGCAACGTATGGGGCTGGCAGTGTCGTACTTTGCAGATGAAACTGATTATACAAATACACCTACCACATTACTCGAAAACTTCTTAACTGACATCCAATACACGGATGGACCAACAGTGGCAGGCTCTATCCTGCAGGCGGTCTCCACTAGCATCGACAGCGGAAACCTAGTAATAGATGCAACCATTGATTATAGCGTTGCCCAGCGTGCATTGATTGCGGGAAAGAGCTACTTGCTAGGGGTTTTTATTGGCGATAAGGCTACAGCCAACGCCTTCACGGATAGGACGCTGATACTGGCAGATGTAAACCAGTACGTGTCGGGGGATCAAGCCTTCCTAGATAGCCTTGTAAGTTTCTCGAAGCTGGGATACTTGCAACACCCGCAAAGCTTGGGGGATATTCCGAGCGCAGATATTATTGCCCATGATGAAGACGGGATCATTCTGGACTACTCCTTCGATCTCAACAAGAACACGGCCACCAGTATCCAAGAGGTAAGGGTGTTGCTAGAAGCCTATAAGGACGTTTCCAATAGCTTCCTATTAGATTCCTACGTACTGCCAACAGCGCAGGCTCCAACCTCTGGGGACGTTCAACAGATCAACATTAACAACCGTAGGAACTACCCACTTGCATCGAGCAGTGAGTTTGCTATTGCCAGCTTGACGACTGGAGCAAACACGGTAAGCGCACAGACCTATGACGGGGCACTTGGGCAAAAGATACGCTGGGAGGACTGGATAAGAAACTTGAATGCAGATCCTGCATTCTACGATGCCACCAAACCCAACGACAACCGCAACTTTAAGAGCGATAATTATAGCGGGTTGCTAGGCTACGAGATACGCATGTCTGTAGTGCTGAGCATTACAGCCACCAACCCGCAAGGAGTGGAAGTATCTGGAGAAGTAAAGACGCTGGCAGGCATCATTACCACGCTAGGATATGAGGAGGGCAGTGGAATCCCTGCTTCCTTTGATGCTGTTATTGAAACATTCGACCAGACCGGAACAGTGAATTTTGATGGCAGGATCCGCACAGACCAGAACACTTTGTTTAAATGCACTTGGGGAAATGCTTTGTTTGGAGATGGTGGCTACTACATCCACCGCATGCAGGCCGTGGGAGAGCTAGGACAGCAGATATTTGAACTGTCTTCGGTGAATACACCACTAAGCAATCAACCCTTAATCCCTCTGGAGGGAGAGACACTGCTAAAAAAGGAGCTGATAGGCGGGTCACTGATTACTACATGCCTAATAGACTATACTAAGCTAGGAGGTCTAAACTGGAGACTGAGCGCACGGGGCAATGATATTCCAGTGTTCCCCTTCTCCTTGCAGACTACTGCAGAGAATATTGAGATTCGATTCGACGGAGCGGGGCTAACAAGTGTTACCATGCTATTCCATAATACGAGTGTAAACATCCCGCCTAACCAGTGGTTTGCTTATTCTTTTGGCACTGGACAGCTTAGAACGTTATCATTTGTCTTTAATGATAGCAGTGCAGTTGAGCAGATGAAGCTCAGCAGGCAGGACGGAAGCGGTAATGAGTTTGTAAACGCGCTGGACATGGTAGAGCTTACAGGGCTGCAGCTCTTGGAGGCTCAGAATAATAGCTTCTTTACTGTATCTTTCCCCACGTCGATCAATGATGCAGGTATTGTCTTTGAGCTGTTCAACAATAGCTTGGATGTACCTAGTGTATTGCCAGAGATAGCAAGCAAGAACACAAGCTCTAATCCTAACAGGGTAATAAGCCTTTACGGAAACGACAACATAGGCACAAATATTATTGGAGCGGTGCAAAACATAGAAGCTACTAATTTGATTATAGAACTCGCAGTATTTAACCTGTTAACCAAATGACAAGAAAAGAAAAAGCAGAGGCAGACATTGAGCAACTAAACCAGCTGGGGGCACAGGTCATACGCGACTATTCCCGCTATGACACGCTAATTCTTGCCAAGCAGGGGGATGAGGTACGGTTTAAGGTAGGTAGGATGAGCGTGCTGTATCTCACTCAAGATATGTTTGCATTTCACCTTATCGAGGGAATAAAGAATGCTAAGTTAAAGTTCCTCGACGATGGCAACATGCAAGACTATGAGTCTGCACTGCAGTTTGAACAGCGCGCAATAGGCGAGGATATGGTGGTTATCATGTACGACGATAAAGAGCAAAAGACTGTTGTATATTTGCAGGATGGGTACCAGCAATCCTTCACGAATGGCACATTAATTAAATACATGGCTTGGAACGCGGTTATTAACGGCAAGATCAAGCTAGAAGAAATCATAAATGAAGAGGAGGCAATGTTATGAGTTTATCAACAAATTGGAGGCAAAGCACAGGCAATTTCATTTCCGATAGAGACGGCGATGATGCAACCGGCAACGGATCGCAGGCAAACCCATACAAAACCATTCAACAGGCATTTGCTAACGATAATGTATTGAGAGCGGGTTATTATACAGGCGTTGCTGGCGTTAGCGGTGGTTCACAGAAATTAATTGCAGATGGCTTTGTCGTTTGGGATGCTTCCGGGCAAATAGTCAGCAATAGTTCTACTGATGGCGGGCTTTTTCAGGGTTTAAGACTTGTAAATCATATTGAAATTAGACTTTATCAAGCGTATAATGCAGCCTTTGGTACTAATGTAAAAAACTGCGAGTTTGTAAACGCAACGGCAGAGGGCAGACTGAGAGAAGGTGATTTTATATTTTCAAGGCAGGGCAGTTCTTTCGTGTTGTCCGAGCGTTTCCAAGACAGCAGGCTTTTTAGGGGTACTTTTGTAAATAGCTCTCTGTCTTTTGCGGGAGTTTCCAGCGTACCCACAATTGAGTATATAAATTGTTTTTTTGATGATTCGTCAAGCATAACGGGAAGTAGTAGCAATAGTACTTTTAATAATTGTGCTTTTGGGGTGAACGGTACGCAATGCCAAGTTTTTGGAGGCAATATTAAAGATGTGACCCTATCAGGAGACATCGACACGATTGGCAATACCTATGCCAGTAATGAAAGGTTTTCAGGAACAGTGACTATTGGAGCGGCGGTAATTACTTTCACCAATTGTTTTTATACCGACGATCCCCTCTTCAACAACTCCGCAATAGGAGACTATACCCTAACACCTGCCAGCCCTCTGGTCAACGGATTAAATATTATAGGCAGGTACTCGGTTGCTCTTCCCTTGAATGCCCAGAGCGCTCCCTTCACCGATGCAGGGGCGAGTTATACGAACGTTACACCCACGGGAACAAAGTTTATTCTCGATGTAGGGCAAACCGAAGGCACAGTAACAAGCACGGACAGCCTAACCAACTGCATTACGTTGCCCTTTCCTACGACGGTAAGTGAAGCGGTGCAGGCTTTTGGTACGTTCCTATACAATCAAGGAGAATGGATCGACAAGGAGAACTACAACCCAGCAACAAACCAAGAGGTAAGGCTCACTTGGGAGTTCTCAGCACTCGACGAGAATACCCTAATATGGGGGCCATTTGTCAACTACGAGGTAGGGCTACCACTGGAAACTGATAATGCAGGGCTAGGAAATGGAAACGTGAATGCTGATATGGCCGACCTCGGAGCTATTACGGCAAAGCGGTTTAGGGTAAGATTTACAATCAGAACAAACGGAGTGTAAGATGGAAATAGATGGAATAAGCATACCGACCGCATTTGAGATACCTAACGACTTGGAGGTTAATGGCATCAGTTTTTCCGTGCCCTTTGTCAAGTTTGCCGTGGCGCGCCTTAACGACTTGATTGGCGGGCGCTCAATCCTTACCATAGCAAATGCTCGCTTGTACGATACGCTGAGCCAGCCACCATACACAGCCTTTCCAGACAAGGCACTAACCTTTACCGCTCCTCCGATCTCGGACGAGGTAGATTTTGAGTTCGGCTGGACGAAGAGCAGTATCTTTATGGAGGCAGATATTACCTACGAGATTATCGCTGGCAGGCAAGTAACAGAAACATTTACCGCAATACCAATAGGCTAATGGCGACATATTTAACGCAACTATTCCCAGAGCTGGCGAGCGTTCCCAAGCAGCAAGGAAACAGCATAGACTATTGCGCTTTCTCTTGCCCTTATGAGGAGCTTGCCTTTGCCTCTGATGATGGCGACGAATATAAGAACGACTTTGCCAGCATCATGCTCAAGAAGGCAAGTCCTAACGACACCATAAGCTTTGAGCTTTACAAGGCAGGTACGAAGGTCGCAGACCTTAACGATAATACCTTTGGAACGTATTACCCCACATTCGACCAGTACCCTCTACAGACGGGTTTTGTCTTGGAGTGGTCGCAGGTGCTTAATGCTTTTGGCGGTGGCCTATATGACATCCGCGCTCAGCTGGACTTGCTTGGAGAGCAGAGTACCTTTCAAAGCAGGTGCTACAGGCTTATGTCGTTCAGCGACGAGGCGGCAAACGATACTGCAAGAGTGAAGTGGACGCAAGATGGCAAGGTGCAACGCTCGGAGCTGGACTTCACTGGCTTGCAGTTTCCGTTTATGATTCGCGTGTCGGGCTTTATCCTTGCCCAGACACCAGAGATCGAGGCTAACAGCTACCAAGACAGCAACAGGCAGGTTAAGCAGGTGCAGGACAAGATAACCCAGAATTGGAGCCTAGAGATTAAAGGCGTGCCCTACCAGATCACTAAGGCAATCGTGGAGAACCTTGCTTTAGCAAACGGTATTGTAGCAGACGATTACAACTATTTAAACCATGATCTCTACAGGGGTCTTGAGTTGATCTTTGATAGCTTCGACGAAGCAAAGTATTTTATTAGCAGGGATAGACTGGCAGTGTATCGCATAAGGCTAAAAGACAGATTCGACAACCTAATAAAAAGCAACAACTGAAAATGGAAAAGGTAGATGAGGGAGTACTAAACAGCCTGCTGGAAGGCAACGCCTCCACGCTGGTAATAATTGCCATAGCGGCACTGCTCGCATGGGTGGCATGGCTCAAGCACAAGAACGAAACAGGCAAGGAGCAGAGCACCAAGAACGACGGCCTTCTCAGTGCATTGAAAGATATGTTTGCCAGCCTAGAGAGTAAGCTGGATAGAATGGACAAGGGCAACAAGGAAAGAATAGAGGGCATCACAAGGGCGCACGAACGGCACGAACGGAAGCTGGAAAGCCTAGACGATAAGCTGGTAGATGAAAAAAAAAAGAATGAGCAACGGCATCAAGAGTTAAGCATGATGTTGGGAACTACATTCAAGCAGGCAGAGGGGATCGAAGCCAAGACAAATAGTATTATCGACAGGCAACACGAGCTGAGCAGGGAGATAAAAGACATTCATGCCGAAATCAAAAGAAATAGAGCATAAAAAAAAGGGATGCACTGCATCCCAATTTTCTCCCTATAACCTAAACCCATAAAAATGAACTTTCTACTATAGGGTAAAGATACTAAATTACTGCCTGCCGTGCAAGAAGTCATAAAAGCATCCAGCCTTTACGGCCTTCTTCTTGCGCTCTTGCCTCAACAAATACAGCTTGGTTCGATACCTTCTGAGCTGTAGCATACATTCGTTGGAAACGCCTATATCTTTCTTGATAAGGCGGTAATACCTAGAGGCAGACATGCCGAGTCCTCCATGCTCCTTTTCCAGCATGATCCATGATCCATTGCTTTTAAGGAAGTCTATACATTCTTGGGGTGATGTCATGGGGTTGAGGGGTTTACAAAGTCTCTCTAATCGATTGTGAATAAGCCTCCGACAGCTCTGCAAGGATGCTGGGGTAGGCTTTGTGCTTTTGCTTTGCCTTGATCGTATCGCGGGCAATAGCAAGCA
>MDTG01315978.1_pt1 | contig 15293 bp, 13 predicted proteins | sample 811421 | NCBI WGS metagenome assembly MDTG01 (sample SAMN05326645, study PRJNA326480) | marine metagenome | isolation source: seawater | place: Pacific Ocean: South East | collected 2011
AAAACCTCCATTAGCAATTTGTGCAGTCATCAAACATAATTGTAGTGGTGTGCTTTGAAAGTAACCTTGTCCTATTCCAGAGTGTAAAGTTTCACCTAAATACCAATTTTGTCCAATAAATTTTTTCTTCCATTGTGTATTAGGAACAACTCCTGGCCTTTCCTCAATGAAACCCTCAAGAACCTTTTTGCCCAATCCAAATTTTTTTGCAGTTTCAGACAAACGATCTACACCTAATTTTCTAGCAACCTCGTAGAAGTAAACATCGCAAGATCTTTGAATACCTTTTCTTAGATTTACGATGCCATGGCCTTCTTTTTCCCAGCAATGAAATTTTTCTCCATAAAGTTCAATTTTTCCCTTACATCTAAAAGTATCTAAAGGTTTTATCACCCCATTTTCTAAAGCGCTTAGAGCAACTAACGTTTTTATAGTTGACCCTGGAGGATACAATCCAGATATTGCTTTATTAGTTAAAGGCTTCATCTGGTTCTTTATTAGACTGTTCCAATATTTTTTTTCTAAACCATGAACAAAAGAGTTAGGTTCAAAAGTAGGCGAGGAAACTAATGACACTATATCTCCATTAAAAACATCCATAACACAAACGGCAGCTGCTTTGTCTTTTATTATTTCACTAGTAAATTTCTGTACCTCAAAATCTAAAGTAGTCTTGAAGCTTTTGCCTGCTTGACCCTGATTTATTTGGATTTGTTTAATCCTCTTTCCAAACGCATTTACTTCGTATCTTTGAAAACCAATTTCTCCAATTATTTCTTTATCTAATTTTCTTTCAAGACCAGTTTTTCCTATACTCATGCCCGGTACATGTAGATCTTTGAGATATTTTTTTTCTTTTAGATCTTTTGCGCTAACTTGAGATACATATCCTAATATGTGTGCAGATGAGTTATCTGGATACATTCTTGCAACAGAAACGACGGGCTTCACTCCTTCTAATTCATGTAAAAATAAGTTTAGTCGTGAAAATTCAGACCAAGTAATGTTATCAGAAATAATTATTGGCTCCCAGGGTTTTTGTTTAGATATAATTTTTTTTAAAAAAAACAATTTTTTATCTGTGATATTTAGAATTGTTTTTAATCTAACAAATAATTTCTCAATATCTTTTGAATTTTCTGGTATTAAATGAACCTGATAAACTTGTTCGTTAGACGCTATTTCTTTATCAAAAAAATCTTTGATCACACCTCTTTCTGGAGCCAGTTTCCATTCTCTAAATCTATTTTTGTCCGATAAAGTTTTATATTTTGACCTTTCGTTTATCTGTAAAGATACTAACCTACCAATTATACCTACCATAACAACTGCTTTAGCAGCAGTAAGCAAGAACATTCTTCTGCCTATAAGTTTAGACTTAATTACTGTGTTACCTGAACTTGGGCTAAGCATCTCGGTTACCTATAAATGTTAATTGATAAATATTGAACAAAAGCCAAAATATTGGAAACATAAATAAAGTAAAAAACATATTGTAACCTATTTTTGAATATGTAAATGACAAATCTGAAAACTTATTGAGTAATGAAAAAAATAATAAACTCGATAAAATCATTGCTACGAAAAAAGTAAACCAATCCGAAGCAATAGTAGTATTAACACTTTTGTTTCTAACATAGGTTCCTACAAAAATAATTACTAAGTAGGACAATGAGCTAATTCCTAAAGGGAATCCCATAACTACGTCATTAATCAATCCAGCAAGGAATACATGACCATTCGCCATTATATCGGGTCTTTTTAATACCCAAAAGTAGATTAAAATTATTTGAAAATTTAAAGTGAAAATTTCAAAAATTTTTTCAAGATTTGAATCTACTTCACTAATACAAAGATAATACAATAAAATTAACGGGCCTATATTATAAATTTTACTTAAAATAGATGCTTTAGCCATTACATGTCTCCTTTAATTTGGACATTAAGGTTTACTGTGACAAATGAGAGCTGATTTGGGTCAATGAATAATTCGACCCCACCTTTTTCATTTGTTTTTCCAATTGGTGTACCTGGAGAAAATATCCCGTCTTTACCAGATGCAAATACATTTATGTCTTCAATAATCTCATAATCCTCAGGTAAGTATTCTAAAATTGGTTTATTGGCGCCACTTCCAGATAAAATAGCTTGGGCGCCTTCATCTAACGTTACTGGAATTCTACTATTTAAATCATTTAAAAGTAAAACTCTAGAAGATAAATAATTTGTTTCTACAACTCTACCAACCAAGTAGTTATCCTTTGTTACTGGCATTCCTTTTTTGACACCAACACTCGTTCCTTTATTTATTATTATAGATTTTAAAAATGGGCTATTTTTATCAACTAAAACCTTTGCAAGAATTATATTGCTTAAATTTTTATTAAAATATTCAGTTTCTAAAATTTTTTGTAAATTTTTGTTCTCATCAGCTAAAAATTCTACATTTAATTCGAGAGATTTGTATTTTTCTATTTCTGCTCTTAATTTTTCATTTTCCTCTTTCACATTAAAATAACTGCTAAGATCCTCAGTCATTTTGGGGAAAAATCTTGTAGGTGTAGATGCCAAAAATGTTACTCGATATACAACGTCATTTATTATACCTCTGATAGGTTTGGTAAATTTTACACCATACACATCAAGAAAGAAAATTATCAGAGCCAAAAAAATTAATGAAAGTACCGAAAATTTTTGAGCCCCTCCCCTTTGAAGAAGAGCAGAACGAAAAGCTATACTAAAATCATCTCTACTAACTGACATTTATTTATCAAAAATAAATTAGTACTCAGATAACATAGTAGAAAACAATTCTTCGTTTTCTAAAGCTCTCCCAGTTCCAATAGCAACACATGACAAAGGGTCATCAGCTATTGTTACAGGTAAACCGGTATCTTGAGAAATTAATTTATCTATATTTTTTAATAAAGCCCCTCCGCCAGTTAAAACTAGGCCCATATCTATCAAGTCAGCTGATAATTCTGGTGGCGTATTTTCTAAAGCTTCTTTTATGCCACCTAAAATTTGATTTAAAATTGGCATAAGGGCTTCGCAAGCATCTTTTTCTGTGAGCTCGATTTCTTTTGGTGTTCCAGATCTTATATCTCTACCTTTCATTAAAAAAGTATTATTTGAAGATGGGATAGCAGTACCAATCTCTTTTTTAATTTTTTCCGCAGTTGAATCACCAATCATTAAATTCATTTTCTTTCTCATATAGGCTATTATAGATTGATCAAGAGCATCGCCTGCAACTCTTAATGATTTTGAATACACAACCCCTCCTAAAGACATTACTGCAATTTCAGTTGTTCCACCTCCAATATCAACTACCATTGAACCAGTAGCTTCAGAGATAGGCAATCCTGCTCCGATAGCGGCAGCGATAGGTTCCTCGATTAATTGTACTTTCCGTGCGCCAGCTGCTAATGCTGAGTCTTGAATTGCTTTTCTCTCAACTGGAGTAGATCCTGTAGGAACGCAAATTAAAATTCTTGGATTTGCGAAAGCATTTTTTTTGTGCACTTTTTTAATAAAATGTTTTATCATTTCTTCTGTAACTACGAAATCTGCAATAACCCCATCTTTAAGCGGTCTTATTGCTGATATATTTCCAGGTGTTCTACCTAACATTGTTTTAGCTTCATCACCTACAGCAAGAACTGATTTCTTACCTGCATCTTCGATAACTGCTACAACTGATGGTTCATTTAGCACAACTCCTTGATCTTTTAGTACGACTAAGGTGTTAGCTGTTCCTAAGTCTATTGCCATATCTTGAGACCATAATGAAGTTAATCCTGTTAATCCTTTAAACATATTTGCCTTTCTATATTTGAACGCTTAGATTTTCATCGTCCGGCGCTGTTTTTTTTCTTTTTATAATTAATTTATTTAATGCACTCAAATAAGCATTAGCTGATGCAACTAATGTATCGGTGTCTGCTGCTTGACCTACAGTAGTTTTACCTTTTTCCTCTATTCTAACACTCACTGTAGCTTGAGCATCAGTACCCTCTGTAACTGCATGCACATTGTATAAGAGAAGTTTTACATCGTGGGCGTAAAGTTTTTTTATGCATTTGAATATTGCATCAACTGGACCATCTCCTGTATCCGAAGCACTCTTAATCTCGCCAAAAATCTCTAAAGTCATTTCAGCTTTTTGAGGTTCACCGGTTCCCGCAAAAACCTTCAATGATTTTAATTTTATTACATTATCCTCTGTAACTAAACTATCATCTACTAAAGCAGCAATATCCTCGTCATAAATATGCTTCTTCTTATCTGCTAAAATTTTAAATTTACCAAAAGCTGTATTGATTATATCATCTGTTACATCTACATATCCCATATCTGAAAGTTTATCTCTGAATGCGTGTCTTCCTGAGTGTTTTCCCATTACTAGAGATGTTTTTTTAACTCCAACGCTTTCAGGTGTCATGATTTCGTATGTATTTCTATTTTTTAACATTCCATCCTGGTGAATTCCTGACTCATGAGCAAAAGCGTTTTTTCCTACAATTGCTTTATTAAATTGAACCGGGAACCCAGTTGCATTGGACACAACCTTAGATGCTTTGCTTAAAAGTTTTGTGTTAATGTTGGTGGTATAAGGCATTAAATCATGTCTTGTTCTCATAGCCATAACAACTTCTTCAAGTGCAGCATTACCCGCTCTTTCTCCAATTCCATTAATCGTACATTCTATTTGTCTTGCTCCAGCCATCACTCCTGCTAAAGAGTTTGCTACAGCTAATCCCAAATCATTGTGACAATGAGTAGAAAGAATTGCTTTATCGATATTTGGAACTTTATTTATCAATGTTTCGATAATTTTTTTAAATTCAGAAGGCACAGTATAACCTACAGTATCAGGAATATTTATTGTTTTTGCACCACACTTAATTGCAAGTTCAACAGTCTTGCACATGTAATCCATATCAGTTCGTGTTCCATCCTCGCAAGACCATTCAACATCATCAGTAAATTTTCTTGCATATGTTACACTCTCTTTTATTGACTCTAAGACATCTTCGGGAGATTTATTTAATTTATGTTTCATATGTAAAGGACTAGTTGAAATAAAAGTATGAATTCTGAATTTTTTTGCATGTTTTAAAGCTTGGTGACAAGCGTCAATATCTTTTTTTGTGGCTCTTGCTAATCCTGCAGGAATAGAATTTTTTAAAGTTTTGCTGATTTCAGTTACAGCTTCAAAGTCACCTGGTGATGCTATAGGAAAACCTGCTTCAATTACATCTACTCCTAATTCATCAAAGACTCTAGAGATCTGTAATTTTTCTTCTAAGCTCATAGATGCACCTGGAGACTGTTCTCCATCACGCATCGTAGTATCAAAAATTATTATTCTGTTTTTATCTTTCATAACTTAATAACTATATAAAATAAAAGTCTCTTATATTACAATCAAAGCTAGAATTTGCAAATAATTATGTTGTTCAAGATAGTGTTTTAGAGTCAGATTGGGTTAATTTTTATCTTTATCGACTAGTTTATTTTTACCAATCCACGGCATCATTGCGCGAAGCTCTTTACCAACCTTTTCAATAGGATGTTTAGCTAGATCTTGCCTCATTTTTAAGAAGTTTTTTTGACCTGATTTATGCTCATCCATCCATTGTTTTGTGAACTTTCCGGATTGAATATCCTTAAGAACCTCTCTCATCTTTTCTTTAGTTTTATTATCTACAATCCTTTTTCCAGATACGTATTCACCGTACTCAGCGGTATTAGAAATTGAATAATTCATGTTTGCGATTCCACCTTCATAAATTAAATCTACAATTAATTTAACTTCATGAAGAGTTTCAAAATACGCCATTTCTGGAGGGTAACCTGCTTCTGTTAAAGTTTCGAAACCATTTTTAATTAGCTCAACTAAACCTCCACATAAAACTGTTTGTTCTCCAAATAAATCTGTTTCACACTCATCTTTAAAAGTAGTTTCAATAATACCTGCTTTACCGCCCCCAACTGCTGATGCATAAGATAATGCTAAATCTTTTGCTTTTCCAGAACTGTCTTTATGGACAGCCATTAAACAAGGGACACCTCCACCTTTTTGATATTCGCTTCTAACAGTATGACCAGGACCTTTTGGAGCAACCATAAAAACATCAAGATCTTTTCTCGCATTAATGAGATCGAAATGAATATTTAATCCGTGCGCAAAAGCTAAACTTGTTCCCTCTTTCATTCTTTGCTCAATATGATTTTTATAAATTTCAGATTGTAATTCATCAGGTGTTAACATCATTACTACATCGGCCCATGCGGCAGCATCTGACAAAGACATTACTTTTAGACCAGCGCTTTCAGCTTTTTTAATACTTGATGAGCCTTCACGTAAAGCTACTACTACTTCTCTCACTCCACTATCTTTAAGATTAAGTGCGTGGGCATGACCTTGGCTTCCGTAACCAAAAATTGCTACTTTTTTGTTTTTAATTAAATCTTTATTAGTATCTTTGTCGTAATATGTTTTCATAATTAATTGAATGTTTTTGATCCTTTTGTCATGGCAACAGAACCAGTTCTAGAAGTGCTTATAAGGCCTAAACTTTTTAAATCAAGAGCTAATTTATCAATCTCGGCTCTTAATGCAGTGACTTGAATTACGACTGATTTATTTGTCTTATCAAGAACGATAGGATTAAATTTTTTACAAATTTTTTTAACTTTTTCAATCTTTTTTGGGTTTCCTAAAACTTTAAATAAAGCTAACTCTCTAAATAAGATATCTTTTTCACCTCTTTTGAAATCAGCTACTTTGTGGACAGGTACAAGTTTTTTAAGTTGTAAATTTATTTGTTCAATTACTTGCGGTGTTCCCTCAGTTACTATGGTAATTCTCGAAATATGTTTTTTTTTATCTACTTCAGCAACTGCCAATGACTCGATATTATATCCTCTGCCAGAAAAAAGTCCTGCGATCCTGGCAAGAACACCTGCTTCGTTATCAACCCATACAACAATTATGTGCCTTTCGATTTTTCCAATTTTTCCCGGAACGCTATAAGCAGATTTAGACTTAGCCATTAAACTAGAATTTTCCCTTCGTCAGAAATTACTTCTTCTTCTTCAGGACCTAAAATCATTTGATTATGTGGCTTGCCTGAAGGTATCATAGGAAAACAATTTTCTGCTTTATCTACTACACAATCAAATATAACCGGCCTATCAACATTAATCATTTCTCTGATTTTTTCGTCTAGCTCACTTGGATTTTTTGCTCTAATACCAACACAACCATATGACTCTGCAAGCTTAACAAAATCAGGTAAAGCAGCTGTATAGCTTTCAGAGTAATTTTTTTCATGCAAAAGTTCTTGCCACTGTCTCACCATACCCATGTATTCGTTATTTAAAATGAATATTTTTATTGGTAGCCTATATTGCACGGCTGTAGACATTTCTTGCATTGTCATTAAAACAGATGCTTCACCAGCAATATCAATTACCAACTTTCCAGGGTTTGCAATTTGAACACCAATTGCTGCTGGAAGTCCGTATCCCATTGTTCCTAAACCTCCAGAGGTCATCCACCTATTGGGTTTATTGAATTTATAATGTTGGGCTGCCCACATCTGATGTTGACCAACTTCAGTTGTTATAAAAGTGTCTTGATTTTTTGTTAATTCATATAATCTCTGAACCGCGTGTTGAGGTTTTATCACCTTATCACTATTTATAAAGTTTAAAGACTTTTTTGCTCTCCATTTTCCAATTTGTTCCCACCACTTTGATGTTTTTTGTTTATTAGAATTAACAAAATTTTTATTTTTTTCTTTAAATCTTTTGATTAAAGATTTCAAAAGTTCTGACACATCGCTGACGATAGCAAGATCCACTTTAATATTTTTACCTATCGAAGATGGATCAATATCAACATGAATTTTTTTTGAACCTGGAGAAAATTCATCAACTTTTCCTGTAATTCTATCATCGAATCTTGCACCAATATTAATCATTAGGTCACAATCATGCATGGCATTATTTGCTTCGTAAGTTCCGTGCATACCAAGCATCCCTAAGAATTGTGGATCGTCCCCTGGATATGCTCCTAAACCTTGTAATGTTGAAGTTATAGGAAATCCTGTTAATGAAACTAATTCTCTTAAAAATTTACTAGCTTCAGGACCGGAATTTATAACTCCTCCACCTGTATAAAAAATTGGCTTAGAAGACTTTTTAATTAGATCGATAAATTTATCTAGTTCTGTATTTGAAATTTTGCGTGTTGTTTTTCCGTTAAATTTTTTTTTAAGTGTGTTCTTAAAAAATTTATATTTACCTTTTTTAAATTGAATGTCTTTTGGAATATCTACTAAAACTGGTCCTGGTCTTCCCGTAGTTGCAACCTCAAATGCTAAGTGTAGTACTCTTGAAAGATCATTTACATCTTTTACTAACCAATTGTGTTTTGTGCACGGTCGAGTAATTCCAGTTGTATCACATTCTTGAAACGCATCAGTTCCAATTAAATGTGTTGGAACTTGTCCTGAAATACAAACAAGAGGGACTGAGTCCATGTAAGCATCAGTTAAAGCTGTAACAGCATTAGTAGCTCCTGGCCCAGATGTAACTAATAATACACCTGGCTTTCCACTTGACCTTGCATATCCTTCTGCTGAATGACCTGCTCCTTGTTCGTGCCTTGCTAAAATATGTTTAATTGATTTGTGATTTTTTAATTCATCGTAAATTGGCAATACTGCACCTCCAGGATAACCAAAAATAAATTCAACTTTTTGGTCCTCTAGTGCTTTGAATACAATTTCTGCTCCACTCAATAATTTAGGCATTTATACAATCTAGCCTAGAAATGAATTGCGTCAAGTTTTAGCTTACAACTTTTGATGATTTTTTTAAAAGAATTGATAAATTTTTTGAATAAAGCTTGTTCCAGTTATGCATATGCCCTCTTGCCCAAGTATTTTGTCTCTTAGCGTATTGTCTGGTCTTAATATTGATAAGGTCTTTGCATTTATCAATAGTTATAGTTCCCTTTAAAAAATCGTTAATTTCTTGAATACCGATTAACTTATTTGAAGATAAACTTTTATTAATTTTCAAATTATTAAATTTTTTGACTTCACTAATACATTTGTTTTTAAACATCTGCTCAGTTCTTTGATTAATTTTTTTTAATAATTCATCTCTAGGAATATCAACAAAAATTTTTCTAATCTCAAAATCTAAGAAATCAGATTTTGTGTTTGCAAACCAGTCAAACAATGATTTTTTTGTTTTCAACTTTACCTCATAAGCTCTTTGAACTCTTTGAGTATCAGTTGCAAATATTTTTCCTTTGATTTTTGGATCAAGTTTAATAAGTCGATTGTAAAATTTTATAAAACCAATTCTTTTATAAAGATTTCTTACTTTGTTTCTTGTTCTAAGATCGATTTCAGGGATTTTGCTTAAACCTTTGGTTATTGCATTAAAATAAAGCCCTGTACCTCCCACAATGATAGGTAATTTTTTCTTTTTCAAACAAATATTAATTATTTTTTTTACTCTTTTTAACCAATCACCAGCAGAAAAATATTTTTTTACTGAAATTATTCCATAAAGATGGTGTTTCACATTTTTCGTATCTTTGGAAGTAGGTCTAGATGATAATATAGAAAATTCTTTAAATATTTGCATGCTATCTGCATTGATAATTTCACCATCAAATTTTTTTGCTAACCTAATTGCTAATTTTGATTTTCCAGATGCTGTAGGCCCTGCTAAAAGTATAATTTTTTTTGACAAATTAATTTATCTTTACGCCTAGATAACGTCTTTGATTATTTTGATTTATTACAGTGAGTAATAATGTTTTTTCACCTTTATTAAATATTTTATCAACTAATTTTCTTAGATCAGAAATTGATTTAATAGGAGTTTTTTGTACTTCAATAATAATATCATTTACTTTTAGAAGATTAGTTAATGGACTTCTGTTTGATATTTCTGTGATTACTACTCCAGTGGTTTTTTTATTAAGATTTCTTGAAGAAATATCTTGATCATTAATTTCTCTTACAGTTATTTTTAAACTTTCAATATCCTCATCTTTTTTAACAACTTTTGTTTTCTTTTCTTTAAATTCCTCGGATGACTCTAGCCTTCCAAGAATTAGTCTTTTTGAAATTAACTTTTTATTTCTCCATATTTTAAGCTCAACACTTTTACCTACCTCAGTACTTGCAACTACTTTTGGAAGTGTCCTCATCGTATCTATTTTTTTTCCATCAAAATTTAAAATTATATCACCAGCTTTAATACCAGCTTTATCTGCAGGGCTGTTTTCTCCAACGCTCGCAACTAATGCGCCGGCTGGTTTTTTTAATTTTTCTACATCAGCTATTTCTTTTGTAACCTCTTGAATTCTTACTCCTAACCATCCTCTTTTGGTTTCACCAAATTTAATTAATTGATCAATCACATTTGAAGCAGCGTTCGCTGGAATAGCAAATCCAATTCCAATAGATCCAGACTGACCTGGAGCGATAATCGCTGTATTAATACCTATGACTTCGCCTTTTAAATTAAATAATGGTCCACCTGAGTTTCCTTGGTTAATTGACGCGTCTGTTTGAATAAAGTCATCATATCTTGTCAGGTTTATATCTCTATTTCTTGCTGAAATTATTCCAGCTGTAACTGTCCCCCCTAACCCAAATGGATTACCTATAGCTACAGCCCAATCACCAACTCTAGCCTGGTCAGAGTCCCCAAAGCCTACAATTTTAAATTTTTCTTTTGTATCCATTTTTAAAACTGCAATATCCATGTAAGGATCAGCGCCCACTACTTTTGCTTTAAATTCTTTTTCTCCAACTCTAACTAAAATATCATCTGCTCCAGAAATTACGTGATTATTAGTTACTACAATGCCATTTTCTTTTATTATAAAACCAGATCCTAAAGAGGAAGCTTGCCTTTCTTTTGGTCTTTCAAAGTCTTTGAACATCTCTCCAAATGGAGATCCAGGAGGGAATTGAAATGGAAACTGATTAGTTGTTGTTCTTACAGTTTGAGTAGTAGAAATATTTACCACAGATGGCATTAATTTTTCTGCTAAATCTGCAAAAGATTCAGGAACGGGTTTTGCATTTGCAAAAGAAAAATTTAGAATTATAAATAAAAATAATATTTTTTTAATTGTTTTCATCTAATTTTTTATATACCAAATTATTAAAAATCCTATAATCAAAAAAACTACCCCTAAAAATCTCAATCTGCTCTCAGTTGTATTTTTAATAAATTCCAACATACTTTTTATTCTTGACGGGAAGATGGCTAAAATCATCCCCTCCAAAAAAAATATTAAACCAATAGCAATTAATACCTCTTTCACAAATATTAAAAATGTTTACTTTTTAAGAGACGGTTTGATTGATTTTCCAAAAAACTTAAAGAAATCACTATCAGGAGATAGCACTAGTGATGTTTCTCCTCCAATTAATGCTTTTTCATAAGCTTGCATTGCGCGATAAAAAGCAAAAAATTGAGGGTCTCTTCCAAAAGCATTTGCAAAAATTTTGTTTCTTTGTCCATCACCCTCACCCTTCATGATCTCCGACTTTTTATTTGCTTCTGCTAATATCACTGTTACATCTTTATCTGCTGTAGATCTAATTTTTTGCGCAATCTCTGCTCCTTGAGCTCTAAATTCTTTAGCTTCTCTCTCTCTCTCAGTTTGCATTCTTTTATAAATTGCTTCGCTATTCGCAGGTGGTAAATCTGCTCTTTTTATTCGAACATCTACAATAGTAATACCAAAGTTTTTTGCTTCTTCATTTACTTGGGATTGAATTATCTGCATTTGACGAGCTCTATCAGTAGATAATAACGTGGCTAATTCCTGTGTACCTAGCACACCTCTTATTCTTGAGTTTATAATTGTTGAAAGTCTGGATCTTGCAACTCTTTCATTTCCAACTGAAATATAAAACTTCAAAGGATCTACAATTTTAAATCTAGCGAATGCATCAACTATCAATCTTTTTTGATCTGCTGCTATTACTTCTTCAGGATCATTATCTAAATTTAATATTCTTTTATCTAAGTAAACAACGTTTTGAATAAAAGGTAACTTAAAGTTTAAACCTGCTTTAGTCACAATTTTTTTTGGATCACCAAATTGAAGTACAATTGCCTGGCTAATTTCTTGAACAATAAATAAAGATTGGAAAACAACAACTCCAATTAATATTATTGCTGGGACTATAATTTTAGCACCTTTCATTAATTATTGCTCCCTCTTTTTAATTCTGGTAATGGCAGATAAGGGACAACTCCTGAACCAGACTCTTTATCAATTATTACTTTATCAATATCTGCTAAAACTTTTTCCATTGTTTCAAGATACATTCTTTCTTGAGTAACTTGTTTTGCATTTTTATATTCATTATAGATTGCTAAAAACCTACTAGCTTCACCTTCAGCTTTTGCTACAACTTCTTTTTTATACGCTTCTGCTTGTTGTAAAACTTGTTCAGCTTCACCTCGAGCTCTTGGAATTACATCGTTTGCATATGCTTCTGCTTCATTCTTTGCTCTTTCTCTGTCAGCTCTAGCAGCTTGCACATCTCTGAATGCATCTATTACCTGTTCTGGTGGATCAGCTTGTTGTGTTTGAACTTGTGTCAATTGGATACCTGATCCATATTCATCTAAAATTAGTTGAGCTATTTCTTGAACCTCTACTTCAATTTTAGACCTTCCTTCAGTTAAGATGTTTTGAATTTTATTTTTTGCTATAACTTCTCTCATTGCGGTTTCAGAAGCAGCTTTTACGGTTTCTACTGGACTTTGGATATTAAATAAAAATTTCTGAGCATCTTTAATGACCCAAAAAACTGAGTAATTAATGTCTACAATATTTTCATCACCGGTTAACATTAAACTTTCTTCAGGTACGTTTCCAACTCCAGATGATCTTCCGCTATCGCTTGCTGGTCTAAAGCCTACATCTACTCGATTAACTTTTGTAACTTTTGGAGTAAGAACTCTCTCAAAAGGGGTAGGGAAATGATAGTGTAATCCAGGTTGCGTTGTATTTACGTATTTTCCAAATCTTAAAACAACACCTTGTTCATCAGGCAAAACTCTATAAAGACCGCTAGCTACATAAAGTAGTGCCAATATCAATAAACCGATTACTAAAGGTCGTGAACCTCCAGATTTTCCACCTGAAAATTTATTTATGGTTTTTTGAAAGTTTCTTATAATATCATCTATGCTTGGCGGATCTTGTCTTGCACCAGATCCATTTCCACCTGAAGAACCTCTTCCTTCGTCCCCTCCTGGAGGCGATCCCCAGGGTGATTGATTGTTTAAAATCTTGTCTTTAAAGCTCATGACACTTTATATAGTGACTTTTCACCTAAAAACAAGTTAAGAAGGAGCGCTAAAATGTCTAAAACGTTTAATAAAATAGAAACATGAGCCAAAAACCACCTCCAAAGCAATTTGTTAAAACTTCTATTAATGGAACAAAGTTCACTATTTTAATTTCTAGCGCTAAAGGAGGGGTGGGAAAATCAACCGTAGCAGTTAATCTTGCTTTTGCATTTCAAAATCTTGGTTATAAAATTGGAATTCTTGATGCTGATGTTTATGGTCCTTCTCTACCAAAATTAATGGGTTTAAAAGAAAAACCAAAAAGTGAAGACGGAAAGGCTTTAAAGCCAGTCGAAAAATTTAGCGCCCAATGTATGTCAATGGGTTTACTAGTCGACGAACAAACTCCAATGATTTGGAGAGGTCCTATGGTTATAAGCGCATTAAGAACAATGACACAAAAAGTATTGTGGAGAGATAGAGATATAATTATTGTTGATATGCCACCAGGCACAGGTGATACTCAATTAACTTTTGCTCAAGAAATTAAAGTTGATGGAGCAATTATTGTTTCTACACCTCAAGATCTAGCTTTATTAGATGTTAAAAGGGGTATTCAAATGTTTGATAAAACTGGAGTAAAAATTTTAGGGCTACTAGATAACATGAGTTATTTTAAAGGTGAAGACGCTAAAGAATATAAAATTTTTGGAGAAGGTAGCGTTGAAAAAACTGCAGAGGAATTTCAAAAACAATTTTTAGGTCACTTACCTCTTCATCCAGATTTAGGTAAAGCAACAGAAAAAGGCGAGCCTTTAACTTACTCAAATCCTGATCACGAAGTTTCTGTAAAATTTAAAAAAATAGCAGAAAAAATTAAACAGTCTTTTCAGTAAATTCAAAAGAAACCATTAATTCATTCCACTCTCTTTTTGAAAGTCCAGAATTTTCATAACTCACTTTTTTGCCTTTTGCCATTTCTTGTATAACTTTTTTACCTTTTGCTGAAACGTGAACCGCTCCTACTCTATAGTCTAAAAAGGCACTGTGAGTTATTGGGACCCATTTTTTTACAGTGTCAAGCATAGTATTAGCGTAAACTCTTATTTCATATTGTGCATGTTTGTCAGCTCTAAGAAATAAAAAATTTAGTAAATTGAGCAAATCAGTTTTCCAATACCATTGAGTATAAGAATTTAAAGTTAAATTCATTCTAGCAAGTTCTCTTGCCAAACCAGTTTTGCCTTGATCTATTATTGATCCATCATATCTTTCGTTAAGCATTTTTTCATAATTATCGTAAGTCCTTGTTGCATCGTCTTTTAAAATTTTTAAGACTTCATCAGCTTGTTCTCCAGTAATTAAATCTCCTCGTCCTTGTCTATTCGAAGTTGATTGTGCGGACAGTTGATCTTTTGCTGGCATATAAAATTCTTTGTCTAAGATAGAATATCTGGCTGAATATTCATTTACGTTTGCAGTTCTGTGTCTTATCCATTGTCTTGCTATAAAGATAGGAAGTTTGACATGGTATTTTATTTCACACATTTCAAATGGTGTCGAATGCCAATGTCTCATTAAATATTTAATTAATCCCTCATCAGTAGAAACTTTTTTTGTCCCTTTTCCATAAGAAACTCTTGCAGATTGCACAATAGAGCTATCATCTCCCATATAATCAACCACTCTTACAAATCCATGATCTAAAACTGGCAATGCTTCATATAGAATTTTTTCTAATTCTGGTGAAGTGACTCTTTTTGTTGAGTTTTTCTGAGCTTGTTGATCTGCAATTTCTTGCTTTTGTTCTTTAGTTAGCTTCATTTAGAATTAATTATTGAATCTCTACAAAAGAGTTTTATATTAATAGTGTTGGTTTTCCAACTATGACGATAAACGAATTTCGAAATAAACATCACGGACGTGGGGGC